>Ga0114931_10000654_pt1 | contig 42963 bp, 37 predicted proteins | sample 2SBtaG_FD_89579 | JGI IMG/M metagenome (GOLD analysis project Ga0114931, IMG submission 89579) | Deep subsurface microbial communities from Kolumbo volcano to uncover new lineages of life (NeLLi) - 2SBTROV14_V59a metaG | ecosystem: Environmental > Aquatic > Marine > Volcanic | place: Kolumbo... | reverse complement strand
GCCTCACGGTAATGCTCACAGTCGTCATAGACCTTGCCGAGCGCGAAATGCAGCTCGGCGCGCTCCGCCGGGTCGATCGACGCGCTCTCCAACAAGCGTTCACCGAAACGAATGTCCTCATGCTCGGTGCTTTGGTAGCGCTGGATCCGGACCAGGTTCAGAAAGGCCTTGACCGATCCGGAGCCCAAACGGAGTGCGGTGCGCAGCGCCGCCGCCGCACTCTCGAAATCTCCCGTATCGGTGCACGCGAGCCCCAACTCGTTGTGAGCCCTGGCATCTTTCGGGTCGATTGCCAGCGCCTCGCGAGCGGCGTTCACCGCCTCCGACGCACGCCCCAAATCGAGCAGCACGCCGGCGCGCGCGGCCCGCGCGCCGGTGTCGTTCGGTCGTAGCGCGATGACCCGCTCCAGGCACGGCAAGGCGCCGGCCGCGTCCCCGTTGCTATGCAATGTCTGGCCCAGATTGAAGGCGGCATTCACGTAATCGGGGTCGAGGCGCAGCGCGGCGCGGTACTCCGCTGCCGCCTCATCGAGTTGCCCGGCCTCGCGGAGCAGATTGCCGAGATTGTTGCGCATCACGGCGTCGCGCGGCATCGCCGCCACCGCACGCCGTAGCAGCAGCAGTGCCGGCTGCAACTTTCCGGCGCCGCGGATCAGGAAGGCAAGCTGATGCAAGGCGCCGGGGTGATCCGGCTGCAACGCGAGGACCCGTCGGTAGCCTCGCTCGGCGCGTTCCGGTTCGCCGCTTCGCTCTTGTTCGAAGGCTTGGGCAAAGAGCTTCGCGGCCTTCGCCAAGTCTCGTCGCGCGCCGCGGCCTTTCGCACGTGCCATCAAAGGGCTCCCGAGTGGACGTTACTCGGCATCCGGGTCACGCCTCCTCGCCGCGCAAACCTTTTTCCAGCTCACCGAGCAGCCCTTCGTATCGCCGCCACCGCGCCACCGAGCTACGATAAATCGGTTTGCGTACCTGCGTGTAGCTCGCGGTAAAAACCGAACGCTTCGACTGGTAGAAGCGCAGGCAGCAAGGGTCCCAGTCCAGCTCGAGGAATTCGACCAGTGCGCGACTCCAACGCTCGGGCTCGCTCACCAGCGCCTCGTAGTCCACTTCCAGCAACGGCAGCGGGGTCACGCTGCGCCAATGCGCCATCATGCGCTGGTAGTGATGGTGAAAGAATCCCAGATCCTGCAGATCGTAGCTGAAGTGCTGGGCCACCATGAACCGCTGCACGAAGTTCTACACACAGAGATCGCGCGGGTCACGCCGGCAATGGATCACTCGCGCGCCGGGAAACAACAACGAAATGAGACCCAGTTCGAGAAAATTTCCCGGCAGCTTGTCGGTCACTCGTGCGCAATCTCCCGCGCCCTGCGCGAGTTTTTCGAGGTACGCCCGGGATAGCGTCGCGAGGTGTATCGACTCGATTGCATCCAGCGCCTCCGGGTAACCACCGGCCTGCGCCAACTTTCGGTCCAGTCCCGCGACCAGATCCGGCACCAAGTGCAATTCGCCGCCGCCGTGGACGCGCGGATGGCTGGCCAGGATCTGCTCGACCAGGGTGGTCCCGGAGCGCGGCATACCGACAATGAAGACCGGGCGCGGCGACGCATCACCTTGACCACGCCTTGCGCCAATAAACGCCGTTGAAAAACGCTCGATCCGACGATCGACCGAATCGGCGAAAGCGCGGCGGTCGAAAGAAAGCTGCCGTCGATGGAGTCGATTGCCCTCGCCGAAATGGGTGAACGCCCGCCGGTAGTCGGCGCGGTCCTCGTGCATCTTTCCAAGCGCGAAGTGCAGTCGTTCTCGCTGCTCGGCCTGGAGCGAATCCCGCGCGAGCACCGACTCGGCCTGCGCGACTCGCTGCTCCGTTTGTTCGGACCAGTCTAAGAGTCCCGCCAGATTGAGCCACGCCGCACCCAAGCTCTCATCGAGCGCAATCGCACGCTCGAAGGCGAGCCGCGCCTGATCGAGATCCCCGTCGGCGAGCAAGGCGGTACCGAGCGCGTTGTGCGCACGCGCGGAGTCCGGCGCGACGTCGAGCGCCCGGCGTGCGTAGTGCAATGCCTGCTCGGAACGACCGGCGAAGACCTCCAGGATCGACAGGTTACACAGCACGACGGCGTGCTCGGGTGTGATCCGGAGACAGCGCTCGAAGGCCCGCGCGGCTTCATGCGGACGTTCCACCCGCAGCAACACCTCGCCCAGACCGCACCAGACCTGTGAATCCCCAGGGAGCAATTCCGCCAAACGGCGTAGGCTGTCGAGCGCTTCGGCGAACCGACCCTGTTGTTTGAGCACCGACGCCAGGTTGAACAGGGCGTTGACGTGATCGGGTTCGAGCGCCAACGCGGCGCGATACGCCTCGATCGCCTCGCCGGGACGACGCTGCTCGATGAGCATGCCCGCCAGGTTGTTGTGATAGGAGGGAACCCTCGGCCTGGCGCGGATCGCGCGCCGCAGCAATGCCTCCGCCTCTTCCATGTGGCCGCCGCGCCGGCGCAGCAGTGCCAGCGCGTGCAGCGTATCCGCGTGCTCGGGATCGAGTTGCAGCGCTTGGCGCAGACAACGGCCCGCCTCGTCGAAGGCGCCGGCGGCTTGGTGGCGCGCCGCCGCGGCGAGCAATTCTTGACGGCCGGACGAGCGCCCCGGGCGGGAGCCGCCCGCGACCCCCAACTTGCCGCGTGTTGAAGCGCGGGACCGTCGACTCATCGCGCCCCGCGGGCTCCCGGATGCGGCACGCAAGCGCCCGCCAGCGCCGCTTGCAACGGGCCCAGATGCCGCTCATAGCGTTTCCAGCGCGCCACCGAGCTGCGGTATACGGGCTGGCGTGCCTGCCACAGACTTGCGGTCATGATGCGGCGGGTATTGCGCTCCGGGCGCAGACAACCGTCATCCCAGGGGAGTCCGGCCAGTTCGATCAGCGCGCGGGCCTGTGTTTCGGTGTCCGCCACCAGTTCCTCATACCGGATCTCGATCATCCGCAACGGCAAGACCTGGCGCCAGTGCGCCATCAGGCGTTCGTACTCGCGGTAATAACAGCCGATGTCGGCGAGATCGAAGGCCCACGGGTTGCCGTCCGCGAAGGTGAAATTCTGCATGAAGATAGACAGGCAGATGTCCAGCGGCTCGCGCCGGCAATGGACGATCCGCGCGTTCGGAAACAACAGCGCAATCAGCCCCAGGTGGAGGAAATTGACCGGCATCTTGTCGGTGATCCGCGCCGCCGCGCCGCCTCGCTCGCGCAGCCGTCCCAGGTACTCCGCGGCGACCGTGGCCACCGAGTCGGCGTCGATCAGCTCCACGCACTCCGGATACATGCGCCCGCCGAAGCTGAGTTGCAGTTCGTTGAAGTAGTTGACCTCACCGGCGCCCGCGACCTCGGGGTGGCTGGTGAGGATCTGCTCGGTCAGGGTGGTACCCGAGCGCGGCATACCGACGATCAGCAGCGGGACTTCGCTGGGATCACCGATGCCGCGTTTACGTTCGAAAAACCCGGTGCTGAAAGTCGCGATCAGGCGATCGATGGCTTCATGATGGAGCGCCGGATTGAAGTGGAGGGTCTCGCGCCGGCTCCGATTGCAGGCAGCAAAGTGCGGGAATGCACGATCATAGTCTCCGCAGTCATCGAGGATCTTGCCGGCCGCGAAATGCAGTGCGGCGCGGTCGCCGGCGTCGAAATCGGGCGTTTCGAGCAGTCCTTCGATTCGCTCCACCATCGCCGCGTCCTGCGCGCCATGACGGCGCGCCATCGCCAGGCTCTCGTAGGCCAGGGCCAAATCGGGCTTGAGTTCCAGGGCGCGCTCCAGTGCCGCGATGCCGCCCTCCAAATCGCCGCTGGTGACCAACAGTTCGCCGCGCCGGTGGTGGGCCTGCGGATATTCGGGATCGGCCTCGAGCGCCTGATCGAGCGCCGCCAGCGCCTCCTCGATCCGGGACGAATGCACCAACAGGACCGCGAGTTCCGTGTACCAGCGCGCCTGGTCCGGCTCGATCGCGCTCGCCCGGCGCAGCGCTTGTTCGGCCGCGTCAAGCGCACCCACTTCTCCCAGCCGCCCGGAGAGAGCGAACAGCAGTTCGGCGCGCGAATCGGCATCGGACTCGACCCCGACGTAGACTGCGAGGGCTTCGTCCCAAAGGTCCTGGCGGGCGAGGCTCTCGGCGAGTCCGATCCGTGCCTCATTAAGATCGCCATCCAGCATGCACGCCTGCCGGTACTGCTCCTCGGCGTCGGCGTAACGGCGCAACCCCTGCAACACATCACCGAGCGCGACCCGCGCGGCGGCCGACTCGGGAAGTAAGCCGCACGCCTCGTTGAGATAGCCGAGCGCCTGCTCCATGTGGCGGAGCGCGAAGTACCCGACGCCGGCATTCAGCCACGCTTCTCCAAGCGACGGATCGGCGACGGTGGCGGCGTCATAACTCGCGACGCTTGCTTCGATGCGGTCCATCTCGCGCAACACGTTCCCTTCGTTCATACGCGCCTCGGCCATTTCGGGCGCCAGCGCGATCGCCCGGCGCAACGCCACCAGCGCTTGATCGTCGCGCCCGAGTTCATGCAGCGCCAGACCGAGATTGTTGTAGGCGTCGGCGTAGTCCGGGGCGAGGGCCACCGCTTCGCGATACGCAGCGACCGCCTCCTCCATTTTGCCGAGGGCGCGCAACACCTCGCCGAGATTGTTGTGATAGGCGGGCTGATCGGGGTCGCGCGCGATCGCTTCGCGGATCTGGCGCTCGGCATCCGCGTGACGACCGACCTGATGGGCGATCACCCCGAGAAAGTGAATGGCGTCGGCATTGCTCGGGTCGCGCGCGAGCACCTGCCGGTAGCCGATCTCGGCGCCCACCAGATCGCCGGCACGGTGGTGATCGATGGCCATCTCCAAGGTAGCGGCGATGGACTCATTCCCGGAGCGTAATAGCGCCGGCGTGTCCGCCCGGCGGCGCGCCGAGCGCCGTTTATGTTTGGTTCTCGCCATAACCGTGATCGATGCACTTGATCGTGTTCTTGCCCAACACGAACGGCTCTCCTAAGCCACGCCGCTTCTCTTTACCGGCTTCAGTACGTAATCAGGGCACAACTGCTGGTATAGGAATTCCGGCGCAAAGTCTGCTCCATTTGGCCAGACGATGGTTTCGATTTCGTTATCCAGTGACAACTCCGCAAGGCGAGCCTCATCCTTCAATGCCTCGAATATCTCGCCCCACAGTTCACTCTCCAGATCGACTTCGCCCGCCACTCCACCCGCAAACTTTAGCCAGATTCGGTAGCCGCCTCGATACTTCACCTCTTGTAATTGTGGCAGCATGGCATTACTCCAACGGCTCAATCTTCTTCAGAGGCTTTCTCGCCCGCGCCAAGTTCCAATCTTCAGCTAACCCGAATTTGTGATACTCGCGCCACTCTTGAATCAGCCCCAAAACACGGGAGGCAGTCGACCCTCGACACCCTCTCCCGTGTCGATGGCTCCACTCAACCTCGCTGCATCTTGACCCGCGCAGCAGGACCGTCACAGATAATGGGCCGCGAAGGCATCGATACCGGCAAGAGTCGCGAGCAATTCATCCGCCAGTTCGTAGGCCTTATTCAGTATTGCGGATTGCAACTCCGGGTCATCCGGATAGTCGTGTGAGGCTCTTGCAAAATTGCAAGAGCCGAGCGGTTCAGGGATGAACCGCCATTTTCGACGGCTGTAAGCCGTTGAAAATGAAGAAACCGGGAAATCGCATTTCCCGGTTTCGTCTTGCAAAACTGCCATGGAAGGCAGTTTTGCAAGTACCTCGTCTGAGAAAGCATTACGCATCTCGCGCAATAAAAGCCAGCTCTCCGCAGACGGAATGGCGCCGATCTTCTCGAGGCGATGCAGCTTGTCCACAAAGGCGGCCAAATCTCCGGGTTCTTTCGTGAGGTCTAAAACGGCGGGAAAAAGTTTCTCGCCCATCGCATCCTGAAGCTTGGAAAAACGCGCCGAGAACTGGTCAAGGACTGCCAGCTCAATATCGTCCAACTCGGCCAATTCCTTGGCCGCAAACGGGACAAGGGGCTGCAAATGCTCCATTGACCAACGCAAGCGATCAGCGTGACGTTGGCACACATTCTGTATTTCACCGTACAACTCGGGGCTCATAGCAACCGCTCGCCATTTTCTTTTGCAAACCGGTGAACGGGGAGATCCTTCTTCTGAAAAGCGGTTCGATGCAACACCACATCAATTCGCTGCTCGCCCATCTGACGATGCATCGCGCGCAGAAAATGTAGTTTTGCATCTACAAGCGATGCCGGATCCTGCACTACAGGTTCGACATACAGGTCAATGTCCCCGCCTCGCGACCGATCGTCGAGCCGCGAACCGAACAGCCATACCCGTGATCCAGGGCCGAAAAACCTCGCCACGCCGTCGCGAATTCGGGTTGCCTGTGAAGCGGTTAGGCGCATCAGATCCTCGCTCGCGACCAGCAGTTCGCCACGCCAATGGTGGGCCCGGGGATACCGGGGAGATAGCCGAGCGCCTGCTCCATGTGGCGGAGCGCGAAGTACCCGACGCCGGCGTTCAGCCACGCTTCTCCAAGCGACGGATCGGCGACGGTCGCGGCGCCATAACTCGCGACGCTCGCTTCGACGCGGTCCATCTCGCGCAATACGTCCCCTTCGTTCATGCGCGCCTCGGCCATTTCCGGGGCGAGCCCGATCGCCCGGCGCAACGCGTCCAGCGCTTCCGAATCACGCCCGAGTCCATGCAACGACAGCCCGAGGTTGTTATAGGTGTCGGCATAGTCCGGGGCGCGACGCACGGCCTCGCGATAGGCGGTGACCGACTCCTCCACTCTGCCCTGCGCGCGCAACACTTCGCCGAGGTTGTTGTAATAGGCGGGGGGAGCGGGATCGAGCGCGATGGCGTCCTTGATCTGGCGCTCCGCATCGCCGTGGCGACCGACTTGGTGGGCGATCACGCCGAGATAGTGGGTCGCTTCCGCGTTGCCGGGGTCACGCGCGGGAACTCGACGATAGCCGATCTCCGCGCCTACCAGGTCGCCCTCGCGGTGGCGCTCCAGTGCACCCGCCAACGCCTCGCCACCGCGATCGACGGCACGGCTACCCGCGGGCGCACGGCGCCGCAGCGACCGCAATTTGCGTTTGCTTCTCGCCATGCACGCAAGCATATCGCGTACTTGGCACGCGCACCAACGTTGAACCTAGAATCCTCAGTTGACCGCTACATTCTGACAGTAACCGGCTGATATGAATGCCTTTAATGTCAATCGATGCAGCTACCCGCCCGGTGAATCACGCTACGGGGCGAATGGCACGTTTGCGGCGGCGCAGAGCGGCGTTACAACGCTTTGAATAGAATGACTATTCCGCATCGTTGTGCCTTGCCCTGCACCACCGCAATCGCACACTTCACCCCGTCCAACTGAGGATTCTAGGTTCAAATGAATGGGCAAGAATCGAAAAGCTTTTGGTGGAACCTCTTGCAAAACTCGTGAGCGGCGATTGGCCACCCCGTTTCGGCCCCTTTCCGAGCGGGAATTCGCTCCATGGAACAACCATGCAGCTCATCCCAGCTCGAAAACGGACTCGAACCGGGATTGCCACTCATCCACTCGGAATATTGCAAGAAGCTCGAAAGCCAAGCATAGCCAGAACGAAATCGCCGCGATGTTGGGTCGTAACAAATCCACCATCAGCCGGGAGTTGTGCCGAAATCGGGGGCTGAGGGGCTACCGATCCAAGCCGGCTCATACGCGAGCGCCGATGCGACGCCGAGCGCCTCTCGTTGTGCCGCCGCGGCGCGCGGCGTTCAGCCGAACGCGGCGCTCGCGCCCAGATAGAATCCGCACAGGGTCAGTTGTTGCGCGGCGCCCAGACAATCGCCGGTGTAGCCACCGATGCGACGGGTGAACAGGCGTCCGAGCCAGGCGCGCACCAGCAGCGCGGGCGCCAGGGCGAGCATTGCGAGCGGCACGCCCGGGATCCAGAACAGCGCCAGTGGCAGGATCCCCGGCAGGGTCGCGAGCGCCAGGGTGGTGGCGTCCATCGGCGCCGACAGCTTTCGTCCCTTGGCCTGCGGATCGGGGCGCACGTAGCTATGGGTGTGCATGAAGGACACACACAGGAAGCGGCTCAACGCGTGCCCCGCGATCAGCGTGGCCACCACCGCCAGCGTGCCGGCGCTGGCCGCGACGCCGCTGAGGGTCGTGTATCGAAGCAGTACGACGAGCACCACGCCGAGCACGCCGTACACGCCGCTGCGCGAGTCGGCCATGATCGCGAGCACCCGCTCGCGGTCGTCGCCGGCTCCGAAGCCGTCACAAAAGTCCGCCAGTCCGTCCTCGTGCAGCGCGCCGGTAATCAAGACGCTCACGACGAGCGCCAGGGCCACTGCGACCGGGGACGGCAGAAAGGTGGCCGCGAGCGCGTAGGCGAGCGCCGCGCAGCCACCGACCAGCCAACCGATCAGCGGCGCGAGTCCCGCGGCGCGCGCCCGTGCCGCCCCGTGCGGCGCCGGGACCGAGCGCGGCACGGGCAGACGAGTGAAGAACGCGAGCGCCTGCCACAACCGTTCGCGCGCGCCGTTCATGGACCGGGCTCAACCCCCCTCTTTCTTGCCGCTGACCGCCGCCGACTCGAACGACGCCATTTCATTCAGAAAGGCCACCGCCGATACGACGATCGGGTAGGCGAGCGCCGCACCCGAGCCCTCGCCGAGACGCATGTCGAGCGCCAGCAGCGCTTGCCCGCCGAGCGCGGCGAGCATCTTGCGATGCCCCTGCTCATCCGAACAGTGACTGAATACGCAGTAACCGAGCACGTTGGGATTTATCGCACGCGCCGCCAACAGGGCCGCGCTGGCAATGAATCCGTCGACCAGCACCACCATGCCGAGCGCCGCCGCGCGCAGCATCGTGCCGGCGATCATCACGATTTCGAAACCACCGCATTCGACCAGCAGCCGCTGCGGATCCGGTTGCGTGCCGAGGGTGGCCTGAATGCGTGCCTGCGCAAGGCGCAGCACCTCGATCTTGCGCGCCACCCCCGGCCCGTCGAGTCCCGCGCCCGCGCCTACGCACTCCTCGATCGGCAGATCGCACAGGAAACTCATCAACAGCGCCGCCGATGAGGTATTGCCGATGCCCATTTCGCCACAGCCGATGACATTGGTACCGTCGGCGTGCAGTTCATCGGCGATCGCCGCGCCCGCGGCCAGCGCGGTGTCGCACTGCGCCGTGCTCATCGCCGCTTCGCGCACGAAATTGCGGGTGCCTTTCGCGATCTTGCGGTCGAGCAGGCCCGCGGTATTCGGCAGGTCGCCGACCACTCCCGCGTCGACCACCCGCAACTCGATTCCGTGCTGGCGAGCGAAGACATTGATTGCCGCCCCGCCGGCGAGAAAATTCAAGACCATCTGTGCGGTGACTTCCGACGGGTAGGGGCTGACGTTGTCCTCGGTGACCCCGTGATCCCCGGCGTACACCACGATTGCCGGCTTGCGCAGGGCGGGCTCCAGGGTGCCCTGGATCAGCCCGACTTGCAGCGCCAGCGCTTCCAACCGGCCGAGCGCACCGGTCGGTTTGGTCTTGTGGTCGATTTTGTCACGCAGCGCCGCCTCCAGATCGTGGCTGACCGCTGGCACATCGAATTCCATATCGTCACTCCCCTCTGGTCGCCACTTCCCTGTCCCGCACTCCCCGCGCGGGGCGCGGATCCTACGCCGATCCAGCAACAATCGCTCGGCGAACCCCGCTCGTTGTCTGGGTTGCCGCGAAGCGTACGGGCGACCTCAACCTGGAATCCTCGGTTGGACCGGGTGAAGTGTGCGTCTGCGGCGATCCAGGGCAAGGCACGACGATGCGGAATAGTTATTCTATTCCAAAGCCTTGTAACGCCGCCCCGCGTCGCCGCAAGCCGACAATTCACCCGGTCGCGTGATTCATCCGGGTGAGGGTTCAAGAATCACCCTCGGTGCAGTTTTCACTCCTCACCCCAACCCTCTCCCCTCGAGGGGAGAGGGTTGGGGTGAGGGGTCGAAAAATCCGGGGGTGGCGGTGTGGTTCAATCCGCCAGCCGCAATCGCGACGCCAGTCCGTCGGCGACGGCGAGGCCCTTGACCGTGGGCGCGAGGCGAGTCCCGGCGTTTCGCAGGTAGCCGCGTTCACCCAGTTCATCGACCAAGGCCCGATTACGCTCGACGAGGTCGATGCCGAAGCGCGCACGAAAGGCGTCGAGGTCGATGCCCTCGGTGGTGCGCAGGCCGAGCATCACGGTTTCCAAGGCGAGGTCCGCGTCCGAGAGTCGTTCGATGCCTGCGCGCGGGCGGCGCGCGGCGCGTAGCGCCTCGCCGTAGGCCTTGGCGTCGCGCAGGTTCCACCAGCGCGATCGCCCGTCGAAGGAATGCGCCGAGGGGCCCAGGCAAAGGTACGGAACGTGTCGCCAGTATTTGCGGTTGTGGCGCGAACGGTGCTCGGGCGCGGCGGCGAAATTACTCACCTCGTAGGCCCGCCAGCCGGCTTCGGCGAGCAGCCGGTGGGTGAGTGCGAAGTGGGTGGCCTGTTGCGTTTCGGGCATTTCGATGAGTTTGCCGCGCGCGCGCCAGCGTCCGAAGGTGGTGCCCTCGTGAATGGTGAGCTGATAGCAGGAAATGTGTTGGGGGGCGAGCGCGATGAGGGTCTTGAGGCTGTGCACCCATTGCGCGGCGGTCTGGTCGTGGAGCCCGAAGATCAGATCCGCCGATACGGTCGCGAACCCCGCTTCCAGGCAACATTCCACCGCCGCTCGGGCGCGCTCGGGGCGGTGGTGGCGCCCCAGGCGGCGCAGCTCCGAGGTCACGAAGGACTGCACGCCGAGACTCACGGTTCCCACGCCGAGCGTGCGCCATGCCGCGGCCCGCTCGGCGTTAGCGTCCTCGGGATTGACCTCCAGATAGATCCGTGCGTCCCCTGCCACCGGCAGATGGCTGCGCGCGGCGGAGAGCAACCGCTGCAGCGCCTCGGGCTCCAGCATCGAGGGTGTGCCGCCGCCGAAATAGACGGTGTCGAAAGGCCGCTTCCAGTCCGGATAGGAGACGATCTCGGTGATCAGATCCTCGACCAGGGCCGCGCGTGCCGCCGGTCGGGCGACGCTCACCGCGAAGTCGCAATAGGGGCAGATCGAACGGCAGAAGGGGATGTGCAGATAGAGCCCGGCGGGCTCCTCGGCCGGGTTCACCGGTCCTGATCGGTGCGCAGCACCGCGACGAACGCATCCTGCGGGATCTCGACCGAGCCGACCAACTTCATGCGTGCCTTGCCGCGTTTCTGCTTCTCCAGCAGCTTGCGCTTGCGGGTAATGTCGCCGCCGTAACACTTGGCGGTGACGTCTTTGCGGAAGGCGTTGATGGTGGCGCGCGAGATCACGGCGCCACCGATTACGCCCTGCACCGGGATCTTGAACTGGTGGCGCGGAATGCATTTGGCAAGCTGATCGCAATAGTGCAAGGCCCGGGTGCGCGCCTTTTCGGTGTGGGCGAGGAAGGCCAGGGCATCGACCTTTTCACGATTGACCAGGATCTCGACCTTGACGATCTGGCCGGGCCGATAGTCGAGCGCTTCGTAGTCGAGCGAGCCATAGCCGCGGGTCACGGATTTGAGGCGATCGTAGAAGTCGAACAGGACTTCGGCGAGCGGCATCTCGGCGACGACCTCGAGCCGCCCGCGCGCTAGGTAATTGGTCGCGATGGTGGCCGCGCGATTGTTGCGGCACAGGGTGATAGCGGCGCCCATGTGCTTCTCGGGAACCAGAATGCTGGCCTTGATGTAGGGCTCCTCGATCTGCTCGATCTCGGTGGGATCCGGCCAGTAGCTGGGGTTGTCGATCTCCTTGATGCCGTCGGACTTGGTATGCACCCGGTAAAGCACCGAGGGCGCCGAGAGGATCAGCGCCAGATCGAATTCGCGCTTGAGGCGCTCCTGAACCACGTCCAGGTGGAGTAGCCCCAGGAAGCCGCAGCGAAACCCGAAACCGAGCGCCGCCGAGCTGTCTTTCTGGTACACCAGCGAGGCGTCGTTGAGCGCGAGCTTTTCCATCGCCGCGATCAGATCATCGTACTGGTCGCTGGACATCGGATAGATCGACGAAAACACCACCGGTCTAGCCGCCTGATAGCTCGCCAGGGGCTGCGCGGCGGGTTGCCCGGCCAGGGTCAGGGTGTCGCCGATACTGACGTCTCGAATGGTCTTGATCCCGGTAATTACGTAACCGACCGAGCCCGCCGGCAGCGCGTCAACCTTGGCGCGGCGCAGGCGATTGTAACCGACCTCGTGCACCTCGTATTCGTGGCCGGTGTGCATGAACCGTACCCGCTGACCGGTGGCGAGCACGCCGTCGCGTACCCGGCAGGCGAGCACCACCCCGCGGTAGTGATCGTACTGGGCGTCGAACACCAGCGCCCTGAGCGGCGCCGCGTGGTCGCCCGTGGGCGCCGGGAGGTGCGCGACGATGCCTTCGAGCAGGTCCTCGATGCCGGTCCCGTTCTTGGCTGAAACCGGGATCGCGGCGAAGGGATCGAGACCCAGATCGGCGTCGATCTCTTCGCGTGCGCGTTCGATGTCGGCCGCGGGAAGATCGATCTTGTTGATCACCGGCAGCAAATCCAGATCGTGCTCAAGGGCCAGATACAGGTTGGCCACGGTCTGCGCCTCGACTCCCTGGGTGGCGTCGACGATGATGATCGCCCCGTCACAGGCCATCAACGAGCGGCGCACCTCGTGCGAGAAGTCCACGTGTCCGGGGGTGTCGATGAGATTGAGCTGATATTCCACGCCGTCCTTGGCGCGGTAGCTGAGCGAAACCGAGTTGCTCTTGATGGTAATCCCGCGTTCGCGCTCGATCTCCATGTCATCGAGCACCTGATCGCGAAACTCGCGAGCACCCACGGCGCCGCAGGCCTGGATGAGCCGGTCGGCGAGCGTCGACTTGCCGTGATCAATGTGCGCGATAATGCAAAAGTTACGAATATGTTTCACTGTCGGATTCGGATTTCTGTTGGCCCGCGCCGCGGTTGACCGCCCATTATCGACCAATTGACGGCAACTTGCCGAATCCGTGAGCGACATTATTTAGTGCCCGTCTGGAAAGACGGGCGCTAAATCCGGTGCAGGGATGCACCGACATTTTCGACGACTGCAAGTCGTTGAAAATGGGAGGAACCGGGAAATCGCATTTCTCGGTTTCGATCCCGGAAACGGCCAGGATGGCTGTTTCCGGATGGACACTATTTAGTGCCCGTCTGGAAAGACGGGCACTAAATCCGGTGCAGGGATGCACCAGCATTTTCGGCGACTGTAAGTCGTTGAAAATGGGAGGAACCGGGAAATGACATTTTCTGGTTCCGATCCCGGAAACGGCCAGGATGGCCGTTTCCGGATAGACACAATCCAGCCCGATCACGCGCCAGGCTGGCGCACCCCACCGCCAGGCGCTACGCTCGACCCCAATCAGGCAGGGACGACGCACCCCGAGGCGCGCCGGCTTAACACGCCCTCGACCGGTGGGGTGCTGCCGAATCGACCGGGCTGGCCCCGTTTCGGCGGGGCCGTTTCGGTCTGGCAAGGCCGGCGCAGCCCACCGCATTCGAACACTCTTTCGGCCCCGTAGGGTCTTGGCGTCGAGTCGGAACCATCTTGATTCCTTTGTATCATCGCACTATGATGATTGCATGATGCGTACCACGCTGACGATTGAGGACGACATCGCCAAAGCGCTGAAAAATTTGTCACGCGCGAGTGGCGAAAGCTTCAAAGCGGTTACCAACGAGGTGCTGCGGCGCGGGCTTACGGCCGGCGAAAAACCTGCTGTGAGTCGAGAGCCGTTTACGGTTGCGTCGACCCGGCGTGGTTTCCGCGCCGGTGTCGATCCGCTCAAGCTGAATCAGCTCGCGGACGAACTCCAGATCGAAGGATTTTTGGAAGATGACCACGGAAGTTCACCGCCTGAGTGATTCTCCCGGACATCAATCTGCTCGTTTACGCCTATAACGAAGACGCGCCGTTTCACGCGGCGGCAAAAGCGTGGTGGGAGCGTTACCTTTCGGGAAGCGAGCCGGTTGCGCTTACTTGGGTGGTGATGCTCGGCTTCGTCAGACTGATGTCGAGCCGCCGGGTGTTGGTGGATCCGATGTCAGCCGGCGAAGCGGTGAAATGCTGCCGGGCGTGGCTGGCGCAGCCGAACACCCGTATCGTCACGCCGGGACCGACCCATCTCGATGTACTCACGACCCTGCTGGCCGGCCCCTCGATCAGCGCCAATCTGGTCACCGACGCCCACCTCGCCGCGCTTGCGATCGAGCATCAGGCGGAGTTGCACTCCAACGACAGCGATTTCTCCCGCTTCTCCGGGCTGAAATGGCGTAATCCGGTGGCCTGATTCTGGAGCCTGTCGGGCTTAGGGGGCGCGTAGTGAGGGAAAGCGGGCGCGAGGCAGATCGGCTGGCCGCTCGAGGAAAATAGCTGTAGCTATTTGACCCGTAGCTATTTGACGACGAGGAGCAGTCAATATGGCCGTGCTCCGCTTTTCCGCAGTAGCGCATCCCTAAGCCCGACAGGCTCCTACGCGCCTGACCCGATCTGCTACAGAGCCGCGAAAACGATGGCGCAACAAAAGGCGCTTTCGCCCGTATATGCAACCTGGCTTCCTGTTCGACACGTCAGTTGATACTCTCGTGGCGCTTGGGCGTATTCGGAGAGCCCCTGGCGTGCTGCTCCAATGGGCAGTTGTAGGAGAGCGGAATATGCCCACCATCCTTATTCGCCACTTGGACGGTGGCGATGCGTATCGTTTCGAGGTCACTCGTTTGCCGGATGGCACACCCTGAACGATGAGCGCGCCAAGCGCGTGCTTGCCACGCTGCCGTGCGCACGCTACTCCACGGGCGACGAGGTCACGTCACTCAGCCCGGGGATCCTAGTCGCCTTGCGCGAGGCCCCCGATCTCGCCCCCGAGAGAACGGCCCCTACCTCGGCAGGCGAACTTGCAGGCGCAACTCTCCTGGTCATTGCTCAACAAGGACGAGACCGCGAAGGACTCGAGATGCTGATCACCGGGCCCGCGCCGCAGTCCTTTGCGCTGATCGAGACCGCCGCGGTACTCATCGCCGTGCTGCTAGTCCTCCAAACGGACATTGAGTTCAGATACGAGGACGGAAAGTTTACATGCGTCTTCAAGAAGAAACCCACTGACACGAAACTGCTGAAAGGGCTCGTCGGCAAACTGCTTACCTTCGGGAGCAAATGAGCGCGTGCGCGCAATCGGATTGGCCGGGCCGTTTTCCCTGCGACGGGCTGCTGATCCGATCATGCCCGCGCACCCGTCCGTCTTCGATAAGCGGTGCGATGCTGAGCATCGCGCAAGATCCCAGCGACGGGCTGCTGCCGCCGGTCTTCGAGGGGTTCAGGTCGTGCGCTGGGGACAGCGCACAAGCTGACCCCGGCTTTCCCGATTCCACAGGCGTGGCGCTACGCTGATCCTCGCACTGCAAGCTCCGCGAGACGCGTGCCGGCCGAGTTCGAGCGTGGACGCCACAGGCCGCGTTCGCAGGCCTCGGCGAGTCGCGCGGCCATCTCGGCGAGCGCATCCGGGTTGTGGTCGCGGAGGAAGTCGAGCACCGCCGGGTCGTCCAGGTAGGCGGCGTACACGGCGTCGAAGTGGTGATCGGCGACCGCGTGGGCGGTGGCCGCGAAGGCGAACAGGTAGTCCACCGTGGCCGCCATCTCGAAGGCGCCTTTGTAGCCGTGGCGCATTACCCCGCGAATCCACTTGGGATTCACCACCCGCGCCCGCACCACCCGCGCGATCTCTTCTTCCAGGCTGCGCACCCGCGGGCTCTCGGGGCGCGAATGATCGCTGTGATAAACCCGTGGCTGGCGGCCCGAGAGCTCGCGCACCGCCGCCGCCATGCCGCCCTCGAACTGGTAGTAATCGTCGGAATCGAGCAGGTCGTGTTCGCGATTGTCCTGATTGTGCAACACCGCCTCGACCGCGCCGAGGCGCGCCTCGAACAAGCCGTGTTCGGCCGCGCCCGCGGCGCCCGCGCCGTAGGCATAGCCACCCCAGGCCACGTAGGCTCGCGCGAGATCCGCGTCGCTTTCCCAGCAGCGCTCATCCATCAATGCTTGTAGGCCCGCGCCGTAGGCGCCCGGTTTGGAGCCGAATACCCGATAGCCGGCGCGCCGCGCGGCTGCGTCGGCCGTCACGCCTTCCCGCTCCAGCGCGGCGCGGTCGACGCGCACCCGTGCGGCGAGCGGATTCGACTCCGCGGGCTCGGTCAGCGCCGCGACCGCGCGCACCGCCGAATCGAACAGATCGATCTGGGCCGGGAAGGCATCGCGGAAGAAACCCGAGATGCGCAGGGTGACGTCGACCCGTGGCCGATCGAGGAGATCGAGCGGCAGGATCTCGAATCCGGTGACGCGCCGCGAGCTGACTTCCCAGGTCGGGCGCGCACCGAGCAACGCCAGCGCCTGGGCGATGTCATCGCCGCCGGTGCGCATGTTCGAGGTTCCCCACGCCGACAGCGCCAGGCGTTGCGGCCAGGCGCCGTTCTCTTGGCGAAAGCGTTCGACCAGCAGGCCCGCCGAGCGCCAACCGAGTTTCCACGCCGCCGGGGTCGGCACGGTGCGGGTGTCGAGCGAGTAAAAATTGCGTCCGGTGGGGAGCACGTCGGTGCGCCCGCGGGTCGGCGCACCCGAGGGTCCCGGCGCCACGAAACGACCGTCGAGACCGGCGAGCAGCGCCGCCACCTCGCTCTCGCCGCAGGCCGCGACCGCCGGGCGCACCACCTCGGCGATGGTCTGGAGCACCGCCCGGGTTGCTCGCCAGCCGGGCTCGGGCGTGCGCGAACCGTCCACCAAACCCTTGGCGAGCCATTCCAGGCGCTCGACGGTATCCCCGCAAGTGCGCCACGCGGTATCGGCGGCGAGCGCCGCGGGCCGCGGCCCGGTCCACGCCGCGCCCAGTTCGCAGTCCAGCGGATCGAAGTCGCCGAGCGCCAGATCCGCCGCCAGCGCGCGCAGCAGCGAGGCGTCCGCACCTTGTCCGTCGCCGCGCGGCAATCGGGTGAGCGCGACCAGCAGATCGCTAAGCTGTTCGCCCCGCGGGCTCAGGCCGAAGACGTGCAGGCCGTCGCGAATCTGGAGTTCCTTCAGCTCGCACAGATAATTGTCGAGCTTGGCCAGCGCCGTGTCATCGTCGTCGCCGCGCGCAATCCCGCAGTCCTGGTCGAGGCCGATGTGCCGGGTGAGATTCAGGATCTCGTCGCGCAGCACCCGCAGGCGGCGCGGATCGATCCCCGCCGCCTCGTAGTGTTCGTCGACCAGTTGTTCGAGGTCGGCGAGCGGCCCGTAGGATTCGGCGCGTGTCAGCGGCGGGGTCAGGTGGTCGATTATTACCGCCTGCGCGCGGCGCTTGGCCTGGCTGCCCTCGCCGGGGTCATTGACGATGAAAGGGTAGAGGTGCGGCAGCGGGCCCAGCGCGGCCTCCGGGTAACAGGCCGCCGACAGCGCCAGCGCCTTGCCCGGCAGCCATTCGAGGTTGCCGTGCTTGCCCATGTGTACCACCGCGTGCACGCCGACCGATTCGCGCAGCCACGCATAGAAGGCCAGATAACCGTGCGGCGGCGTCAACGCCGGGTCGTGGTAACTGCCGGCCGGATCGATGTTGTAGCCGCGTGCCGGTTGCAGGCCGACGATCACGTTTCCGCAGCGATAGGCGGAGATCGCGAAGGCGTCGCGCGCGGCGACGAAAAAGGGATCGTCTTCGGGTGCGCCCCAACGCCCGTTGACCGCCTCCCGTACCGCTTCCGGCAGGGTGCCGAGAAACTCCCGATAGGCCGCGAGCGACAGTGTTTCCCGTATCTCGCGCCCCGCGACCGTCGCGTTGCTCGGGCCGCTCAGCAGTCGCTCGACCAGTGCCTGGCCGTCGCCCGGCGGATCCTCGACACGGTAGCCGGCCGCCGCCATCGCGTGCAGCACCTCGATGGTCCCGGCCGGCGTATCGAGTCCCACGCCGTTGCCAATCCGCCCGTCCTTGTTCGGATAGTTGGCAAGGATCAACGCCACCCGTCGCTCGCCCACCGGTGCCTCGCGCAGCCGCAGACAACGCCGCGCCAACTCGGCGACGAACTCGATGCGGTCGGTCACCGGCGCGTAGGCCACCACCGAGGATTGGGTATGCCGGTCGTAGCGCGCCTCGCTCTTGAACGATACCGCGCGGCTCAGCAGCCGCCCGTCGACCTCCGGCAGCGCCACGTTCATGGCGATGTCACGCGCCCCGAGGCCCTGGTTGGTGGAGCGCCACGCCGATTCATTGCCGCCCGCGAAAACCACCTGCAGGATCGGGCAGTCGGGCGCGTCAAAGGGCGTCGTCTTGCGTGCCGCGCCGGGCGCCGAAACCGAGAAACCGGTGGCGTTCAACACGATGCCCGGCGAGGCCGCGTCGATCAGCGCACCCACCAGGCCCGCCGAAACCGGCTCCTTGAGGCTCGCGCAGAAGATCGGCAGCGGATTCACCCCGCGCTCGCACAGCGCCTCAACCAACGCGTCGACCGGCGCCAAATCCGCCGCCTGCAGCAGGGCGCGATAGAACACGATCGCCGCCACCGGCGCGCCCGATTGCCAGTGCACGCGCAGTGCATCGAGGTCGCTCACCTCGCCGCGCGGCCAATAGAGCCCGGCGCGCGCCAGCGGCACCGGCTCCAGCCAGTCGCCGGACCGACCAATCAACTCGCCGGCGTAGCGCAGAAAATTGAGCGCGTTGTCCGGTCCGCCGTGCACGCCGTACTGCCACAGCCGATGACAGGCATCGCGCGCCAGACTGGAGCGCGCCGTGAGTTCAGCGTCCGGCTGGTCATCGCCCGGCAGAAGCGCGAGTTGCACGCCGTGCGTTTCGCAGACGGCGCACAGTTGTTCGACCACGTAAGGCCAGTAGCCGACGCCACCCAGCAACCGGACCACCACCAGCCGCGCGTGTGCGATCACGCTCTCGACGTACAGGTCCACCGACATCGGATGGGAAAGCTGCATCAGGTTCGCGAGCCGCAGACTCGGGCATTCGTCACCCAGCCGCGCTCGCGCCGCAGCGAGCATCGCCAACTCGGTGTCGGCCGCCGACAGCACGACGATATCGCCGGAAGTCTGGCCGAGATCGATCGCCTGCGAGCCGTCCGCGATGACGCCGGGTTGCGCCTGGAGGAGGTGCATCGTGTGCCCTTGCCGCGGTCAGCGGCGCATGCTGAAGCCGACCGGCAGAGGTGCTCGGCGGTTTCGGGCGGGAATCGGTGCGGGACGGAATATCACGCGCTTGCAACCTTCATCGGGCGGCGCCGGATTGTAGGCCAGACGCCGCGCCGTGTCGCGGTCCGAATGAACTCGACTAGAGAAGAGAAAGGAATTCTCGGCTCCGTCCAGCGAGGAAAACGGCAGCGAATCTCCGGCTTCAACCGCGAGGCGACCCGATACGAAGACGCCGCCCGAGCCACATTGCCAAAAGACAAGCGTGTCGATAGTCGGATGACCGAGCGTGAAAAGCGTGGCCACCATTTCGAGAACGCCCGAGGTGGTTCGAGAAACGCGATCGAAATCCTCCTGACAATGGCATTCGCCGCGAGGCGGACGAGTCGCGTCTCGGGGCCCACCTGGTCAATCCGTCGTGGCTGACCCAGGACCTCGTTCATGACGCATCGCTTGAGCGAAAGCCGCCTTGTCCAGGATACAGCGTAGCGGAATCCAGGGATGAGCCTTCGAGAACCATTCATCCTCGGCATCCATCTCAGCGCGTTCGAGATGAAGGTGCTCGGCACAAATGCAGCAAGAAAGACCCCGGGCTTCGTCATCGGCGAAATAAATTTCTTCCCGCCGGTCGCCCCGGGATGTGAGGTGATACAGCGTTCCGGCGATTTCGATTCTCAGCGGCTCGACCAGCGCGCGAGGATGGCATGGATGTCGTAATGTTAGTGCTGCCCCCCCTTACGCTGTTCTCCACCCGGTACTGTTGGAGGGGTACTCGCTGCACCAAGATTCGGGCGGCGCCGGCCGCCGGCGCGGTGGCTTCGGGCTCAACTACACCGTGCGCCCGCGGCGCGGCGCGGCGCGGCACGGCACGCGCCTCCTTCGTCATGGATCACGGCCGCTTCGGCCCCCGGGGCGTGCTCGGCGGCGCCGACGGCGGGCGCAACCGTGTGCGCGTCTCGGCCCCCGGCGGCGGCTACGGCGATCCCCTGGAACGCGACCCGCAGCGCGTCGCCGGCGATGTCGCGCGCGGCTACTACACCCCCGAACAGGCGGCCGAACGATTCGGCGTGCAGCTCGATTCGCAGGGCGAAGTAGACGACCCGGGCACCACCCGCCTGCGTGCGCAACGGCGCCGGGAAATGGGGAGTACGGCATAAGCGCAGCGTTGCCGGCACGGGCAATAGCACCGCGCACGTTCGCTTCTCGTCGCCGGCGTAGCTATTATTGGCACACGTGCGTAACCGGTATATGTAATGTCCACTCGCATCCAGGTGGTGGTCGATGAACTCGAGCGTGAAGCCTTCCGCAGCGCGGCGGCTCGCGAGGGACTTGCCCTGAGCGACTGGCTTCGCCGGGCAGCGCGCGATCGGCTGCAGGCGGCGGCGCAAGTCAAACTCCGGTCAGGCGACGAGCTGCGAACCTTCTTCGAGGATTGCCGACGACGGGAACGAGGAAAAGAGCCTGACTGGGAGGAGCACCTGACCGTTATCGAGGAGTCGAAGGCGTCCGCACGGCCGACCACGTGATCTTCGTCGACACGAATGTCCTCATGTACGCCGTGGGGCGTGACCACCCTCTGCGCATCGGCGCCCAAACCTTCTTCGAAAAAGCAGTCGATAGTCACCGCAACGAGCTTTGCACCTCGGCCGAGGTGTTGCAAGAACTGCTTCACGCATACATCCCGGTCAATCGCTGGCGAACTCTCGATGCCGCATTGACGCTTGTCGACTCCTGCATACCCGCTGTGTATCCGGTCGACGTGGAAGACGTGCGGGCGGCGCGGCTGCTCGCGGACAGCTACCGAAACCTTGGGGCACGTGACCTGATCCACTTGGCAGTCTGCCGCCGTCATTCCATTAGCGAAATCAAGACCTTCGACCGGGGCTTAGCCGCAGCCTTCGTGCGTGGTTCAGGTCAAGTCTAACCCGCTGGTACAGAAATACATTCCGGCTGGAACTTGCCTCGCAGCGGTACAAATGGATGAGCGCGGCGCGAAGGGAGAGCGTGTGCGTCTCCTGGCGAATAAAGGGAATCGTCCCCTTTTCTCTGCTGGCGAATAAAGGGAATCGTCCCCTTTTCTCTGGGATCCCGACCTGTTGCGGCGCTTGCGCAACGGCACCAACGGAGGCTTCGTGCTCGGTAGCGGTAAGTTCGAGCAACAGGTAGCGGCAATGATTGGTCGGCGGACCTGGAAGGGCTCGCCGGGGCGGCCTCGCAAAAAAGAGGTCAATGGGAAGCAAGGGGCACTTGCCATCTAGAAAACGTGGTCTGTCCCTATTTCCCCGAGCATCGCCAACTCGGTGTCGGCCGCCGACAGGACTACGATGTCGCCGGGAGTCTGCCCCAGATCGATCGCCTGCGAGCCGTCCGCGACGATCCCCGGTTGCGCCTGAAGTAGATGCATCGCGCGCCTTCGCCCCGGTCAGCCGCGAACGCGGAAGTCGCATGCCCGGGGTGCGCGCCGGTCTGATCTCGGGGTCGGTGAAGCGTGGTACATCTGCTGTCTCGAAACCTTGGATCGCGGGCGCCGGATTGTAGGCCAGGCGCCGCAGCGTGTCGCGCCGCCAAACTCGGCCCGGTTTAGGGCTTGGTTCAAAATGAACTCACCAACTCAATTACCGCCCGAGCCCTAAGCTCGATGATTGGCAGGCTGCGCGCCGAACGGTACCATGACCACCCTCTTCCTTCCACCCGAACCACTTTGGAGTTCATCACATGAGAAGCGTAGTCGTCGGCGCCAGCGGAACGGTTGGACAAACCGTGGTAGAGGCCCTGTCGGGCAAGCATGAGATCGTGCGCGTCGGCGCGCACAGCGGCGATTTCCAGATGGATATCGCCGATCCGGCCAGCATCAAGAGCACCCTGGCGGCAATCGGCGGCTTCGACGCCATGGCGGTCGCGGCGGGCGGTGTGGCCTTCGCCGGATTCACGGAGATGAGCGACGAGCAGTGGCAGTTTAGCCTCGCCAGCAAACTCATGGGGCAGATCAATTTGGTCCGCGAAGGGCTCAACCATATCAGCGACGGCGGCTCTTTTACCTTGATCACCGGGATGCTGAGCCACGATCCGATCCCGTGGAGCGCCGCGGCGACCACCGTCAACGGCGCCATCGAGGCCTTAGCGATCGGGGCCGCGGTCGCCCTGCCGCGCGGGATCCGCATCAATGCGGTGAGCCCGGGCGTGCTCGAGGCCTCGGCCGAAAAGTACGCCGACTTCTTCCCCGGCTTCCCGCCGGTATCCGGCCACCGCGTCGGCCAGGCGTACCGCAAATCCATCGAGGGCGCCCAGACCGGACAGGTTTACCGCGTCGAGTAAGCGCATCGCGAGCGCGTCGGGCACAGTGAACACGTAGCGACGCGGCGACCCCGGCCGTTATGCGGAGTTTGCGCCGCTGCCCGGCGGTGTAGGGATCTCTCTTTTCCACCTCCGAGACCGGGGCATGGATGGTTTCATCGAATACCCTCGCCGATCGCCGCAGGCTGTCGTCCAATGCCTCCATCATTCGCTTGCGTTCGCTGATATCCGCCACCACCGCCACCAGCCCGACAATCGCGCCCGAAGCGTCTGGGGGCGTTGGATAGGCTGATGTCGATAAGCGCGCTGTCCTTCCTGCGGATGCGTATGTCCGGAGGAAGAAAGAGGGACAGACGACGTTTAGAGAGTAATTCTGTAGGTCTTTCAGTGTCTCCGAACCGAGCGAGGTCTAAACCGATGCCCAGACGTGCCCGTATCGTTGCTGCCGGCTACCCGATGCATGTGATCCTTCGGGGCATCGACCGGGCGGCCATGTTCTTCGACGAAAGCGACTACCGGTTCTTTCTTTAGTACGCCTACACGGCTGCGACGCAGGAATCCGTTGCCGTGCACGCCTACGTACTGATGACCAACCATCTTCATTTGCTGATGACATCCGACCGGGATCAGGGCGCGCCGACAGCAGCGCTTGGGGCAGCGCTATGTGCAGCACGTCAATCGCGTCCACCATCGCACCGGCGGACTGTTCGAAGGACGCTTCCGGTCGTCACTGATCGAGGCCGACCACTATCTGCTTGCATGACAACGCTACATTGAATTGAACCCGGTGCGTGCCGCGATGGTGAACGCACCCGGCGACTACCCCTGGTCGAGCTACCGCACCAACGCGCTCGGCATCGCCGACCCGGTGGTCACGCCACATACGCTCCACCGCGCGCTTGCGCCGGCCGACGAAGTGCGTTTGGTCGCCTATCGTGAGCTATTCGAGGAAGAACTGGATCCCGACCTGTTGCGGCGCTTGCGCAACGGCACCAACGGAGGCTTCGTGCTCGGTAGCGGTAAGTTCGAGCAACAGGTAGCGGCAATGCTTGGTCGCCGGACCTGGAAGGGCTCGCCGGGGCGGCCTCGCAAAAAAAGTCAATGGGAAGCAAGGGGCACTTGCCATCTAGAAAACGTGGTCTGCCCCTGGTTCCCCTATGCCATTATTGATGCGCTACCGGACGGAGTTCGTAAATTCCCCCGTATTTCGCTGCCTGAGAGATTTGCAGAGTTCCTCGCTGTTGATTTCTTTGCCATTCATATCGCTATCGATCCGGTTCCTGCTGAAGCGCTAACGCCCATGTTCAGCGGCGACAAACGCGAAGCGGCTTTTTGTGCAAAATGTCGCGTAGTCTTTGGGATCCGCTTGAACTATTTGTTAGAAGCAACTTGCTCCAGGCGTTCGGCGAGCCACACCTTAATTACAGATTGGCGCGTGACCCCTAAACGACCAGCCTCCCGATCTAGGGATTCGATCATCCAGGTGGGAAAATCCACATTGACCCGGCACTGTTCCTGAAGAGGCCTGCGCGCTTTGGAAAGATCCAGGACGCCCGTGACATCCTCTCCCTTATCAAATTTTGCATCGAAACTCTTAGCTTTCATAAACGGCTACCTCTTCAGTTCGGGAGCGACGAACGGAGATAATTCGGATGTTGCCATCTCGAGGGGTAACAACCGCGGACCAATGTTTTTCTTGGATTTTCCCGATTACCAAGAAACGTTCTTCATCCGTGGTTCTTGCTGGTATTTCAACAAGATACGGGTCATTCCAGAGCGCCTGGGCCTCGATAAAATCGATACCATGCTTTTTCAGATTGCCTTGGCTTTTCCGTTCATCGTATTCAAACGAGTACATAATATAAAAAATATACCCTTATCGCGCAAAGAGCAATGAGCCTTTCTGCTTCTAACGTTAGCGTTAACCAGCTAACCAGCAGCCGATCGAGCGTAGCGAACGAGGTTGTCTGCGTTCAACGCCTTGTTAAATGATGCCAGTCCCGTCAATCACCGAATAAATGGTTTTCCCGGTTTTCGCCAAGGAAACTCCGCTCGCTGAAAATATCGCTTTTCCTTCAGGCAAAAACATATTTCCGATACTTTTTCAGCATCCTAGATTTCGTTTTCTTGGCTCCAATACGCTCTTCGTAGCTCGTTGGTATCAGTCGCATTTAACTTAAAATCGACATCGGATCTGACGTAAAGTTTTGCGTTGAATTTGACGTATACTTTATTATTGGATCGCTAACCTGCTGTTTTACTTGGCCGCTCTCCGTGGAAACCGTCACTCGACCGCCCGTGAAAAACGTCACGCGCCCTCGCCTCCTCGACCCAGTGCGATCGGTAAAGCGGACGCTACCCTTTGCCGCCAATCGATTGAGCCCAATCTGGATTGCCATCGCTTGATTCCTACGGCACCACCTGCCCAATCGACACCTCGACCACGCCGGCCTCCGCGACACGTACCGGTTCGCTCAAGCCTTGCAGATCTCCGGAACTCGGGGTCGGCGCGCCGCTCTTCGAAATCCTCGCCCCGACCACGACCTCCGGAAACTTCGACAATCGCATCTGCGGCAACATCGCCATACCGTCGTCGAGGGTCACCGTGAGTGGCAGATCACGTACCTTGCGGCGCACGGCGGCGAGCGGCATCGGCGGGCCCTTGGCGGCGCGCGCGTAGATGAACACCAACTCGTCGGGCCTCGCCTTCGTGGCGAGCTCCGGGCTGAGGCTTACGTGTACCAGCAGCTTGGCGCCGCCGGCGGCGGCCGGCTGGCTCGCCGCCGCGGGCGCGGAAGCAGTCTGCGCCGGGGCGGCCTCGGCGGGCTTGCCCTCGGCCCGGGCGATGAAGCGCGCCAAGACCTTTTCCGTGGCGGGCTTCAAGCCGCCGATCTCGCGAACCCGCTTCCAGCGCTTCAGCGCGGTGGCGTTGTCGCCACGCTGGAAGGCCGCCATTCCGGCGAGCCACAAGGCGGGCTGGAGGTCCGGATTGGCGGCGAGCGCCTTGTCGAGCATCGCGCTTGCCTGGTCCGGAACTCGCCCCTGTCCGATCCGGGTCAGCACTTCCGCGTAGCTGACCAGCACCGCGGGTTCATCCGGCGCCAGCGCATAGGCGCGGGCGTAGGCGGCGCCGGCTTCTTTGAAGCGTTGCATGAAGGTGTAGGAACGACCCAACATCAGCCAGCCCTGGACATCGTTCGGTTGTTTTTTCAGGCGCTGTTCCAGGCTCGCCACCATTTCCTCGATTGAAGGGCTGGAGCCTTGCGCGGGCCCTTCCGCCCGGCTGGTGACGCCATTGATGAGTACCGACGGCGTGCCGAGGCTGAGATACAGACCGAAGGCGAGCAGCGGAATCGCGACCGCGACTACCACCGCGGCAAGCGGATGCGAAATTCGCCGGGTCGACCGGGATTCGGAATCCGGCTCTGACGCGCCTACATCATTGAGCAGGCCGCGCTCCAGCTCGGCGCGCGCCTCGGCGAATGCCGTCTCGTCGATGATGCCGTTGACCCGCGCCGCTTCGAGTTCCTCGAGCTGATCGCGGTAGGCGGCGGTATTGAGTTGGGTGCGGCTGAGCGCCTGCGGGTGTTTGCGCCCGAACAGCGGCGGCAGAACGAAGGCCAGGGTCACCGCGATCAGCACCGCCGCGGAAAGCCAGAAAAAAATCATGGAGGGTCTCGCAGGAAATGAAAACCGGGGCGTGATGATACCGAACGCGGTGGGCGTCGTCGAGTTGATGCCGCTCCGCGTGGTGGTTCGTATGCATTTCAGGACAGGAAAGGCCGCGGGTTTAACGCGGGTGAGTAAGATTTCTCGCGTGCCCTCGATGAGCTGGGGGGAGGCTTGAGCACTTCGGCGGGAAGGAACTCGCGGCGACCAGGTGTCCGTGCTGTCGGTCGACGATTTCCGCCGGCCCCGCGTGGACGGCCTGGAAAACGCGGGCACATGTGCTACAGTCGGCGCATACGCGTAGCTGAAGCACAGGATGTGACGAATTGCCGCGCCTCACTGCCGCCCGCCTAGCCGAAACACTCGTTGATGCAACACCCGGGTCGCCTGGTGCCGAGCCTTATGTACTCTATGAACAGGCTGGCCATCTGTTGCGCCGTGCGCATCAGCGTGCCACGGTGATATTCGGTGAGGGGATCGGCGAACTGGATCTCACCCCCTTGCAGTTCGCCGCGCTGGTCGCCATCAACGAACGGGGTGCCGTTGGGCAGAACGCACTGGGACGCGCCACCGCAATGGACCCCGCGACCATCCTCGGCGTGATCCGACGGCTGGTCGCCAAGGGCTTCGTCTCCTGCACGAAGGATCCCGGCGACGGTCGCAAGCGCATGTGTCGCCTGACCCCTGCCGGGCGTCGCCTGATCCCACGATTGCTGGCCCGTGGCGACGCAATCACCAGGGCGACGCTCGCGCCGCTCAGCACCGACGAGCAGCGCAAATTTCTGGAACTCCTCAAGCGGCTCGTGTGAAGTCAAGGCGGCTTGGCTGTCACCCTTTTGAACCCCGGAACCGGGGACCGGGAAGCGGCGCGCAGCGCGTCACGAGGCGCCCGACGCGAGGCGCACCACCCTTGACAAGAATCGTCGCTTGACTTAATCATTCGCATACAAACAAACCGGCCACAAAGATCGCCGGCGGGGGAGACAAGGGGCACGAGCCGATGGCCAGCTATTTACGTCCGGCGCGGGTCGACGAGGCACTGGCGGCGCTCGCCGCGGGGCCGCGCGCGTTGGTCGCGGGGGGCACCGATTACTATCCGGCGCGGGTCGGGCGACCTCTGCGCGACGAGGTGATCGACCTGAGCGCACTCGACGAACTCGCCGCCATCGACGAGCAAGCGGACGGCTACCGGATCGGCGCGCTGGTGACCTGGAGCGACATCCTGCGCGCGCCGCTGCCGGCGGCATTCGACGGACTCAAGGCGGCGGCGCGTGAGATCGGCGGACCCCAGGTGCAGAACGTCGCGACCCTGTGCGGCAACCTGTGCAACGCCTCGCCCGCCGCCGACGGCATCCCCAATCTGCTGGCGCTCGACGCCCGTGTGGAATTGCGCTCGGTGGGCGCTACGCGCCGCCTGCCGATCGCCGAGTTCGTGCGCGGCAACCGCGACACCGCGCGCCGCGCCGACGAGTTGGTGACCGCGGTGCAGGTGCCGCGCGCGGCGCCGAACACCCGTTCGATCTTTCTCAAACTCGGTGCGCGCCGCTACTTGGTGATCTCGATCGTAATGGTCGCCGCGGTGCTGGCCACCGACGAGCACGGCCGGATCGCGACAGCGCGTCTCGCGGTCGGCTCCTGCGCGCCGAGCGCCCGGCGGCTCCCGGTGCTGGAGGCGGCACTCGTCGGGCAGCCGCTGGCGCCCGAACTCGCCGAACGGGTGAACGTCGCGCAACTCGCGCCGCTGGCGCCGATCGACGATCCGCGGGGCAGCGCCGAATACCGTATCGAAGCCGCCCTCACCTTGTTGCGCCGAGCCTTGGTCGAACTGGCGGAGGGCGTCGCATGAGTACACCGGTGCGCCTGGAAGTGAACGGCCGGGCGGTGGAACTGCACGGCGAACCGATGCGCCGGCTGTCGGACGCACTGCGCGAGGAACTGGACCTGCTCGGCACCAAGGTCGGATGCGAGGCCGGCGACTGCGGCGCCTGCACGGTGTTGCTGGATGGCGCCCAGGTGTGCGCCTGCATGGTGCCGGTCGGGCGGCTGGGCGGGCGCCGGGTGACCACCGTCGAAGGGCTCGCGCCGAAAGGAAGCGTGAACGCCTTGCAGGCCGCCTTCGAGCGGTGCGGCGCCACCCAGTGCGGGATCTGCACGCCGGGGATGCTGATCGCGGCCGCCGAACTGCTGGCCCGCATCCCGCATCCTAGCGAGACCGAGGTGATGGACGCGCTGAGCGGCGTGCTGTGTCGCTGTACCGGTTATCGCCAGATCGTCGCCGCGGTGCTGGCGGCGGCGGACGGCGTTGGCGAGCCGGGCGAGGCGCCGGCGGCGGGCGCCGCGGTGGGCGCCCGGATCGCGCGCGTCGACGGCAGGGAACGGGTCACCGGCGGCGCGCGCTACGGGGCGGACGAGATACCGCCCGACGCGCTGTGGATGCGGGTGGTGCGCTCGCCGCACGCCCAGGCGCGCTTCGAGATCGGTAATACGGCGGCGCTCCACGCCCGCCATCCGGGCTTGGTGCGTGTGCTGGCGGCTCGCGACGTGCCGGGGCGCAACGGTTTCGGCATCTACCCGACGCTCAAGGACCAGCCGGTGCTCGCCGACGGCGAGGTGCGTTACCGCGGCGAGGCGGTGCTGGCGCTGGTCGGCGAACCGGACACCATCCGCGCCATCGACGACACCGAGTTGCCGATTGTCTGGCACCCCGAAGCCCCGGTGATCGGTGTCGCGGCGGCGTTGGCCGCCGGCGCGCCGGCGGTCCAGGCCATCAAGCCCGACAACGTGCTGGCGCGCGGCTACTTGTGCCGCGGCGACTCGCTGAGTGCGCTCGCCGCGGCGGCGCACGTCGCCGAGGGAAGTTGGCAAACGCCGTTCGTCGAACACGCCTACATCGAACCCGAGGCGGGCATCGCGTGGCGGCGTGGCAATGGCGTCGAGATCTGGGTCACCACCCAGGCGCCGTACATGGACCGCGCCGAGGTCGCCGGCGTGCTCGGCATCGAGGCGGCACAGGTGCGGATCATCCCGAGCGCCTGTGGCGGCGGATTCGGCGGCAAGCTCGACGTCTCGGTGCAGCCCTTGATCGGGCTCGCCGCGTGGCTGCTCGTTCGCCCGGTGCGCTGTGTCTACACGCGCCCGGAGTCGATGGCCTCCTCGACCAAGCGCCACCCGGCGAGAATCCACGCACGCGCCGCCTGCGACGCCGGCGGCCGGGTCACGGCGCTCGAACTGGACAGCGATTTCGACACCGGCGCCTACGCCTCGTGGGGACCGACGGTCGCCGACCGGGTGCCGGTACACGCCAGCGGCCCCTACCGGGTGCCCAACGTCACCGCGCGCACCCGCGCGGTGCTGACCAACGCGCCGCCCTCGGGCGCCTTCCGCGGCTTCGGGGTGCCGCAGGGCGCGATCGTGCAGGAGGCGTTGTTCGACATGCTCGCCGAACAGGCCGGCATAGACCCGCTGGAGTTTCGGCTACGCAACGCGCTACGCGCCGGCGACGTCACCGCCAGCGGTCAGGTGCTGGAGGCGAGCGTGGGACTCGCCGAATGCCTGGAGTCGCTGCGCGGGCGCTGGGACGCCTGGCGCGAAGCGGCGCGCCAATACAACGCCGAGGGCCACGGCGCGTTGCGCCGCGGGGTGGGGATCGGCTGCATGTGGTACGGCTGCGGCAACACCTCGATGTCGAACCCCTCGATCATGCGCATCGGGATCTCGCGCACCGCGCAAGTGACGCTCTACAACGGCGCGGTCGACATCGGCCAGGGCGCCAACACCGTGATGGCCCAGATCGCCGCCGACGCACTCGGCGTCGAGGTGGCGCGGATCGGCTATGTGATGGGCGACACCGCGCGCACCGCCGACGCGGGCAAAAGTTCCGCCTCGCGCCAGACCTTCGTCTCCGGCAAGGCGGTGGAGCGTGCCGGACGCGACCTGCGCGAACAGATCCTGCGCGGCTGCAACGCCGGACCCGATGCGCGCATCGAATTCGCGGAGGGACGGATCACGGTCCTTGACGACGGGGTGGCGCACGCCATCGACCTCGCATCGCTGCCCGAACGGGAGAACGGCGACGTGCTGATCGGCAGCGGTACCTTCGATCCGCCGACCGCGCCACTCGACGAGAACGGCCAGGGCAAACCCTACGCCACCTATGGCTTCGCCGCTCAGATCGCCGAGGTCGAGGTCGATATCGAGCTCGGTACGGTGCGCGCGCGGCGCATCGCCGCGGCCCACGACGTCGGGCGTGCGGTCAACCCGATGCAGGTCGAGGGCCAGATCATCGGCGGGATAGCGCAGGGCCTGGGGCTCGCGCTGATGGAAGAATACCTGCCGGGGCGTACCGAAAATCTGCACGACTATCTGATCCCGACGATTGGCGATATACCGGAGGTCGAGATCGTGATCGTCGAGGATCGCGAACCGCTGGGACCCTATGGCGCCAAGGGGATCGGCGAACCGGCCCTGATCCCGACCCCGCCGGCGCTGCTCGGCGCGATCCATCACGCCACCGGTGCGCGCATCCACCGGGTTCCGGCGACCCCCGCGGAGGTGCTAGCCGCGTTGCGCGCCGCGCACGGGGCCGGGCGGTGAGCGAGGCCGCGGGCGCCAAGCGCCGGGTACGCTGCGACGCCTGCCCGGTGCTGTGCAACATCCATCCCGGCAAAACCGGCGCCTGCGACCGTTACGCGAACGTCGACGGGGTGCTGACGCGCACCGATCCGGTGCTGCTGGCGCGCAAGGTAGCCGACGCCGAAGGGCGCATGGTGCCCTTCGTGGAGGGCGCGGAGGCGTGGGACGGAACCCTGGTGGAGCCCGCGGACACCTTTCTCACCGGGGTCGGTTCGGGCACTACCTACCCGGACTACAAACCCGCGCCGTTCATCGTTTCGAGCACCCACGACGGGGTGGACATGGTCACCGTGGTCAGCGAAGCGATCTTCAGCTACTGCGGGCTCAAGCTGAAGATCGATACCGATCGCTACGTCGGCCCCGAGCAGGCCGCGGTGCGCTGCGCGGGCGAGCACGTCGGTTTCGTCACCACCGCCGAATACGGCTCGCAGATGCTGGCCCTGGGCGGGGTCCGCCATCTCACCGGCGGGAGCAAGAAAGAGGGCAAGGTCACCTGCCGGATGATGCTCGAATTGTGCAACAAGCAGGCGGTGGAACTTCAGGTCGACGGCGGTGCCACGCTCACCGTGCAGGCGGGTCGCGCGCCGGTGGTCAACGGCGTCGCGGAGCAGCGGATGCGGGTCGGATGCGGCTCGGCGGCGATGGGGATCTTCGCGCGCCAGTGGGTCGAGCACGCCGACGAGGTGGTGGTGGTCGACGATCACATCACCGGGGTGCTGACCGAGCATCAGGCGGGACGTTTTCTGGGCATGCGCCCCTCGGGTTTGCGGATCCGCGGGCGGCGCTCGACGCCGGGACGCTATTTCCAGGTCGCCGCGCCCGGCACCGGCTGGGGCGGCACCGACATCGACGACCCGTTGGCGATCATCGAGGCATTCGATCCCGAACTGGCGTGGCCGGGATTGCGCCTGCTGATGACCAGCACCACCGGCGAGGACGCGGCGTGGTTCGTGCTCGACGAAGATCTGCGACCGGTGCCGGCGGCGATGCCCGAGCCGATCGCGCGGGTGGTCGAGCGGATCGGCGAGAATTGCGAACCGGCGCTGACCAGCGTGCTGTTCGTGGCCGGCGCCGGCGGCAGCCTGCGCGCCGGCGTGACCGAAAATCCGGTGCGCCTGACCCGCTCGGTGGGCGCCGCGCTGACCCGCGTCACCTGCGGCGGCGCGCCGGTCTACGTGTGGCCGGGTGGCGGGATCACGCTGATGGTGGACGTGACCCGGATGCCCGACAACTCCTTCGGCTATGTCCCGACCCCCGCGCTGGTCGGACCCATCGAGTTCACCCTGCGCCTCGCCGACTACGCCGCGCTCGGTGGCCACATGGACAGCGTGCGCCCGCTCGCCAAGGCGGGCGCCGAGCGCGACGCGACTGTCAGTGGCTGGCGTTCGGGAAATCCGTGGCCTTTTGCGCCCTTCGCCGAGGATCCGGACGGGTGAGCGGCATCCACGCACGAATGCTTCCCGACGGGCGCCGCCTGCACCTGCAGCACGGCCCCATTGATCTGATCATCGAGGCCTTTGGTGATACCACCGAATGCAGTGCCGCCTACGCGCAGGCGCGCACCGCCTTCGAGGGCCTGCTGGAAGGCCTGGCCGCGGAATTGCCCGAACTGCGGCGCGGCTTGGGTGCCCGGCCGCCGGTGTTCCGGGATCCGGTAGCGCGACGTATGGCTGCGGTGGCGTGGACGCACCGCGCAACCTTCGTCACCCCGATGGCGGCGGTCGCCGGCGCGGTCGCCGACCAGATCCTGGCGGCGCTGTGCCGCGGGCGGTGCCTGGCGCGGGCTTACGTCAACAACGGTGGCGACATCGCCGTCCATCTGGCGCCCGGCGAGCGCTTCGCGGTCGGCCTGGTGACCCGGCCCGAGTTCGCGCGGCTCGCGGGGCGCTTCACGATCGAAGCCGCGCTGCCGGTGCGCGGGGTCGCGACCAGCGGTTGGCGCGGGCGCAGCCTGAGCCTCGGCATCGCCGACGCGGTGACGGTGCTGGCGCGCGACGCGGCGGCGGCCGATGTCGCGGCAACGCTGATCGCCAACGCGGTGAACGTCGAACACCCGGCAATCGGACGCTGCCCCGCGTGCGAGATCGATCCGGACAGCGACCTCGGCGCACGCCCGGTAACGGTCGCGGTGGGGACGCTGGAGCCGGCGGCAATCGCCGCGGCCCTGGAGCGGGGCGTTGCGGTGACGCAATCGATGCGCCGCGCGGGTTTGATCCACGCCGCCGCGCTGAGCCTCGCGGATACTACGCGAGTGGTAGATGATGGGGGTGCCGCGCGGCGGCGCATGGGCTCTGCTCCTTCTCCCCCGAGGGGAGAAGGTTGGGATGAGGGGCGCGATGCGCCGCGGCTCATTGAACCCTCACCCCGACCCTCTTCCGGTTTCGGGAGAGGGAGCGGGAGAGATCCACTCCATGCGGCTTGGTAGCCGCTGGAGCATTCACGGAGCGGAAATGGAATGGAAATCGCGATTCGTAAACGCGCGCTGTATATCGAGGAGATCCTGCATGAAGGCGGGCCGCCGCCCGCGACCCGTTGCGCCGCGGCGCCGCGCTGGCGGTGATCGCGAACCCCTACGCGGGCCGCTACGTGGCCGATATCCTGCCGATGATGGAGGCGCTCAAACCACTCGGTCTGGACCTGGCGCGGCGCTTGGTCGACGCGCTTGGCGGCGACCCGAGCGCCATCCAGGGTTACGGCAAGGGCGCAATCGTCGGCGCGGCGGGCGAGATCGAGCACGGCGCGCTGTGGCACGTGCCGGGCGGCTATGCGATGCGCGAGGTACTGGGCGGGGCGCTGGCGATCGTGCCGTCGAGCAAGAAGGTCGGCGGTCTGGGTGCGCGTCTCGACGTGCCGCTCACCCATATCAACGCCTCCTACGTACGCAGCCACTTCGACGCGATGGAGGTGGGGGTGAGCGACGCACCGCGCGCGGACGAAATGCTGTTGGCGCTGGTCATGAGCACCGGCGCGCGCATCCACACACGGGTCGGCGGACTCGCGGCCGAAGCCATCAAGGGCGAGGACGGATTACGGTAATCCGTGCAATGTGCGTCTGGTAGGCCGGGATAAGCGCGGAGCGCGTTCCCGGCATCTGGCGCCGCGCCGGCAACGCTACGCTTATACCGGCCTACGGAAGATAATCATTACGGAGCAAAGTGTCTTCGCATAAATGCCCATTAGAAAAGGGGGATTAGGGGATGAAAACCATGCGACACACACTAACCGCGCTGGGCGCGGCGACCCTGTTATTCGGTGGCGCGACACAGGCGGCCGAATCGATCAAGGTGGGCGAGATCAACAGCTACAGCCGCTTGCCGGCCTTCACCCACCCCTATCGCCAGGGCTGGCAACTGGCGCTCGACGAGATCAACGCCGCCGGCGGGGTACTGGGCAAGAAAATCGAGGTTATCTCGCGCGACGACGGCGGCAAGCCCGGACAGGCGGTCAAGATCGCCGAGGAACTCACCTCGCGCGATCACGTCGCCTTGCTGTTCGGGACCTTCTTTTCGCACATCGGTCTCGCGGCCACCGATTTCGCCAAGCAACGCAAGGTGCTGTTCGTCGCCGCCGAGCCGCTGAGCGACGCGGTGACCTGGGCCAAGGGCAACCACTACACCTTCCGCCTGCGCCCGAATACCTACATGCAGGCCAACATGCTCGCCGAGCAGGCGGCCAAGCTACCGGCCAAGCGCTGGGCGACCATCGCGCCGGGCTACAAGTACGGCCAGGACGCGGTGGCGGACTTCGAAAAGCTGCTCAAGGCCCGCCGCCCGGATGTCGAGTTCGTCGCCGAGCAGTGGCCGGCGCTGTTCAAGATCGACGCGGGCGCCGAATCGCAGGCGATCGCCCGGGCCAAGCCGGACGCCATCTACAACGTCACCTTCGGCAAGGATCTCGCCAAGTTCGTGCGCGAAGGCAAGCTCCGCGGGCTGTTCAAGGGCCGCGAGGTCGTCAGCCTGCTGACCGGCGAGCCGGAGTACCTGGCACCGCTCAAGAACGAGGCCCCGCAGGGCTGGATCGTCACCGGCTACCCCTGGTACGCGATCCACACCCCCGCGCACGACAAGTTCCTGGCCGCCTATCGCAAACGCTACAACGATACGCCGCGGCTCGGCTCGGTGGTCGGCTACAACGTGATGAAGGCGGTCGCCGCGATCATCGCCAAGGCCGGCTCGACCGACACCGAAAAAATGGTGAGCGCCGCCGAAGGGCTGACCGTCGATTCGCCGATCGGCGCCTTCACTTTCCGCGCCATCGACCACCAGTCGACGATGGGCGCCTACGTGGGGCGCACCCGGCTCGAAAACGGCAAGGGCGTGATGGTCGACTGGCACTACGCGAACGGCGCGAACTACCTGCCGAGCGACGCCGAAGTGCGCAAGATGCGTCCCGCGGACTAGGAGTGCGGCGCGCGAACCGGACCCGCGGCGCGTGACCTTCGATCCAGCGGATCACGCCGGGCATGGGAGCCCGGCGTGAGTCTGATCCTCGCCCAATTCCTGACCGGACTGGCGGATGCGGCGGCGCTGTTCATGGTCGCGGCGGGGCTCTCGATCATCTTCGGGGTCACGCGGATCGTGAACTTCGCGCACGGTTCGTTTTACATGCTCGGCGCCTATATCGCCTACACGCTGGTCGGGCGTCTCGGTCACGGGGTGCTCGGATTCTGGGGCGCGGTGCTGCTTGCGGCGGTGGCGGTGGGTCTGATCGGGGTGCTGGTCGAGGTCCTGATCCTCAAGCGCATCTACCATTCGCCGGAGCTGTTTCAGTTGCTCGCGACCTTCGGCGTGGTGCTGGTGGTGCAGGATGTGACGCTGTGGATTTGGGGACCGGAGGATCTCATGGGGCCGCGCGCGCCGGGCCTTTCGGGGGCCTTCGAAGTCTACGGGGCGCGTCTCCCGCAGTACGACCTGGCGCTGATCGCGGTGAGCCTCGCGGTGCTCGGAGGATTGTGGCTGTTGTTTCATCGCACCGGATGGGGAACCCTGGTGCGCGCCGCCACCGAGGACCGCGAGATGGTCGCGGCGCTGGGGGTCAATCAGGGTTGGCTGTTCACCTCGGTGTTCTTCGTCGGCGCCTTTCTGGCCGGGCTCGGCGGCGCGCTGCAACTGCCCAAGGGCGGCGCCGATCTGCTCATCGATCTCAACATCATCGCCTCGGCCTTCGTGGTGGTGGTGGTGGGCGGGATGGGCAGCATCGCGGGGGCCTTTCTGGCCGCGGTGCTGATCGGCGAGCTCAACGCCTTCGGGATCTTGATTTACCCCGGTATCACCCTGGTGCTGATGTTCCTGGTGATGGCGGTGGTGCTGGTGGTGCGCCCCTCGGGGCTGCTCGGCAGGCCCGAGGGAGCCGCCGCGGGACACGGCGGTGAGGCGGAGCCGCTGTTGCGCCCGTCGGGTCGGTTCGGCCGCATCGCCTGGGTCGTGGTGGCGATCGCGCTGATGATACTGCCGGCCTTCGCCGATGATTTCACCCTGGTGCTGGCGACCGAGGTGTTGATCGCGGCGTTGTTCGCCGCCAGCCTGTACTTCATCATGGGGCCGGGCGGGATGGTATCTTTCGGTCACGCGGCGTACTTCGGTCTGGGTGCCTACGGAGCCGCGCTGCTGGTTCACTATCTGCACGCGCCGATGAGCGTGGCGCTGTTGGCCGCGCCGATCGCCGCCGGCCTCGGGGCGCTGCTATTCGGCTGGTTCTGCGTGCGCCTGAGCGGTGTGTATTTGGCGATGCTGACCCTGGCCTTCGCCCAGATCGCTTGGTCGGTGGTCTTTCAGTGGTACGACTTCACCGGTGGCGACGACGGGATCCTCGGGGTGTGGCCGGCCGCCTGGGCGGCAAGTCGCGGGGCGTTCTACTATCTCACGCTGGTGCTCACCGGGGCCGGCCTGTGGGTCCTGCGCCGGGTGCTGTTCGCGCCCTTCGGCTACGTGCTGCGGGCCGGGCGCGACTCGCCGACGCGGGCCGCGGCGATCGGCATCCGGGTGACTCGCCATCAGTGGTTTGCGTTCACCCTGGCCGGGGTGGCGGCGGGGCTCGCGGGCGGCCTGTTCGTGTTTTTCAAGGGCAGCGTGTTTCCCGACGTGTTGTCGATCCCGCACTCGGTGGATGCCCTGGTGATGGTGTTGCTGGGCGGGGTGCGGGCACTGGCCGGGCCGGTGCTTGGCGCCGCCGCCTACACCGGACTCTATGACTGGATCTCGCGCCTCGAATACTGGCGCCTGGTGCTCGGCTGCGTAATCATCGCGCTGGTGCTGGCCTTTCCCCAAGGTCTCGGCGGGGTCGTTGCGGCGCTTGGTGAACGGCTGCGTCGCCCGCCCGGAGAGGACCTCGGGTGAAGGTGCTCGAGGTTCGCGGACTGACCAAATCCTTCGGCGGGGTGCGCGCCGTCGCGGGCGTCGATCTCGGTCTGGAGGAAGGCGAACTGGTGGCGATGATCGGGCCCAACGGCGCGGGGAAGTCGACCTGCTTCAACATGCTCAACGGTCAACTGCGACCCGACGCGGGCTCGATCCGTTATCGCGGCGACGAGATCACCGGGCTCGCGCCACCGGCGGTGTGGCGCCTGGGGATCGGCCGAACCTTTCAGATCACCGCAACCTTCGGCTCGATGACGGTCGCCGAGAACGTGCAGGTCGCGCTGCTCTCGCATCACCGCCGCCTGCACGGCCTGTTCGGCCGGGTCGCGACACGCTATCGCGACGAGGCGCTGGCGCTGCTCGCCCGGGTCGGGATGGCGGATCAGGCCGAGCGCGCCTGCGCGGTGCTCGCCTACGGCGATCTGAAACGGGTCGAGTTGGCGGTGGCGCTCGCCAACCGGCCGGGCCTGCTGTTGATGGACGAGCCGACCGCCGGGATGGCGCCGGCCGAGCGCGCCGAGCTGATGACGTTGGTGGCGACGATCGTCGGCGAGCGGGGCATCGCGGTGCTGTTCACGGAGCACGACATGGACGTGGTGTTCGCCCACGCGGATCGGATAGTCGTACTCAATCGCGGCGAAATGATCGCGGCCGGCGCCCCCGACGCCGTGCGCGAGGACCCGCGGGTGCGCGAAGTCTATCTGGGCCACGACTTCGCCCTGACAGGATAGCCGATGCTCGAAGTTGCGGGACTCGAAAGCTATTACGGGCGCGCGCGGATCCTCAGCGAGGTGGGCCTGCGGGTCGCGCCGGGCGAGGTGGTGGTGCTGCTGGGACGCAACGGTGCCGGCAAATCCACGACCCTGAAGAGCATCATGGGCTTGGTCCGCCCGCGGCGCGGAAAGGTGCGCTTCGCGGGCCGCGAGATCAGGGGGCTCGCGCCGCATCGCGTGGCGCGCCTGGGGCTCGGTTACGTTCCCGAGGAGCGACGGGTGTTCACTCAGCTCACGGTGTTGGAGAATCTGGAGGTCGGGCGGCGCCCGCCGCGCGACGGCGTCGCGCCGTGGACACTGGCTCGGATCTACGAGCTGTTTCCGAACCTGCGTGAACTGCGCGATCGCGGTGGCGGCATGATCAGCGGCGGCGAGCAGCAGATGCTGAGTATCGCGCGCACCCTGATGGGCAATCCGCCGTGCATCCTGCTCGACGAGCCATCGGAGGGGCTCGCGCCGGTGATCCTGGAACAACTCGCCCACGCGATCGCCGCGCTCAAGGCGCGCGGACTCTCGGTGCTGCTCTCGGAGCAGAATCTGCGCTTCGCCGCGGCGGTCGCCGATCGCGCCTATGTGATCGAAAAAGGCCGGATCCGCTATCAAGGCGAGATGCGCGCCTTGCTCGATGACCCCGTCGCGTGCAAGGCGTATTTGTCGCTATGAGTACACGGCTGCTCGGGGTCGACGTCGGCGGCACCTTCACCGACCTGGTGTATGTTGAAGACGATGGCGCACGGGTGCGGATTGCCAAGGTCCCGACCACGCCCGACAACCAGGCATTCGGGGTACTCGCCGCGATCGAGGCGAGTGGCGCCCCGCTGGACGCCATCGACTGCATCGTCCACGGCACCACCACCACCACCAACGCGCTGCTCGAGCGCAAAATGGCGCGCACCGGACTGATCACCACCCGCGGCTTTCGCGACGTGCTCGAACTCGGGCGCCGCACGCGCCCCAAGCCCTACGGCCTGACCGGCTGGTTCGAGCCGATCATCCCGCGCGAACTGCGCCTCGAGGTCGACGAGCGGATGGACGCCGACGGCGAGCCGCTGCGCCCGCTCGATGAGGAGCAGGTTGAAGCGGCGGTGCGCGCGTTGCTTGAGCGGGGATGCGAGTCGCTGGTCATCCATTTTTTACATGCCTACAAGAACCCCGCCCACGAACTGCGCGCGCTCGAGATCGCCCGCGGCCGGTGGCCGAACGCCTACCTCACGGCCGGGCATTTGATCCTGTCCGAGTACCGCGAGTACGAGCGCGGCACCACCGCGGCGGTCAACGCCGCGGTGCAGCCGATCCTGGACCGCTACCTGCGGCGCCTGCGCGACGAACTAGGCGCACGCGGTCATCGCGGCGAACTGCTGGTGATGCGCGGCAACGGCGGCACGGTGTCGGCGCGGGTGGTCGCTGAGAGCGCCGTCAACACCGTGATGTCGGGGCCCGCGTCCGGGATCATGGCGGCCGCCTATACCGCCCGTCGCGCCGGGATCGCGGATCTCATCACCTATGACATGGGCGGCACCAGTTGCGACGTGGGGATGGTGCGCGATCACATTCCGGCGGTCAGCGCCGAGCTCGAGATCGAGTATGCGGTGCCGATTCATGTGCCGATGGTCGACGTCCACACCATCGGCGCCGGTGGCGGTTCGATCGCCTTCATCAACGAGGCCGACATGCTCCAGGTCGGGCCGCACAGCGCGGGCGCCGATCCCGGCCCGATCTGCTACGGGCGCGGCGGCACCCGGCCGACTATTACCGATGCCAATCTGGTGCTCGGGCGGCTCAACCCCGGGGCCCTGCTGGCGGTCGATCACCCGGTGGCGCCGGCCGCGGTCACGGCCGCGATCGAACGCGAGATCGGCGCCCCGCTAGGGCTCGACGCGACCGCCGCCGCGGCGGCCATCCTGCGCGTCGCCGACGACCGCATGGCCGGGGCGCTGCGCATGGTGTCGCTGGAACGCGGCGCCGATCCGCGCGACTTCGCGCTGTTCGCCTTCGGCGGCGCGGGCCCGCTGCACGCCGTCGCGTTGGCCCGCGAGCTGGGGATCCCGCGGGTCCTGGTGCCGGCGCGCCCGGGGCTCACCAACGCCTTCGGTTGCCTGGTCGCGGATCTCCGTCATGACTACGTGCGCACCGTGAATACGCCGTTGCCGGCGCTCGACATGGACGAAGTGCGCGCATTGCTCGACGAGCAGGCCGCCGCCGGGCGGCGCATGATCGAGAGCGAGCGGGTGCCGGTGGAGGCCATCGAAGTGCTGCACAGCGCCGACATGCAGTTCCAGGGCCAAAGCCATCTGTTGAGCGTGCCGCTGCCCGATTCGAGCCTCCGGCGCGAGGCGCTGCAAGCGGCATTCGACGCCGCCTACTGGCAGCGCTTCCAGGTCGAGCTGCCGGAGATCCGCGCGGTGCTGGTGAATCTGCACACCGCGGTGCTGGGGCGCCGGCCGGGACTGGACCCCGGGCGGTTGCTGGCCGCAAAGGGCCGCGCGGCGCGTCTGGACGCCGCCCGCCGCGGTGAGCGGCGGGCGTGGTTCGACGGCGCCTGGCAGGCGACCCCGTTATACGCGCGCGAGGCGCTGCCCGAGGGCGCCTCGTTCCCCGGCCCCGCGATCGTCGAGCAACTCGACACCACCACCTGCATGCCACCCGGTTGCCGTGCCGAGGTCGACGCGCTCGGTAATCTGATCATCGAGGTCCCGCACGCGAGGGAAGAAGAGCGATGAGCGGTAGCGCCGGGCAACTCGATCCGGTCACCCTCGCGGTGATCCACAACGGCCTGCAACAGGTCTGCAACGAGATGGATCTGGCCTTCGTGCGCGCCGCCTTCAGTCCGGTGATCTCCGAGGCGCTGGATCGCTCCGACGGGATCTATCACCGCACCAGCGGAGACTTGATCGCCCAGGGCGAGCTGGGCCTGCCGGTATTCGTCGGCACCATGCAGTTCGGTACCCGCGAGGTCATCGCGCGCGCCCACGACATCGAACCGGGGGATCTCTACATCGTCAACGATCCCTATCTCGGCGGCACCCACCTGATGGACGTGCGCTTCGTCAAGCCCTTCTTTTATCGCGGCGAGCTGTTCGCGTGGCTCGCCAACACCGGCCACTGGCCGGACACCGGCGGCGCGGTGCCGGGCGGCTTTTCGGCCAACGCCACCGAGGTCGAACAGGAAGGCCTGCGCCTGCCGCCGGTCAAGCTCTACAAGCGCGGCGTAATGGACGAGGAGATCCTCGCCATCATCCTCTCCAACATCCGCATCGCCGACCAGCGGATCGGCGACATCAAGGCCCAGGCCGCGGCGCTCGCGGTCGGCGAGCGGCGCCTCACGGCGCTGCTCGATCGCTACGGGAGCGAAACGGTCGAGGCCGGAATCGCGGAGATGCGCGCCCGCGCCGAGCAGCAGATGCGGGCGCGCATCGCGACCATTCCCGACGGCGTCTACCAGGGCGAGGCCTTCGTCGATTCCGACGGCGTGGTCAACGAAGCGCTGCGGATCGCGATGCGCATCGAAAAGATCGACACCGATCTGCACTTCGACATGAGCGGTTCGAGTCCGCCCTGCGCGGGCCCCATGAACAGCGTGATCGCCACCACCCGCTCGTCGATCTACCTCGCGATCAAACACATCTTCCCCGAGGTCCCGATCAACGCCGGGACCTTCGAGCCGCTCCACATCCGCGACCCGGAAGGGACCTTCCTGTACGCGAAATACCCGCGCCCGGTGTCCGGCTGCGCGGCCGAGGTCAGCCAGCGGATCGCCGAGGCGGTGTTCGCCGCGCTGGTCAACGCGATCCCCGAAAAGCTCTTCGCCGCCCCGGCCGGCACCAGCGGCAACTTCGCCCTCGGCGGCTACGACCCGCGCACCCGGCGCGCCTACGTGATGTACGCGATCTCCGGAGGCGGCTACGGCGGCAGCGCCACCGGCGACGGGATCTCCAACGGCTGCTCGACCATCGGGATCTCCAAGACCACCCCGATCGAGGTCCTCGAGCAGCTCTACCCGGTCCTGTTCGAGGAATACTCGCTCCACGAAGGCTCGGGCGGCGCCGGCCGCCGGCGCGGCGGTTTCGGGCTCAACTACAAGGTCCGCCTGCGCCGCGGCAGCGCGCGCGCCTCATTCGTCATGGACCACGGCCGCTTCGGCCCCCAGGGCGTACTCGGTGGCGCCGACGGCGGCCCCAACCGCGTGTGCGTGACCCGCGGTGGCGAGGACTACATCCCCCCGCACCTCTCCAAGGACCAGGACATCGCGATCGCTGTAGGCGACACCGTCCGCGTCTCGACCCCCGGCGGCGGCGGCTACGGCGATCCCTACCTGCGCGACCCGCAACTCGTCGCCCGCGACGTCGCCCGCGGCTACTACACCCCCGAGCAGGCCGCGGCGATGTATGGCGTGCAACTCGACGAAAAGGGCGAAGCCGACAACGACGCCACCACCCGCCTGCGGGAACAATGCCGCCGCGAACGACAAGGTAGGCCGGCATAAGCGCAGCGTTGCCGGCATCGGCAGCTCGTACCATATCCGGAATCGCACGATCTATCGAAGGCGACGCGAACAGCCAATCTCACGGGTACACTTTCAAAGCTTCCAAAGAGAGGCGACATTTTGCGGATTTCGCATTACCATCACGGCAATAGTCGAATCGCGATCAGGCACTCGAGGGCCAGCGAAGTTGATTCGATCGTTCAAATGCAAGGAGACGGAGAAGCTGTTCAATGACTTTCGCGTCAGGCGTTTCCAGGCGTTTGAAGCCGTGGCCCGGCGCAAACTGAAAATGCTGGACGATGCAGTTAACCTGAACGACCTCGCCGCCCTGCCGGGTAACCGCTTGGAAATACTGCGCGGTGACCGCAAAGGGCAGCGGTAACCGTTCACGAGTATAGATCGGTATTCGACCACAGCAAGCGGGCATTTCCCCATGAGGGCTGGACTCAGAAGCCAATACGCTGTATCGTTCGGTCATGGATCCGGTCACGATCACGGT
>Ga0114931_10000653_pt1 | contig 42966 bp, 42 predicted proteins | sample 2SBtaG_FD_89579 | JGI IMG/M metagenome (GOLD analysis project Ga0114931, IMG submission 89579) | Deep subsurface microbial communities from Kolumbo volcano to uncover new lineages of life (NeLLi) - 2SBTROV14_V59a metaG | ecosystem: Environmental > Aquatic > Marine > Volcanic | place: Kolumbo... | reverse complement strand
TGGCCCTGCACACGAACGGTAGCAGACGGCGAAGCCGACGATCGGGCCGGTCGTTGGAGTGGCACCGCCAAGACAGAATGTGGCCTGCATACGATTCAAGAGAGCGACGGCAGTGGAATCTAATTGAATTCGGAATTCGGATTGCGGATTGGTAAGCGAGTTAGCGTCGTCGGCCACGACGGTCTCCTACAATAACCCCACACATCCCTCAATGAACCTCAGCGCTAAAACAGAATACGCATGCCTAGCCATGCTAGAGCTGGCTCAGCACTTCGATGGGGGTGAGCCGGTACAAGTGCGCTGTATCGCCGAGCGACATGGCATTCCGTCGCCCTTTTTGGTGCAGATTCTACAAGAGCTGAAACGATCGGGACTGGTGGGCAGCACGCGTGGCGCTGCCGGGGGTTATCGGCTTACTCGTGCGCCGCAAGAGATTTCGCTCGCCGAGGTGCTGGATGTGGTCGAAGGCAATGTCGAGCCAACTACCTGTGCGTCGGCTGCTTCATCGCTTGCGCCGGTGCTGCTAGATGTGTGCAACGAGCTATCGGCCGTCCGCCGGGAACGACTCGAAGCGATTGCCCTCGCGGATCTTGTTGATCGAGCTTGCGAAGCGTCTGGGCCGATGTGGTTTATTTAGGCGACCAGCACATGAGACGTAGGCCGAAAAAAGCCGTGCGCAATTCCGGCATCGCCTAAATCTGCACGCTGAGAATTGTCGGTACAGCGCTGCCGCTGGTTCTGGTCTGCCAATGCTGTGGACTCGTATTCGCGCGGCATAATCGGATTAGCCATGATAAGTGCACCGCTAGGTCTCTAAACCAGTGGGTTGCCCCATAGTTCAGGCAGGTAGCCGTGTTGCAAATTCTGCCATATCCGGCCATTGTGTATAGTGTGGACTTGCCACTCGCCTTACACCCCATCACACGCAAAATATTTCGCTGCTTGGAGAACCAGTCGACATGACGGTCAGAACCAACATCAATACGAGCCATCTCGTACGGCTAGGGATCATCGGGTTCTTTTGCTTCGGGCTGTCGTTGTACTGTATGTACGATGGCTTGGTGGGGTACCCAATGCAACGCGATCAAGTCAAGGCATTCATCGAGTTTACGGAAGAGCACAAGGATCAGCTCGATCCGAAGGATATCGCCGACAAGTGGAAAGAAGTTGCCGCCTCGAAAGGCTGGCCAGCGACGCTTCCTGACGTTCATCATCCTAAGACTGAATCGGATATCTTTCAGCAATTCCTGATGGCGGGTGTGACTGCCCCAATTGGTTTGTTCTTTCTGATCCAGCTGGCACTCAATCGAGGGCGTTGGATTGAGGTCAACGATACGATTCTAACCTCCAGCCAGGGACATCAACTGGAACTGAGCCAAATTGTCGAGCTCAACAAGAAAAAGTGGCAGAAGAAGGGCATCGCGACAATCAAATACGTATCGGAAGGCCGCAAGCGGAATCTCGTGCTAGACGACTGCAACTACGAGCGCAAAACGACGAACGAGATTTTGCGACATGTTGAGTCGAATATCGACCATGCGAAGATAGTAGGCGGGAAGCCAGAACCCCCATTGAAAAGTGTGGCGCGTGTGGAACAATTGGAGGAGGAAGGGACAATGGAACCATAGGGCGATGGGACTGTTGTGCTAAACGATATCGGTTTCACCTGACTATGAGTCGCTCAGAATGCAACGATCGCGCCTTGGTCCCTTCGCTCTGGAAGAGCCGCTCGACGGCTTGGCAGACAGCAATGTGCTGCGTGGGGTCCACATCGAGCGTAAAGTTTCGATGGCGATCAAACTCGTGCCGAGAAGTGTCGTCAATCGGCCCATGAGGGGCAGCACTTTTCCTGATGATGTAAAATCGCTTCAGCAGTTGGTTCACCCTAACATTGCTCGCTGTTACGGTGGGGTGGTCGATCAAGGTCAGCCCTATTTGGCTTTGGAGTTGGTCCAGGGCGAATCGTTGCGGAACCGATTGGATCGCCGCGGTCGCCTGCCCTGGGAAATGGTGGTCGATATTATCGACTCGGTCTCCGAGGCATTGCAGCATGCCCATCAAAAAGGCTGTGTGCATGGGCGAATCACTCCGGCACGTATCATTTTGTCTGAGAACGATGAGGTAAAACTCGTTGGATTCGACTGCGCATGGGCCGACCGCGATGAAATACTCGGTCTGCGCTCACCCATGGAAATTGCCCACTACGTGGCTCCCGAAGTATTTCGAGGCAAACAGTCGGCTTCGATGCCGCCCTGCGACCTATTTAGCTTGGGCGTCATTCTCTTTGAATGCCTGTCTGGCGAATTTCCTTGGCCTGCCGAGACGCCTGCTGAACTTGTCGAAGCGCGGCGCTCTGCCGCTGCTCCATCCGTATCGACAAAAGTGCTCGACTGCCCTGTTTGGCTCAATGTGTTGATTTCTAAGCTGCTCGCCGTCAAGCGGAGCGAGCGTTTGTCGTCGGCCGAAGAAACTCATCGGTCACTTGTCGACGCGAAACAAAAAGTTGCCTCGGGAATGGGCGCCGCACAACATGCCTGGTCAGGCAAGCAAGGCACGCTCGCCGTCGATGGCGACCGCAGCGAACTTCGCCGTATTCACCATCGTCGAAGTTCCCGCCGCGATACGAATCCTTTCTACGAACAGGCTTGGTTTCTGGCATTGAGTCTGACGGCAATAATTGGCATCGGCGTTTGGTCGTTGCTTCCTGCCAGCGAAGACGATTTGTTTGCCAAAGCCAAGCCGCTCATGGAATCGGAAGACGCCATCGACTGGCAACGGGCTGAACAAAATTACCTAGTTCCCTTAAAAGAAAGATTCCCAGACACGAAGTATGCCGACCAGATTAAGCAGTTTGATGATCGTTTTGCCATGCACCGAGCTCAAAAACGGGCCCTGAATAACCAGCGGCTTGGGCGTCAGCCCCAGTCCGAGTCGGAGAGGCAATATGGAGAAGCATGGCGGTACGAGCAAATCGGCGATCGGCTCACGGCTTGGCAAAAGTACGAATCGCTGGTCAATCTGTTTTCGAAAAGCAACCAAGCCGAGGACCTCGCCTACGCCAATCTTGCTCGACGCCAGATTCGGCTTATCAAAAGCGAACAAGGACCGGGTGAGGATCAGTCGGCTTTTGTGCAAAAACAACTCGAACGGGCCAGCAACTTAGTGATGACGGGAAATTTACTTCAAGCGAGACGTTTGCTCGACAGCTTGGTATCGCTGTACGAAGGCAATCGAGAGCTGGAACCTTTAGTGGAGCAAGCACGGCAACAGCTTCGCAAGCTGGACGAAGACTAGGGACTTGGGTTTTCCCAGCGCGAGGCTCGCCTGCTAAACCAGTGACCAATGCACAAGCCCCAATGACCAACACTGAGGTTAAAATACTGAGGTTAAAAACCTGAATTCATTGCTCATTGCCCCCTGGAACAGTCCGCCAACGTTCCCCTGATTGTTGCCAACGCTAGAACCCGGGACCGGAATTGCGTTGAAAACGGGGTTTGCCGGCGTTGCTGTGCCCTGCTGGGACAGGTATAATTGCCGATTCACTATTTTCTCAGCTTGCCTCATTTTACTTTTGGCAAATGACGAATACCCAAATCCGAAAAAACGCAACGTGAGAACTGCGAGTATTTGCAGGAAATACAGCTTTTCTTGTTTCGTAATGGGGCCATTTTTCGATGTCCTGGGCGTTATTCGTGCTTTGCCTTAGTCCCCATACAACTCAGCTATTCACTGATTTTTGAGATAACCGCCTATGCGATTTTGGCTTTTGGATCGGATCTGCTGCTTCGAGCCCGACACGGAGCTCCTGGCCGTCAAGAACGTATCGCTCGCAGAAGAGTATTTGGCAGACCACTTCCCTGAATTTCCCGTGCTGCCTGGAGTTTTCATGCTCGAGGCAGCTACCCAGGCAGGTGCCTGGTTAGTGAGGCTGAGCGAAAATTACGCCCATAGCATCATTGTTTTGCATGAAGCGAGAGCGGTGAAATACGCTGACTTTGTTACACCAGGCAATGCCCTGAGTATTCACGTGAAACAAACAGGGAGTGATGAGCGTTTCGTCAAACTAAAATTCCAAGGAGAAGTAAATGGCCGCCTGTCGGTCAGTGGTCGGTTGGTGCTTGAACGCTATAACCTGGCCGATAGCGATCCGCGGCAAGCTGACTTAGACAAACGAATGATTGCCCACCAGCGATCGACCGAATCGCTACTGACCCGAGACACCAACGTCGAAGCCGTGGAGAAGTGAAAGGCCGAATCAAAAAAGGGGTTCATCCGACCGACTGAAACGCACATGGTTTACAAAAAGGCGGACCTGCTGTTCCTGTCAGCAGTAAGGCTGACGTCTACGTTTGGAGTAGAGCCAAGCAAGAAGTAGACATCCACTGTTGGGTTCAGCTTGCTCGCGCAATTCGAGTGGTCACAGAAGAAAGTATATGTTCATTTACATGGTTTGGACATTAGAGTCTTCATGGGGCAGGTCAGTACTGCGAAAAACTTCACAGGTTAGAGCCCAAGGTTTAGTCTGGCGGATATTTACCGGCGTTGCCCAAGAAATGGCTGATTAATTCGGAAGACGAGGATCTAGGATTTCGGGTCATTCGAGATTTAGCCATTTGCCATTTCTAAAAGATCAGGTGGCCTTTCATAGAAGTTCCCTGCTTTTTCCTTGACATGGCGACATGACAACCTTAGGATGCGGCTTGCTGGAATACCAGTAGAACACCGCTAGTTTTCAGTAGGATTGCAGGTCTTTTAGCTGCCTACTTTTTTTCCTTTTCCTCTTCAAATTTACAATGGCCTCCTCCTCGTCAACCTTGACAAAAAAAGCCTATCGGCATTTGCTTCTTCAGCTGTCCTCTGGCCACTTGCAGGCAGGGACTGTTGTTTCTGAAATGAAGATTGCCGACGAGCTTGGCATTAGCCGAACACCGGTTGGCCAGGCGATTCGACAACTTGTGTCAGAGGGACTCATGGAGCAATTGCCCCGGTACGGCACCATGGTCAAGGAAATCACAAAACAAGATATCAAAGACCTCTACGAACTTCGCGAGGCTATGGAGCCCTATGCAGCGAATAACGCGGCTAAGAGAATCACCCCGCCCCAGCTAGAGCAGTTGGCCATTCTCTGTCGGTCGATTGAGCATCTTGCAGAGGCATTGGGGTCGAATAAAGTGGATGCGTTAGAGGGCAGGTCACTTCAGGAATTTCTATCGGCGGATTTGGCGTTTCATCTTTATATCCTTCGTGCCGCAGAAAACAAAAGGATGTTGAAGATTGCTAAAGAGTCTCGTTTCGTTTCGCGGGTCTTCCACATGAGACGCATGCGACATGATATTGCGATCGTTCTCGCTGCGAACGAGTTCCACAATCGGATACTCAGCGCATTGAGAGCAGGCGACGGGGCAGCTGCTGCAAAACACTCGCTAGAACACATACGACGCTCCAAACAGGAGACGCTCGCGTTTTTCGATCAGCAGCAAGAAGCAACTTGGGCGTTTGATTCAAGCCTTGATTTGGAACTGAGCGATGGAATTCGCGAAGAGTTTGCGCGGATTGAGTTGGAATATAACGAGTAATGTCTATTCAAGACTTAGGGAGTGCTACTCATGAAAAATCAACGCGGTTTTATCTCTGTAGAGTTGTTGGTCGTCATTGCAATCATTGGTGTGCTTGTTGCCTTGCTTTTGCCGGCCGTGCAAGCAGCATGAGAGGCTGCTCGACGCACCCAATGTGTCAACAATCTCAAACAGTTCGGCTTGGCGTTGGCGAACTACGAGGGCTCTAACAATGCATATCCTGCTGGCCGGGCAGGTTGCGATGCCTGGCTAGTTGATGTCTGCGACAGGAGATGCCGACTGGCAACGATCTGGTAGCAGTGGCTTTGTTTTTTTGCTGCCGATGCGAAAGCAACAAGCACTCTACGACGTCCCTTCAAGCGGTTTTGATAAAGGAGCTGTCTTTCCCGTCAATCGAGGTGATAGTACAACCGACCGATGGAGAACTCCTGAGATCAGTGCCGCGATCGTCACGCGTCTGAGCGTCTTCTCTTGTGTCAGCGACGACCAAGAGCCGACACGTAAAGACGCAGGAACCAGTAGCTAGGCATCAGTTCTGGGATCATACTGGCAACCGCATCGCTTCATGCGCCGATTGAACTGTTGCCGAACAGATCACTTCCTCGCCACTGCTCGAACCAGCCAACAGCGCGTAGTCGGCCAGTCGGTTGATGCGGCGGGGCACGCCTTCTGCTAGGCGGTGCATCTCGCTGAGCGCTTGGTCTGCAAACAATGGACGTTCGGAGCCTGCTTCTACCAGCGCGAGTTGCAAGTAGCCGGTTGTGTCGAGTTCATCCCACGGTTGCAAATCAATCCGTAAATCAACCAGATCCAACAACTCGCTGCCCAAACGACTGGTGCGGTCCCGATTGGCGGTAAGCACCAGCGTAAGCCAACCGTCGTCGGTATTATGATGAACCAGCCGTAAGAGGTGGGTTAATAAATCAGGACCCGCCTGATCAACATTGTCAAGCAGCAAGACGGTAGGCACCCCTTGCAGTTGATTCTCGTAGATCCGATCGGTCAACAGACGAAATAACCGCACCAAGTCGTCCTCAACGCGCGCCGGAGCTTGAAGTTCGACGCACAATTGACAGAAGAACTCGCGCGACGAGAGCCCCATGAGGTTCAGCTGGGCAATCGCTCGGCTCTGTTGGCGACATTCGCGGGCAAAGACCTCGATCAGCAGCGATTTGCCCAAGCCGGGCTCGCCCAATACGAGCCCCAGCCGACGACCCTGGTCGACCAAAAACCGCAGCCGAGCCAACGACTCACGTTGGCCGGCACCTTCGTAGAAGAGCGCCGGCTCAAGTCCGCTCGGAAAGGGCGTTTTTTCTAGTCCCCAGTGCGATTGATACATGCGGCGAGTCTCTTGAGTGTTGCTATCAAACGGGACACAATGCCCTGAGGCAAATGACGAATTCCAAAATACCCAAATCCGAAAAACGCAACGTGAGAACCGCGAGTAATTGCCTGAAATGCGGTATTTCTTGTTTCGTCATGGGGCCATTTTTCGATGTGTTGGGCGTCATTCGTGCTTTAGGCGATCGGCAGATGAGAATTTACCAATGACAACTCGACCAAAGGCGTAGGATTAGGGGGGGAGGGGCTAGAATTTAGGAGCTAGGGAAATGTGGGCTTTCGTCCGCGGTACTAGTCCCTAAATCCTCGATCCTAAATCCTCGATCCTAAATCCTCGCTAGGCTGGTATATTTCTATCTGCCGAAGCGCCTTACCTTAGTGCTTTGTCATATTCAAAAATTCGGGTGCCGACAAAGCCCTACATCAAAGTTCGACATTCCTTGATCGAAATTCGACATTTTATTCCTAATTTCAGTAGTTCCAAATTGGGAGGGCTCGCAAGAACCTTACCCCAAAGGGGTTTTATACCGTAGCCCAGGGTTGCGAACGAAGTGAGCTACCCTGGGCTACTTCGGAGTAGTTGAGTTACAACTCCTGCCGAATTTGGAACTACTGAATTCCCATAATCCCTTCACTCAACCACCTATCTCCCTTAATGCCCGACCGCTACTACTCTGCCGAACCCATCCAGGGCAGCACCGCCACGCTATCAGGCAGCGAGGCTCACCACCTGCTGCACGTCATGCGTGCGAAGCCAGGGCTGCAACTCATACTTTTCGACGGGCAAGGGGGCCAATACGAAGCCGAGCTCACCCATTGCGGACGTTCCACCGTCGATCTTGCGCTACGAGGCCCCAGGCAAGATATCGAGCGTGAGCACCCCTTCCAGCTCTCCCTGGCTGCTGCCTTGCCGAAAGGCGATCGTCAGCGTTGGCTAATCGAAAAGGCAGTCGAGTTGGGGGTGAGTCGACTTGTTCCCTTACAGACGGCCCGTGCCACCGTTGGCAGCGAACAAGCTTCTCCAAAACTCGAGCGTTACATCATCGAAGCCAGCAAGCAATGTGGCCGCAACCGATTGATGCAACTAGCCGTGCCTCTCAAGTTGGCCGATCTCTTGAATGAAGAAGAGTCGGCAACACGCATCTTGGCTCACCCCGGCGGGCCCCCCCTCGCCGAGCTTCAATTGACCGCTACCGAGAACCGCTGTCTAGCAATAGGCCCCGAAGGGGGATTTACCGACGACGAGGTAACCCAAGCAATCGAAGCGGGATGGAAGACCGTCGGACTGGGTAGTCAAATCCTCCGCCTCGAAACAGCCGCCATTGCGCTGGTCTCTGCATTAGTATTACGCTGACCAATATCCTAATTTGCGCTGATCAGCGTCCATCAGCGGTTCCTTTTTTCTTCTTTGGTTCTCGTTCGATTACGCCAAACAGATGTCCCCCATGATCTGCACCACTCCAAAAACCAGCGTAGTGGTTGGCATAGATCAGCACACGCGCATCGAACGTGCCAAACCCTGGGATGGCTAACTTCTCAACCGTTATCACTGGCGTATCGCCTGCCCAATAGATGGGCAGCGTCAGCGGCAACGTCACATCATGCTCGCCGTAGCGAATTCTCGTCTGAAAAAGCCACTGGCCCTCTCCCAGATGGCGAACACTTTTTAGATCGTATCGGTCTGAAGTCAACTTCGTCGATGGCTCATGGGAATCAGTAAAATACCCCACCATCGTCGCGCCGCTGAGCGACTTTTCCAGCGCGGCATACCGCTCTGATTGCTGACGAGCGGACGTCGAAGAAGCTTGCTCGGCAATCGCGGTCGACTTTACTCCGGCAAGGAGAAGAAAACAGAAAACAAGTTTCCAACAGGTTCGAATTAACATGGCATCAGCCTCAAAGAGTACGGCCACCAGGGGAAAGAAAATCGTACCACAAAGGGAACGAGGAAACAGCGCGGCCAGTAGCCGCAACCAAAAAAATTTCAAGCAGAGTGCGGGGAGACGCAGAGAAAAACAAAAAATTAATAGCTACGATCGTGGCTCTTGCCTTGGTCTTATGTAAATGACGAATTCCAAAATACCCAAATCCGAAAGAAAGCTCGCTAGGACTAGAACTACACGTATTTTCGTATGAAATGCGGTATTTCTTCTTGCGTCATTGGGCCATTTTTCGATGTGTTGGGCGTCATTCGTGCTTTACCTTATAACCACAGCTTGAGCCGTCCGTCGAGCATGTCGGGCAGTGCCTTCTTTACCATACGCTCGACGGCGTGGGGGTGATAGCGGGTGCTGAGGTGCGACGCGATCACGAGCTCGTTGTTAAAACGGTCGCGTCGGTCGACAAAATCGTCGAGGTGCATGTGCCCAAATTTGTGGATTTTTTCTTTGCGGTGCTCCGGAGAAACAAAAGTGAGTTCGCAAATGAGCACCTTGGCGTCGTACATGGCGGGGCAATCGTCTAAGCCTTGGGGCGAGGTGTCGCCAAGGTAGGCAACCAGCGGTTGACGATGTTCGGACGAGACTTCGGTGCCAGCAAGGCGAATGTCGCGGATTTGTTCTCCGGAGAGCCCTTGATACTCGGCCTTCAGTTTGCGTCGACGTTCCCAAACGATGTAGCCCAACGAAGGAACGCTGTGTTTGGTGGCTGAGACGGTGACAACCAATTCGCGAGAGAGCTGGATTTCGTCGCCCGGCTTGAGTGGCTTGAGCTCGCACGGCATACGGCCCCGGTCGAGCCGGGTGAATTGCCGCAGGATCTGAGTGCAAGGGTCAATCATGACTTCGGGCATGTAGATCGTCGGCGGCTCCATCTTCATCATCCGACGACGGGCGACATAAACAGGCAAGGCAACGATGTGGTCGAGGTGTCCATGAGAAACAAACCAAGTTTCGGTGCCCATGAACGACCAGGGCTGGGCTCCGAGATCGAAGCCAAGACTCAGCTCGGGAATCCGCCAATAGCTCTGCACGGCCGCGCGAGAATAGCCCTCGATGGTGAGCCCGGCATGTTGCAGGCTTTTGACAGGAGCGTTTTCGATCATCGTGAGCTATTTACGTCGAGGAAGGCCATGGTGTTGGATCCTCCAATGTAGATGGCTGGCAGCTTTGAGAAAAGGTAGGGGGTCGGAAATGACGAATGACAAAGTACCCAATGACGAATGAAGTCCGAATGACGAATTTACTTGCTACATCTATCTGCTTGCTTCGTCATTGGGTATTTCGTCATTCGTCATTCACTTATTCCACACTCCCGCTTCCACGAGTTGCCTAGTGGCTGCCTCTGCCCAACCTCGGTTGGCGGCGGGGCTGGCCGGGCTGGGGTGGAGAATGCGGGTAATCTTGATGGGGTGGTCCTCAACGACTCGCTGTAGGCATTTTTCTGCGAAGACTCCGACTCCGACAACTATTTCGGGGCAGGTCGCTTGGACCAGCGCGCGGAGATGGGCGTCGCAAACTCGGTTGAGCTGCTCGCGCTCGGCGGCGGGTAGCTTGTCGGGAGTCCGATTGCGGCCACTGGCTTCCATGAATACGAGCGGGCAATAGTTGGCGACAAAGTGCTGCTGGAAGAAATCGTCGGCCGAGCCGAATCGATCGCGAAATAGCCCCCAGAGTCGTTCGCCCGATACTTCGCTGCGCGGACAATCCAAGCCCTCGATCGGCCGTTTGGGGTGTTCGTTTTTCGGACGGCCAATTTTTGCGTCGATAGCGAGCCAATCGCGTACTGCGCTGATTTGCCCGAAGGGGATACCCGTTTGTGCCATGCCCCAGGGGCCGGGATTCATTCCCAGCAGCAATACCCTGGTGCCTGTCGGGTTCATTCGCCGGAGGTATTGCTCGTGAGCTTTCCAGGCATAGTCGAGCGGGTTGTAGACATGAGTGACCGGCACGTCGAAATGCAGTCGGTCGACCTCTTTGGAAAGGCGGCGAGCGGCGGTGAGCACCTTCTTGATGGAGGACATGAGCACTAAGCGGCTTGGTCGGGAGAGTCGTCGGCGATACGTAACGGCTGGCCGTCGGTTTTCTTTTTTTCAGTAACCCAAATTTCGCTGAACAAGTCGTCTTGTTCGACTTGGATGTGGTGGTGACGAATCAATTCGAGGATGGCAAGGAAGATGCCTACCATTTGCGAACGGATCATGTCTTGCTCAAACAGGCTGGTGAAGGCGAGTCGCGGCTCGACGGCCAATCGTTCTCGAATTCGATCCATGTAGACTTCGATGGGCGTGTCGTCGTAGCGAATCGAGGGCGAGCGTGCCAATTCATTGTCGCGGATGACGCGAGCAAAGGCACTGACCAAGTCCCAGAGCTCGACCTCTTGAATTGGCTGCTCGGTGGGGTCGATTCGGGTGGTGGGCAGGTCGTTTGCTTGGCGGGCAAAGCGCTGCTGCCACTCTCGAGCGCGATCTTCAAGCATACTGGCAGCATCTTTGTATTTTTTGTACTCCAAGAGACGCTGAACCATATCGTGCCGTGGGTCTTCGACTTCTTCCTCGCCTTCGTCTTCCTGGCGAGGTAGAACCTGCTTCGACTTGATTTCCATCAGTCGGGTTGCCAACTCCAAAAAATCGCCGACCGCGTTGACGTCGATTTCTTCCAATACGGCAATCAATTCCAAGTATTGCTCGGTCACCAGCGCGATGGGTATATCGAGGACGTCCAGTTCGTGTCTGCGCACCAGATACCAGAGCAAATCCAGGGGACCAGAAAACATGTCGAGTTGGACTCGAAATCGCATATCATTAAGGAGTGGATTCGAGGGAGAATTGAAAGGGCGGGGATTATGGCTACTGTGAGACAATATGGCCAGACCAGCCGAGGCGGGTAGGAGGCTCGCAAAGCCAAAAAAACCGCCAAGAGGATTGAGCCACGACGACACGACGAGCACGACGTAGGATTTTCGTTGTGCCCGTTGTGTCGTCGTGGTTGATTGTACCTCCCAGGCCGGTCTTGTTCGCCGGGGTTACGAGCCCTAAACTCCCCTGTAGAAAGGGTTTTTTTGGGCAGGCACGCAGTGAGGCGATTCTGACGGTAATTTCAACATGGACAATGCACAGCGAATTTGGGCACCTTGGCGGCTGGGATATATTGCTGGCGAGAAAGAATCGGCCCCGCCCAGTCCTGAACCCGATGCTTGGCTGCCCCAGGCTGAGCTGAGCTGTTTTATGTGTCGGGCGGCTGCTAGCTACAAGGACGACGTGGAAGCTAGACGGCAGAATCTTGTCGTTACTGTTGGCAAGCGTACTCAGGTGCTTCTGAACCGCTATCCGTATACGAATGGCCATCTCCTGATTGCACCGCTACGACATGTTGGCGAACTGAGTGACCTGACCGATGAGGAGCATCTGGAAGCGATGCACGAATTGGGACAATTTACTCGATTGCTGCGCCAATTGATTTCTGCCGAGGGGTTTAATGTTGGTCTGAACTTGGGGAGTGTGGCAGGAGCAGGTGTGCCAGGCCATTTGCATTGGCACTTGGTGCCGCGTTGGCAGGGCGACAGCAATTTTATGTCTACCTTGGCGGGCACGCGCGTTATTCCTCAATCGCTTGATGCCTTGTGGGAAGGGTTATGCGAAGTGATAAAGGCCGAGGAGTAAATGGAAATTTGAACGATTTCGATTCCATGACGGTCCAGCGGGAGTCGCTCTGGCTGGCGCCCTATGCCATGCATAGCGTCGACACGGCTGGACGCGAGCATAAAGAATCGTCCCACGCCTATCGGGCGCCATATCAGCGTGACCGCGATCGCATTGTTCATAGCAGTGCCTATCGCCGGCTAGCTCACAAGACCCAAGTTTTTACTGGTGAGAAGGGTGATTATCACCGCACCCGTCTGACCCACACGTTGGAAGTCTCGTCGGTGGCACGGACCATTGGGCGGGTGTTGCGGCTCAATGAAGATCTGATCGAATCGCTGGCGCTGATGCACGACATTGGTCACCCGCCGTTTGGTCATGCGGGGGAAGAAATCCTCAACGAGTGTTGCGCCAATTGCGGTGGGTTCAACCACAATCGACAAGCCGTGCGGATCGTGACGGTACTAGAAGAACGCTACCCAGAGTTTCCTGGGCTCAATTTGTCGAAGGAAATATTGTCGGGGCAGGGTTCTCGTATCAAAGGTGAAAAAAGTTCGGGACGGGGACAAGCTCTGCTGGAGGTGCAAATTGTTGACGCTGCCGACAGCATTGCCTACGACACCCACGACGCAGACGACGCGTTGGAACTGGGGCTCTTGAATTTGGACGAACTGCTGGAATTGCCCTTGTGGGGCGATGCTGCCCGACGCGTGCAGAGCGAGTATTCGGCGCTCGATCCACAACAGTTACGACGCGCTGTGGTCCGCCAGGTGATCGATATATTGGTCACCGATTTGGTCGACACGACCACCGCGCGATTGAAGGCGGCGAACATCCAAAGCCCCGCTGCAGTAGTAGGTCACGACCAACAACTCGTAATGCCTTCTTCAGAAGTTTTTCAGCGGAAAACGCAGTTGGAGAAATTTCTATTCCAACACGTGTACCGTCATCCGGCAGTATTGGCTGAACGATCGCTCGCCGGTGAGGCACTCCGCGAGATGTTTCAGCGATTTTCTGAGCACCCTGAAGGCTTGCCAGAAGGATTCCGCAGGCACTTCGAGCAAAGAGGTGTGGCCCGCGTGGTCTGCGATTTTCTGTCGGGAATGACCGATCGTTGTGCCCTAGAAGAAGCAAGCTTGCGAGGATAAAGGATCTGAAAAAGACGGGTGCCCGGTCGCCTTGGCTTTGAATAGGCCTCTCGACCAAGAGACCTAACTCTAGGGCTGACTTTGCCTTGCGGCGATGTTACAATGGTTGCTCGGGGGGGGAAAAGTATCTTGCTCACTTCAACCACACTTTGCTAGCACCTGCTGTTTGTGGCGGTGTTTTTTCGACTTGTTTCTTGGGATCGTGCTGAAGCCATGGCTCTTGTGATATTGCGATGCGTATTTGCGATGCTGGCAATCACGCTAGGCTTCCAGCTTCTGCAGACCGACGCACTGGCCGGCGATCGCGCTTGGCTGCCCTGGATGGGATTTATTGGGGTGTTGCTTGTCGCGGGCGGTGTGCTGATCGCCGATATGTTCGTCCGTCAGAAGCAACTTGCGACGATTACGGCGTTTTATTTTGGCTTGATTATCGGATTGTTTCTGACTTACGTGTTGCAGATTGCACTCACCCCGATCTTGCCTACCAAACCAGAATGGCTGGCGGATTGGCTGCTGCTGGCCATGGCGACGGTCGTTTGCTACACCTGCGTCAGCGTTCTGTTGCAAACAAAGGACGATTTCCGTTTCATTATTCCTTATGTCGAGTTTGTCAAAGAAATCAAAGGGCTCAAGCCCTATGTCCTGGATACGAGCGTCGTGATCGATGGCCGTATTGCCGATGTGGTCGAAACTCGCGTGATTGACAATCAGTTGATCATGCCGCAGTTTGTGATCGCCGAGCTGCAAGCGATTGCCGACTCGAGCGACCGGCTGCGGCGGAGTCGCGGCCGACGGGGCCTGGATATTCTCAATAGGCTGAGGTCTGATGAAAAGGTCGATCTGCAAGTTTACGATCGAGAGCTTCCCGAATTTGCCGGACAGCCAGTCGACCAAAAGCTGGTGCTACTTGCCAAGCATTTGGATGGTAAGGTCGTCACCAACGATTACAACCTGAACAAAGTAGCCAAGCTTCACGACGTGGGAGTGATCAATCTCAACGATCTCTCGAATGCTCTGAAGCCACTCTTTCTGCCCGGCGAATCGCTTAAGGTGCGAATCATCAAGATGGGCGAAGAAGCGGGGCAAGGCGTCGGGTACTTGGAAGATGGCACGATGGTCGTCATCGAAGGCGGACGCGACCACGTGAATCAGACCATTGTGGCCGACGTGACTAGTGTGCTGCAAACTAGCGCGGGAAGGATGGTTTTCGGGAAGTTTGAAAACGAAACTTCCGGCGGGAATAACCAGCCATAAGGCAGGCTGCTACATCCGCTCCACGACTTCGATGCCGAGCAGGTTGAGTCCTCGGGCAAGGGTGCGGGCCGTGAGGTCGCAAAGACGCAAGCGGCTGTCGCGTTGTTCCTCGTTCTCGGCTTTCAACACGGGGCAATTCTCAAAAAATTTGGAGTAGGCGCTCGCCAGCTCGAACAGATAGGCCGTCAGATGGTTGGGCCGGAAGTCGGTGGCGACGCGCTCGAGCGTCTCGCTAAATTGCAGGAGGGCCAGAGCGAGAGCCCGTTCGGAGGGGTGAGTCAACTGTATCGCTCCGCTACTCTTTCGAAGCGAGTCGACATCGATGTCGCCTTTTCCGAAAATACTCCGCACCCGGGCGTAGCTATATTGCATGTAGGCAGCCGTGTTGCCATTCATGGCAAGCATTTTGTCGTAACTAAAAACGTAATCGCTGGTGCGATTGTGCGACAGATCGGCGTACTTGATGGCTCCGATACCGATGCGTTCGGCATTGGCCCGACGTTGCTCTTCGCTCAGCAATGGTACGTCGCGTGCGTTGTCGTTGTCGCAGACGATTTTTAGTGCCCGCTCGACGGCTTCATCTAGCAGGCCGGTTAGTCCGACAGCTGTGCCTGAGCGAGTTTTGTAAGGCCGACCGTCTTCGCCAAGCACGGTGCCGAAACTGACGTGCTCAAGTTGCACGTCCTTGTAACCCCATAGCCTGACGGTTTCGAACAATTGCTTGAAATGAAACGATTGTCGATGATCGACGACGTAAATAATCGCATCAGGCGCCCACTCTGCCATGCGATATTGCACGGTTGCGAGATCAGTCGTGGCGTAAAGAAAGGCGCCGTCCTTCTTGCGGACGATGAAGGGGGCATCGACGTCTTCCAGAAAAACGCACATAGCCCCTTCGCTTTCGCGTACCAGGCCGCGCTCTACGAGCTCTTCTACTACGCCGGCCAATCGATCGTTATAAAAACTTTCACCCAGGGCATGATCGAACGTCACGCGGAGCCGCTTGTAGGTCTCGTCGATACTCGCCAAGCAGGCGGGCAAAAATCGATCCCATAGCGATTGGTTGGTTTTGTCGCCCTCATGCAGGGCGGCAGTTTCTGCCAGTACGGCAGAGCCGATGTCTGCGTGTTCTCTCGCCAAGGGTCCGAGCTGCGAGTCGTCTTCCAGGGCAGCAACTTGATTCCGCAGGCTGTCGAGAGTCTTCCTCAGCTCGACCAGTTGCGATTCCGATTGTCGCAGCCGCTTTGCGGCTTTCTTGCGATCTTTTGGATTTTCTAACTCGGTTGCATCGTGCATCTGCTCCAAGCGAGCTGCGAGTTCGACGATCTGTTGCTCGATTGCGGGGATTTTTTGTTCACGAGTTGCGTGATACTCGACCAGCTGATTTACCAGTTGGTAGAGTCGGCTTAGCTCGCCCACGGCATCGCTTTCTAGCGACTGCTGATCAGCAAAATGCTTGGTGCCGTAGATGATCATGCCAAACTGGGTGCCCCAGTCGCCGATATGGTTGTCGCTGATGACGCGATGTCCTAGTTGGCGCAAAACGCGGCAAAGCGCGTCGCCGATGACGGTCGAGCGGATATGGCCCACATGCATTGGCTTCGCCACATTGGGCGAAGAAAAATCGAGCACGTAAGTTTTGGGCTGCTCGACAGGAACGATGCCGAGTTGGTCTTGATCGCCAACGATTTGTGTGAGTTGGCTGAGAATCCAGTCGTCGCGGATACGCAGATTAATAAAACCGGGGCCAGCAATTTCTGGTGGGTCGCACAGATCGGCCACGTCGAGTTGGTCGACGAGCTGCTGAGCGATTTCTCGCGGCGGCTTGCCAAGACGTTTGCCCAGCGGCATGGCACAGTTGGCTTGGTAGTCGCCAAATTTTGGGTCTTTGCTCGGCAACACCAACTCGGCTGCCTCGCCGGCGCCTGCGTCGAGCGATTCCAAAGCCACTCGAAAGCGGCCGCGAAGATCAGCAAGTAGGTTCATAGAAATCCAGAAAAGTAGAGAACCACGCCAACACAACGGGCACGACGAAAGAGTGAAGTGTATTTTCTTCGGTTATTCCGTCGTGTGCGTTGTGTCGGCGTGGTTCAATTTGCTTGGTTCAATTAGCTTGGTTCGTTTTCTTCGCCGTCAATCTCTTCGTTTTTCCAAGGCAGCGTGACTCGCTTGGCTCCGCTCCAGAAATCTTCGAGGGCGTAATACTCCCGAGTTTCTTCGTCGAAGAGGTGAACGACTACCGTACCGTAGTCGAGCAGTATCCAGTGGCTTTCATTGTAGCCCTCGATCCCCATCCTGCTGTCGCCCAGTTCGTCCTCGAGCGTGTGGTCGATTTCTTCGCTGATGGCGTGCAGCTGTCGGCGACTTCCACCGGTTGCCAAGACGAAGTAGTCGAAAATCGGGGTGATCCCGCGCATATCGAGAACCACGACATCTTGGCTCCGGTTTTCGTCGGCCGTCCGGGCGGCGGCCAGGGCTAGTTGCAAGCTTCGATCAGCAGTTTTTTCAGCGGTCGACATCGATTCGGTTACAGCGAGACTCACGGTTGTTTCAATATACGGGTTAAGCGGAAGATCGCCATTCTACCCATGGTAAGCGGCTGCTCGCTAGGGGACGCTCAGCCCTGAATTGATCGATAGCAGATTTGCAGTCTGCATGAAGGCACACGAAACACTTTCCGAGCCTGTGCCATGTTCAGTACAATGTCGGACCTATTGCATCCCCCTAACCAGACGAGAAAACAAGATGAACGACTGGATTGAAGCAGGCAAGAAGGCCCCTGCATTCTCGCTTTACGCCGATGATGGCAAGAAAGTTCGACTGGCCGACCTGCAAGGCAGCCCGGTTGTCTTGTACTTTTATCCCAAAGACGACACGCCCGGCTGCACTCGCGAAGCCTGTGCCTTCCGCGACCAAAAGGCCGCACTGAAAAAACTGGGGGCGAAGCTCTTTGGCATCAGCCCCGATGGCGTGGAAAGTCACGTCAAATTTCGAGACAAATACGATCTGAATTTTCCACTGCTGGCAGATTTAGATCATAAGATTGCCGACAAATATGGCGCTTGGCGAGAAAAGAATATGTACGGGAAAAAGTCGATGGGCATCCAGCGGAGCACTTTTTTGATTGACGCTGCCGGCCGCGTTGCCAAGGTTTGGAAACGAGTAAAGGTAGACGGCCACGACGAAAAAGTGCTCGAAGCCTTGGCCGAACTCACATAGGTCCACCCTCGGGGTGGGAGATTACACGAGAACGCAGGGCGTCCCACCTGGAGGGTGGGCCTATGTGGGATGCCTCGCAAAAATCGTAAGATCGCATAACCGGCATGGTCGTCGCCGGAGACCCGACCGACAGGGCTGAAGTAAAACTCTTCCGCTCTTACCGATTCTGTAGTCGCATGGCAAAGAAATAATTCGACTTTGGGCCAGGAAATTCCTGACGCCTTCTTGCTAGCGTGTAGAGTTGTTGTGTAAGAGGCGGCCACCAGCTGGCCGCCAAGCCCGGGCGAACCCTTTATCGGCTTTTCAATGGTTCGCCCGACCAACAGTACGCGTTCGCACCAATCTTTTCTCCTCCGACTTGCTACTTCTTTGATCTTCAGATTGCTGCGTGTGCTTCGACCACTTTCAAATTTTTGATTGTGACAAAACACGAGGTACGAACCTTAGGGATAGAATGTTTGTCCTGGCAATAGGCGACCGAGAGTTCGCCAAGTTCACCGCGAGAGTCCTCTGCACGACTGGAAAGCAAGGAGACACCCGATGCCAACTTATTCCCAGGGAATACTACGAATGCACCATCGTCCTGGCGTTGCCCATGCGATTGAGGTGAAAGATTTTGACGAATGGGGAATTACTTTTCACCATCGGCTGCCCCTCGATGGCCGTCGGGCAATGCTTGTGCTGGAAAGCCCCCAATTGGGCCGCCTCGTCGCAGAAGTCGATCTCACCTGGTGCCAATTTAACCGAACAGGCCGATACACGAGCGGCGGACGCTTTGTCCAGCTCGTCGGCAATACCGCTTAGCAGGCGTACGGCCCGGCGAAGTGCGTAGCTTCGTCGAGTCGGGGTAATCTCCTCCTTTCCCCCTGATGCGGCCGCCCTCGGGCGGCCGCATTTGTTTTTTGCAGTGGCTTTTACTGCAGATTTTGTGCGTGGATTTTACTTTCACCACGACACTAATGTTATACTCATGGTCGCTATTCTGCGGTGGATGTTCGGAACCATCCGGCCGCACGTTTCTTCCATCACTTTGGAGCAGGAGGAGAGAGCTATGTTGCGAATTTCGTTGGTTATTGCTTGTATGTTGTTGATGTTCGCTGGGAAGGTCGTGGGCGAGGACGCCACGGCTCGCTCTTCCGAGACCGCGGCGCAAAGTGCCGAGGATCGGATTGAGGTGGTTCTTGATGGCCAGTTGAAAGTGTCGCTTGATTTTAACGACACACCGCTGCTCGACGTGGTCACTCAACTCGAAGGAGATTATGGGATTCCAATACTGTTTGATCGCTCTGCACTAGACGAAGTCGCGATTGCACCTGACACAGAGGTAACCATAAGCATAAGCAACGTCACTCTCCGCTCGGCATTGGATTTGATGCTCAGGCAACCCGAAATGCAAGACTTGACGTATATCATCGAAGATGAAGTCTTATTGATCACTACGAATGACGTGGCCAACGCGACCATGCAGACGATAGTCTACCGGGTAGATGACTTTGAGCATTTCGTCCGATCTAAGGGAGAGTCCAAGTCTACTTCAAATTGCTATAGCCCCTTACAGGATGTTATCACAAGTTGTGTGGAATTTAGTTCTTGGCAGGAAAACGGCACCGGCGAAGGTGAATTACACCTAATGAAGCCTGGTCTGCTTGTCGTATCACAGACTCGCAGCGTCCACCGTAAGATCGTCGAACTGCTGTCTGATCTCCGCAAAGTGAAAGCAGAAATCGAAGGGGGCAGTGGAGGCGAGTATTGATCCCGTTTGGGGTGGTCCTTGCCGAATAGAGTGCCGAACGCGATGATGGGGCTTGGATGTTCCCACACCCAAGTCCCTATTTCACTTGCTATGCACCTTGGCTCCACGCTTATTGTCGATACGTTTGCCGAAGCGTTTCGGATGCGCTTTGTGCGGCTCATTATCACGGCTGTCGATGACTATTGGCTCGATGCGGCTTTGCGAGAATCGACCGGCTATGGGTCGTCGGTCATTGGCTGCGATGCGGAGATCGGGGTTGAGCAGATGCTCGGCACCGACGAGACGCCCGATGCTCGGCCTGGGGCGGCCGTGCTGGCTTTTGGTTTTTCTGCTGAGGCGCTGGCCAAAGCGATTCCCAACCGCGTTGGACAAAGTCTGATGACTTGCCCCACGACGGCCGTCTTTAATGGTCTGCCAGAGGCAGAGGAATCGATCCCGCTAGGAAAACACCTGCGATATTTTGGCGACGGGTTTCAGAAGAGCAAACTGCTGGGCGGGCGGCGTTATTGGCGTGTGCCGGTGATGGATGGCGAGTTTGTGATGGAAGAAAAAATGGGCGTCGCAAAAGGCGTCGCCGGCGGGAATATTATTCTCCAGGGCGAAACCCAGGCAATCGCCCTAGCCGCCGCACAACGGGCGAGCGAAGCTTTAGCGTCGCGGGCGGGCATCATCACCCCGTTCCCAGGCGGGGTAGTCCGCAGCGGTAGCAAAGTAGGCTCGACCTACAAAGGCATGGTCGCCTCGACCAACGACGCATTTTGCCCCACCCTACGCGGGCGAGTCGAAAGCGAATTGGTCGACGGTGCGAACTGCAGCTACGAAATCGTCATTGATGGCATCGACGAACAGGCGGTTGCCGACGCGACGATTTTGGCGCTGAAAACGGCTGCCGGCGAAGGGGTGCTTGCCATCGGTGCCGGCAACTACGGCGGCAAGCTTGGTAAGTTTCATTTCCACTTGCGCAAACTGCTTGCTTGAGAATATTATGTCGAAAGAATCACACAGAGACGCGGAGACGCAGAGAGATTTTTTTCTTGTCCTCTGCGCCTCTGCGACTCTGCGTGAGATTTTTTACTGTCTTTTCTTCTGCACGATCCTGGTCTGCAACACACTTACCGAAGATTCTCTTGATGGCGAAGAAGGTCGCACACTCGCGTTGGATCAATTTCAGCCGAAGTCGATGTTGAAGCTGGACGAACACCCGACAACGCGGGCAAAGTTTCCTGTGGTCGATGTGCATGTGCATCCGCGTTACAAATTGCATAGCGTGCCGGAGCTATTGGATGAATTTGTGCGGGTGATGGACCAACAGAATATTGCCGTCTGTGTGAGTCTTGATGGCGGTTTGGGAGAAAAACTTGAGGAGCACAAAAAGTATCTGTGGACCAAGTATCGCGACCGGTTTGTGATCTTTGCCAATATCGACTGGCAAGGTGACGGGCAGCAGGACGACCCCAGTAGTTGGGCCTGCCATCGGCCTGAATTCGGCCGGCGAATGGCGGAAGCGTTGGCCGAGGCAAAGCGTCAAGGTGCTGTTGGACTAAAAATCTTCAAGCGGTTGGGGCTCGAATACCTCAACCCCGATGGCTCGCTGGTGGCGATTGACGATCGGCGTTGGGACCCGATTTGGACGGCCTGCGGAGAGCTTGGCATGCCAGTGCTGATCCATACGGCCGATCCGGTGGCATTTTTCGAGCCCGTTAATCGATTCAACGAACGGTGGGAAGAGTTGCATCGTCATCCCGCTTGGAGTTTCGCGGGCGAACGGTTTCCTACGCATGATGAACTGCTTGCAGCACGGAATCGGGTGATCGCCCGTCACCCCGAAACGGTGTTCATCGGAGCCCATGTGGCCAACTACCCTGAGAATCTGGGCGAAGTAGGTCGTTGGTTGGAAAAATATCCGAATCTCTATGTGGAAATAGCCGCGCGAATCGCGGAGTTGGGACGTCAGCCTTACACGGCACGGGCGTTCTTCCTGAAATATGCCGACCGGATACTCTTCGGTACCGATGGACCCCGGCCACCTAGTCGACTGAGGCCCCACTGGCGGATGCTCGAAACTCGCGACGAGAATTTCACTTATGCGGAAAAACAATACCCACCGCAAGGTTTGTGGAATATTTATGGGCTCGATCTACCGGACGAAGTGCTCCGCAAAGTCTATGCCGAGAATGCGGTTCGCCTGATACCTGGCATTGCCGAACGAGTCGAAAAAAGGCTTCAGAGTCGAGAGTCGAGGGTTGAGGGGCAGGAGGAGTGACATGGCGAGCGAATAATTGGCAAGGTTTCCTCAAAAAATCAGTATTCGCATTGCCTAGAAGCGTGTAAAACTGTTGCATGACTATCGACCGGCTTGCTAAACTTGCTACGCAGGGGTCGCCGACATGGCTGCCCGTTAAGTTCTCTTCAGGATTCCTAAGAATATGACCGCCGAAACTGACGCGCCAGAGCCCACGCCCCCACCCACCAATTCGAGCACGTCGTCCACCCCAACATCTCCCACCTCTGCGGTTGTGGATGGGGGTGTTGTGCTAGAGACTTCTGATGCTAAGCCATCTGACGAACTGCCATCTGACGTAAAGCCATCTGACGATGGCGGCTCGCCTGAGAGTGTCACTTCTGCGGCGCCTGCGAGCGAACGAATTCAAATCGGGTCGCAACGCGAGGCTGACGATGCCCAAAATGCGGTCGCCAAACCGGTGAATCCTGGGACTTCTACTCCTAGCGAACCCGTGCCGCAAGAAAGTCATTATCCGCCTCCGAACATTCGCGATCAGTTGCCACCCGAGTTGGAGCAGCAACTGGAAGCAGCGCTAGGCGGTGAATCGATGGACGAGATTATCGACAGTGCGCCAACAGCGCCAGCCTTAAGCAATGAGTTGGCACCGGACACGAAACTGACCGGTACGGTCGCCAAGATTCATCGCGAAGATGTGTTCCTCGAATTGGGCGGGCGCAATCAGGGTCTGCTGCCTCTAAAACAATTTGAAAAATCGGAGCCGCCCGAAGTGGGTGCTCAGCTCGAAGTGGTGGTATCGCGATTTAATAGTGACGAAGGCTACTACGAGGTTTCGCTGCCGACCGCAGCGGTGAGCGTTGGCAATTGGGACGATGTGGAAGTGGGTCAAATTGTCGACGTGACGATCACGGGCTCGAACAAAGGCGGATTGGAATGTCAACTGTCGGGCATCCGTGGATTTATTCCTATGGGGCAGATCTCGATCTTTCGCGTCGAGAATCCTGAGGAGTATGTTGGACAAAAACTCAGTTGTGTCATTACCGAGGCGAGGCAAGATCGTAAAAATCTCGTACTCAGTCATCGGGCAATGATGGAGCGCGAGCGGAAAGAACAACGCGAAAAGTTGTTGGCTGAAATGAAGCCGGGCGATTTACGCGATGGGATTGTCCGCAGCCTGCAGGATTTCGGCGCTTTTGTCGACCTCGGTGGCGTTGATGGTTTGATCCATGTGAGCCAACTCAGTTGGGAGCGAGTAGCGCATCCAAAAGACGTTCTGCAAGTGGGTCAGACGGTGAAAGTTCGCGTCGAGAAGATCAACCCAGAAAACGGCAAGATCTCGCTCGGCTACCGAGAATTAGGCGAAAACCCGTGGACTACTGCCGCGAGCAAATATGCCATCGGTGCTCGTGTGACGGGTTCGGTTACTAAATTGATGCAGTTTGGGGCATTTGTCAAACTCGAACCGGGTGTTGAAGGCCTCATTCATATTTCGGAAATGGGGCACGGTCGGGTGCATCGCTCGGGCGATGTGGTGAGCGAGGGCCAAGAAGTCGAAGTGAAAGTGTTGTCGGTCGACGTCGATGCACAGCGAATCGGACTCTCATTAAAGGCGCTGCTCCCTGAGCCAGAAAAACCGGCCGCCCCAGCAAAACAAGATAAGACTGAGGATGAGCCACCACGACGCCGTAAGAAATACGATAAAAACCTTAAAGGCGGCATCGGCGGCCCCAGCGGCGGCGAACAGTTTGGGTTGAAGTGGTAATCGCATTCAACGGTGCCGTAGTTTCAGTGAGAACGGTGTGCGATGTTTCACTGGGATAGAGGCCTGTTTCTTACTGCGGCCGGGTTGGCTGTGGATGTCACTCGACGGCAGAAGCTGGGGTTCATGTCTCATGCTCATGCCGATCATATTGCGACCCATGAATTGGGGTTTTGCACACCGGCAACCGCGGCTTTGTTTCGGCACCGTCGGGGATCTCATCATCGCACCAGGGAAATGCCCTATCGCGAGCCCTTCGAGCTTGGCCCGCTTCGGTTGACCACCTTTCCAGCAGGACATTGCTTGGGGTCGGCGCTGCTCTTGGCCGAGGACGGTAAGCAGTCGTTGCTGTATACGGGTGATTTCAAACTGGGGCCCTCGGCAACGAGTGAACCTGCTGAGTTGCCTCGGGCCGACATCCTGGTGATGGAAAGCACTTTTGGTCGACCCAAGTTTCGCATGCCCCCGCGCGAGGAAACCATCGGCGAATTAGTCGATTTGGTTCGCTGTACGCTCGCAGAGGAAAAAACCCCGGTAATCCATGCCTATGCGCTTGGCAAGGCGCAGGAGGTCACGCGATTGTTGACCAACGCTGGCATTGCGGTGCAGCAACATCCGATGACGTTTGCCGTCAGCGAGGTTTATCGCGAGTGTGGCATCGATCTGGGCCAGGTTTCTAAGTATGTCGATCGCCCACTGCCTGGTCATGCGATCGTCACTTTACCGCGGGGCATGAAGAAATTTCGCTTGGCTGGAATCGAGAGGCCGGTGAGCATCGCGGTGACTGGCTGGGCGGTTGACCCAAGTACCAAGTATCGGCAAAAAGTTGACTATGCACTGCCGCTCTCCGATCATGCCGATTTCAATGAATTGCTCGAGACGGTTGAGCAGGTCGGGGCGAAGCAGATTTATTGCACACATGGGCCACGCGAATTTGTCGAGCATTTGCGTGCCGAGGGGTATAACGCTTTTCCTGTGACGGGTAGCTACCAAACTCGAATGTTTTGAGTAGGGAGTTGTCAGTTAAAATCTAGTGATTGTGCGGTATGCTAGCATTGCGACTGCTCTGTCTGTGACGTCTGTATCGGCGTGGTGAGGTCCCCTTCCAGCGATGGTAGCGGTTTTGTTGATTCGACTCGGTCGAGGTGGTCGAACCTGAAACTACGGGTTGCCTGGCGCCAGTGTTCGAGAGGAGCGTGCCCAGTCGGTGGCAATCTTTCCCAGGGAAGGGTAATCGATGACGTGCTGTTGCCAGATGAGTCTGATATGCATCCTGACGGCGCTCTGCGCAGGGTGTGGCGAGAGCCCGCCTAAGCAGCAAGGCGAAGAATTTTCTCCGATTCAACTTGTTGCCAATGAAGTCTTCCAAGATGGCGTACCGGAACCCCGCTTGGCTGGCCTCATTCCGGCCTCAGATATATTCGCAGCCCATGATGCAAATCGACCTGTAGCACCGGAGCAGCCGCTTGAGCTACCGACGCTTCCCGCTGAGGAGCAAACCTGGGCGTTTCCCAGTGACAACCCAAACAGGGAACTGCTGAAATTACCAGCAGTGGATGTGACGCCGACTGCCGACTCGCCTGGGGACAGCTCTACTGCGACGACAGATGAGCCGGAAGCTTTCCAGCCTCTTGCTTCTCTGCTGCCTCCTCTGCCGCTGGAGATGGCGCCGGACGAGTTGTGGGAAAGCAAAGACATAAACAACGTTACCTCGGTAGACGACGTTGCAGCTAAGGAAGGGGAGGTCGAGCCTGTCACTCCTTTAGAAATTGATCCAGCGACTGCAGAAAAAAAACTCGTAGATGCTGTGGTACGTGATAGCCCAGCCGCCACGACTGGAGTGCTGACCAACCAGCGAGTGAACGAACTGGCCAAGGAAAAAATACGCAGTGCTTATGCGATGGCTAACCGGGGCGGGTATTATGCTGCTCGTCAGGAGCTGATCGAAGTGCTACGGATGATCTCGCAAGGGAAGGATGCCGAGCAGGGCATTCGCGAACGTACCGAGTCTTTGGCCCAGGGGCTCAGAGCGCTGGAAGAAGCTGAAGATTTCGCACCGCGTGGTATTCAACTCGAGGCCGATCTGGCGATCGATGTGCTCTGTGCATCACACCGTACGCCCATCGCCGCGCAGCTTGCCAAGCAGATCGACTCGCAGAAAGTGCTGCCGCATCAGATGATGAACAGCTACTACCGCTACGCCCAGCTGAAGCTTGCCGCGGCGGTTGCGGGCGAGCCAGCCGGTTCGATGGCATTGCATGCCTTGGGCAAATTGGCCACTCAGCTCGGCCACGTCGAACCTGAGAAACACCGCTTGTCGCAGCGCCGCGCGATAGCGTTTCAGCGAGCGGCCCTCTTGGCCCATCGCGAAAATCACTTGGCAGCGCATGAACTGGCTACCCTCCTTGCCGACGCGGGACACTTTGTCGAGGCGGAGAAACTGCTGCGGCAGGTTGCGATTCGGGATCCCAATGCGGTCGTGCTGCGTAATCTGTCGATCGTGCAGGAAAAGCTGGGGCTCATGCAGCAAGCGACCGTCAGCACCAATCTAGCGCATCAAATGCTACAGCGGGGCGCGAGCGGGACAAACAATGTCCAATGGATTTCGCCTCAAGATTTTTCTCGCACTGGTGGCACGGTTCCTCCGGCAGCAACGGCCACAGCGCAGCCAATGAGAATGCCGCCTCGCAATATGCCTCCCCAACGAGCACCAGTTGCTCAGCCAGTCTGGCGATAAGCATTCGGTGCTTTCGCCGCCCCCTCGACCATGTTCCCCCTAAAAAAGGCCCTTCGAAAATGAAGCTTCCAACGAAAAGAATTCGTAGGTCGCTACTGGCGCAGTTGGTTTTGCTGGCGACGGGCACGTTCTGCTTTTCGGCGGCTCGAGATTGTCAGGCCCAAGCCCTAGGCCCGGCGGCGCCACATCCGATTTGGGCGGTCGACAGTTTGGCAGGCTGCGGCCGAGGCGAAGTTGGTTGGGAGGCTCGCGGACACATCAACTGGCAGTCTTATGCCCAAGGTGAGTATGTCGGCCCGGCACGTGCGGCACATGTGTGTGCCTACCGCGTTCGAGTTGACGATCAGATCGCGTTTATCTTTCGCCTCACTCGCGAAGAGACATCGCGACCCTATGAGTTGCAGGTGGGCGACCGAATTCGCGTCGAATCGCTCACCGCCGACAATGCTTTGGCTGCGGAAGGCTCGCCCGAAGATGACAACATCGGTCGCGAGCTGATTATTCAGCCCAATGGCACGATTAGCTTGCCACTGCTAGGGCAAGTGCGAGCATCGCGGATGACGATCGAATTGCTTCGAGAGCAATTAGAGGAACGTTACAAAAAATACTACAAGGTGCCCGCTATTACGGTGACGCCGATCAAGGTCAACACGCGATTGCAAGATTTGGTCGAATCGGTTGACGCCCGACTAGGCAACGGTGGCCTACGGTTGCAGGTTTCGGTCACCCCGGCTGGAAAATTGTATCTGCCGGGGCTTGGCTCGGTGATGGCTCAAGGACTGACGCTCGAAGAACTAAAGTTTGAAATCGATGCCCGCTATGCGGCAGCGATTCCCGGTGTCGCGGTAACCCCGGTTCTTGTCCAACGGGCTCCGCGGTTTGTGTTTGTTCTGGGCGAAGTCAGGAATGCAGGAAGATTTACGCTCAATAGCCCGACGACTCTCATGGGCGCGATCGCGTTGGCCGGTGGTTGGAATCAAGGCGCCAACCTGCGGCAGGTGGTCGTATTTCGGCGAGGTGCCGATTGGCGTCTTATGGCTACGATGCTTGACGTGAAGGGGGCACTCTACGGTCGACGTCCGACGCCCGCGGATGAGATTTGGCTCAGCGATTCTGATATCGTGGTCGTGCCAAAGAGTCCGATTCAAGCGACCGACGAGGTGGTCAACCAGTGGTTCACACGAGGCCTCTACGGTTTATTTCCACAGTTTGGAAATGGTTTTTTCAACTTCAATAACTTCAGCTCGATCAGTCGGTAGGCCATTAGTCAGTAGAGTGGTCGAGTTGCTCGGCTAACCATTGCAAGTAGGCGTCGCTGCCGGCTAGGATTGGCGTGGCGAGAATCTTGGGGCACTGGTAAGGATGAAGCTGGCGAATCGAAGTTTCGACTTTGGAAAAGAGGGCCTGGCGAGTTTTGATCGTGCAAAACCACTCGTCTGCACACTCGATTTTTTCCTGCCAACGGTAAACACTATGAATGGGCCCGGTGATTTGCACGCAAGCTGCCAATCGACTCTCGACCAAGGCTTGTGCAATTTTTTCTGCTTGCTCGCGACTTTCGGTCGTGGTCGTGATTTGAATGGTCTGGGTCATGCTGTCTTTATAGCACAAGTCGAGTGCCGTTGAGAATCTGTCAGCAGTCCAACTGCTGCGTGCACTTGCGCTAGGAGCATTCGCTTGAGGCGAGAATTTTGACTTTTGCAACGACACTTTGATTGCAAAATTGCAAAACGTTGGGTCATTTTCAAGAGCGGCGCTTCGCCCGCAGGGTTTTGCGATAGATGTCGTGGCTAGTTTTGTCGCAAAAAGAGCGAAAACGCGTTTTTGGGTGCAAAACTATTTGTTTTGCACGGTTCGATTGGCGAAGACGCAAGCGGGTAAGCATAATTTGCGATCGGCTGGTGCAAAAGCCGGGGAGTTTTGCAATTTGTGCGCGTTTTTTCGAAACAAAAGTCGAGGTGAGGGAACCACGAATGGCACGAAAAACGCGAAAGGATCTCAGCCGGGCCGCCACGCGGCCCATGGCGTCCCAGAGTGGGGGATTGAATCAGTTTTCAAAGAGCGCTGCACTCCACAAGTTGGTGCAAGAGGGATTGTCGCAAGTTGAAAGCTTGATAGCGAGCGTTTTTCTTGGCCATTCTAGAATGGCCCTTTTTCCCCCGGTTAATCAAGTGCATTGGTGGGCTGGAACGAGCGGCAGCGCTGTTCCGGCACTTCTGTACTTACTAAAACTAAAAAGACTAACCGCCAAGATCGCCAAGGGCGCCAAGAGAACAGAGAAAATCCTGACTCCCGCCTTGTAAAGTATGATTGACGAGCAAAGAGGAAAAATTGGTTCTGCAAAAATAGCCTCTTGGCACACATGTTCTGGCTCCAGCCACTCTTCTTGATCGTTTTTGCGGCGATTGTGGTGTTTTGCCTCGCGCAGTCGCTTGCGGATCGAAATAGAATTCAGCGTAATCTTGAACTGCGCCAAGTAGAGTCACTCTGTTCATTTGTTCGTGGCTTTAACTATCGCACCATCGACACGTGGATACTACGCGCAGCCTATGAGCAGGTCCAGCCATTGGTCGGGTTTCCCATCCGTAAGACCGACAACCTGCGTCAGGACTTAAAGCTCGACGCGGAAGATATTGATGACATCGGCGAAGAGATCGCACAACGTACTAGTCGTCAACTGACTGACACTGAAATGAATCCGTACTTCGATCGGGTGAATACCGTCGAGGATTTGGTATTGTTTTTTTCGCATCAGCCCAGAAAAGACGTGGCCTAACGAGACGCTGCAGTTGACCTGCCAGTCTTCTGCGCGATGAGCGATTGATGCGGCGTGGCCGCCGCCGCTAACGACCTGCCACATGGGGTAACGCGACAGCCGGGCGCAAAAATTGGTATGTTGCTCTAAGGGTGACGCCTTTTGCGGACAAGTGTCGGGGCTACCCTTTCCGCATTTTTTCTGGGTCACACGTTCTGGGCTATTGCTTCCCGTAAAACTGTTCTGCAATTTGGCTGCAATGAAAGGGTAGCCACTTGCTGCGGGTGTAGACGGCGTGACCTGCCAGATGGTTGTGTAGGCAAGGCTCGATCTGGTTGTAGTCGACTAGCAGTGTGGTTCCTTCGTCGGGTACGCGGGTTCCGTGTTTGAGTCGCTTGAAAATGCTCTCGCGGGTTACGTCTTTTTCAAGGAACCGGTCGAGCCGCCAGTCGGCCTGGAGGGTTCGCCAAGCGAGAAAGTTTGGCATGAGGTTGGTGCCGGCAATGCCTAGTTGTTGGACGTAGTCGCCATCGGCGGCATGGAGCAGGCGTTTCATTTCGATCGATTGCGGTGCCAAATACTCCGCTTCGCTTGAGCAGGGGCGATGATGTATGAAGTGCAGCAAGTTTGCGTACCCGTCGGTATCCCAGCCGTAGCGAATCGGGGTGCCAAAGGTCACGATATCTAGTTTTAACTTGCGGAGCGGGTGGTCGGCGTTGCCGAGCAGTTGTTGCACTTGCGGCCAAACGGGCATGTCGACGTGGTTGCGGATCCAAGGGTGGTAGAAAGATCGCGCGGTTTTGAAAAACTCGTCTCGGGTCGCGTCGTCGGATCCTAGCAAATTGGTTAACAGCGAAAACACATTGCCTGCGTGACTGTGGCCCCACAGCACCACTCGAGGAGGAAGCTTGGCTTGCCAAGCTTCGTCGGCGAGCCCCGTTGCGAGTCGGGCTAGCTGGTCGATCAGTCTTACCGCCCCGTCGGCTCGTCCGATATGGTTGTTCTGGCTCGACCAATTGAACAGCCGGACAGGAATCGTTCGAGCTGCACCGGCACTGAGTCCTGCTTGCAAAGTCTCGACGTACTGCGGCGTGTAGTTGCCGGTTTCGCCAGCGACGAGGTCGACGGTTCGTTTGCCAAGTCGCCTGAGCGACTTGCTGAGCCCGGGCAAGAAACGCCTTAGTTCGGTTAATAGTCCGAGTGCATCGTTGCCAGAAAACGTGCCGTGCACACAGTAGACTGCCGCGACGCCCGCTTTGCCAAATGGCGCGGCTGCGGTTGTAAGTTGCTCGGAAAATTCAGCCGTTTGTGGCTGCATGGGGGAGACTCCCCGGAGCAAGCGGTACGGCGAAGTGGGGCGCTCGGATTGGTATCGTTGGTGTCGAAATTGGTTGGCCCGGGGCATTGGCTTTGGTTCCCGAATCGATGCGGTAGGTGCTGCTCATGTAGGGATTGACTCCCAACGTGCCAGTCCAAGTTTCGTAGGGACGACCGCTTCGTTCGTCGTCCTTGAAAAACGCCAAATAGGTCATCGTGTCGGCAGCGATGAATTCGTGTTCACGAGGCGCAAATTGGGTTTGCTGATGCACACGTCGCCAAGTGCCTGAGTTGAAATACGCTTGGTGCAACACGTACCCATCGGCATAGCTGGCATCGAGTGGCACGACCTCGGCATGATGGGTATGGCCATAGACGATATGTTTCGCACGTCGATTGCGGAAGTCTTGTTCGGTGAGCGCGTGTTGGAAATACGAACTTTGGCTGGCGCCACGTAGCTCGGCAATCCATTGGGCAATCCAGCTAGCCCAACCGACCGACAGACGGCGGCTGAATTTCAGTGCTTTTTGCAAACCATCGACGATATCCACAGGGCTCCACGTGTCGCGCTGCCGCACGAAGGGGTGCTCGAGAAACTCGTCGGCCAACTCGTCCCAGATGCGCTTTACTTCTTTGCGGATGGAGGGCTGAGGGCAGCTTCGCTCCAGCAGGCCGTCGATCCAGACCGGAATCATGAGCAGGGGACGAATGTTGTCGATTTCGCGTAGGCCAGCCAAAGCGCTGCTGGGCAGCTCTTCGCCAAGTTGCCGCGCGACTTGCACGCCGAAGCGATTGAGCAATTCTAGAACAATGACATCGCCCAAGCTGCTGGCGTTGCGGTCGCCTTCGTAATTAAAGGGATCGTAGACATCGCCATGTCGGGCGAAGACTTTGTGCCGTCGCATGACTTGCACGAGTTCGTTGCTCTCCCAAATCTCGTGGGGAAAGGGGGCATCGGCATAGGTTGCTAGCCCGAGATGGGTCGCGATCTGCCGGCGCAATCGATTGTATTGTTCGCCAGGCAGGTGATAGAACCAGTCGTGGTTTCCCACCATGTAATGAATTCGCACGGGGACTGGAAGTGTCTCTTCGCCAGCGGGCCGGCGCTGGCGAGTCGCAGGCGGCAAGAGAATTCCCTGATTGGCTAGTTTGCGAAACTCTCCTAGAGCCTGTTCGTTTTGGCCGAGAATTTCGCCGGTAATCCGAGAAACGGTCTCAAATAGTTCGGGAGACTTGGTGTCGTCCCAAGGTCGCACCCGGCTGCCAAGCCATTGTGTGGAGCGAATAACATCTAGCACGTCTCCTAAGAGGAGTAAATCGATGCGTTCGACGGGGCGGTAACTGCCGTCGCGTCGTTTCGAGGCACTGCGAGCAAGATCGGTCAGCCGCTCGGTCAGCAGTTGAAACGCACCGGTGGAGATGGGCTTGCCGCTTGTCCCGTCGGTCAGATGCAGATCGCTGATGATAACCAGCATGGCTCAGATCTCGTCGGTTTGTTGCGCCGGAAGTTTTTTATGTCGAGATGCGCAAATCGCGTTCTTGCGAGGACATCCCCCTCTCTCCTTTCATCGGAACAAATTACGTCGAGGTTGAGGATTATTCCGGATCTGCCAAAAGTAAAGCCAGGGGATTGCAATCCCCTGGCTTCGATCCTTTGGTATTCAGCTAACTCTCTTCTCAATCTCTCTTCTCAATAGCCATAATAGCCAAAATTCACGCCTGGACTTACATAAACACGGGGTGCAGCGTAGATCACAGGTCGGCCGTAGACCACGGGTCGACGGTAGATTGGGCCCGCCACGACTCGGCGCGCGACCGGGTAGGGCGGCAAGACGGCACGAGCGGCGATTCGGCGAACTGGTGCAATCCGCCGGACTATCCAAGCATTCGCATCAGAAGCGCCTGCCACAGAAAAACCACCGACCAAAACCAGCAAGATTAAAGTTCGTTTCAACATGATTCAATTCTCCTTTAGTTAGCTCTCCCCCAGCGGCACTTGGTGGGATGGTTAGTGCTGAGCCGCTGTTAACAGTGAGATGCACTTGGCGTGCCGATTTACACGGACTCGAACACAACTTATTACAATGTAACCACTTACGAATATCAATGCCTCGAGACGTAATTGGCGGAGAAAGATAACTGTCGTCATTTCTACAACAGTTGAATCTCAGAATTGGAGCCTAAAGGATGACAGCACGAAAGAGAAAAAGCTAGGCCGTCAGCTTTCAACCAGACGGCCCAGCAGGCTGTTCTTCACTTCGATATTAGTAGCCAAACGAGAAGGAGACTCCTCGCCCCCCGTAGTAGCCACCGCGATAACCGCCATAATAGCCGCCGCGATAACCGCCATAATAGCGAGCCCTGTGTCCATAGCCGCCACCATAGTAGTAGCTGGGCCCGTTGTAATAGCTAGCAGAGCGGTAACCTCCGCCATAACCGCCGCCATAGCCGCCGCGATAGCCGCCTCTAGAACAGTGCCTAGCTTCGGCCTGCGAGGCGCCAGCAAATGCGATCGTCGCAACGATCACCAGACTTAGAACAATGCGTCGAACCATGATAAACTCCCTGGACGCAGCCGCGTCCGTTGGACCTTGAAGAGGCGTCGGGCACCTTTTAACGCAATGCTCGACTTCCGTATGCCATTCGATGCACTTCCTATGCCGCGGGTTTTGCAATTCACTTTAAGTTGTTTGCTAGCAACATGTTACGATATTTTCTAACGGCTTGACACGCCGAATAAGAGACTGAGTATTGTGGTCTCTGTGATGACAGGCGTAGTCGAAATGGCTGCGCATTTGTCTCGTAAGTCCTTTCTGTAAAATAAGATAGGGCATCACGAGTGCGTAAAATCTGGGGATTGCTGAAGATTTTCCAAATTTGCCGCTTGGCCGCATTATCGGCACGACTTGATTCTTTGGCACGGTCTTTGCTACTAGTCGTGATGCAACTGATTGCCTGTGTGGCCGAAGTGATGTTTGGAACGCATGACTGGGGCCGGAACAGACGAGAGGCAATACACCGGGGTCGGTTGAGAAGAGGCACTTTTACGCGGACCTAGATACAGAAGAGGCAACGACCAGTGGCGGCTTGTCCCTCCCCATAAAGCCGTCATTAGTTGTTGCCGAGGTCCCGTCAACAGGCGAGCCAGGAAGTGTTCTTAGGAACCTACTTGGCCCGCCTGTTGTATTTTATATGTATCGTTTTAATACATGTGTATTACTGTGATACACAGGGTGGGGCTGCCGAGCTTATCTGTCACGGGTAGTTACAAAATAATTATTTTGGTCAGCCGAGTTTCGGCTAAGAGACTTCGCTGTCAGTTGGGCTGTTGATAGCAATTAGGTACCATGGACTCTAGGAAGAGCACTGCTGCTCTTCGACCGTTCTACTCCGCAAGTGGACGAAACGATGGTGCGACGACTTCCTCGCTGTTGGTCTGCTCACCGATTTCTACGGATAGTCCTCTCTGGGTTACTGTCCCTTGCGCCGCTGCTATTGATTGGGCACCAAGCCTCCCTAGCGGAGGAAGTTGGCAAGGAGAGGGCATCGTCGCCTGCTGGGGAATCTGTTCTCGCTTTGATCAATAAACAGATCCGCGACGCTTGGAAAGAGAACGGGCTACGGCCCTCGAAGCAGGCAACCGATGGGGAGTGGTGCCGACGCGTTTTTCTTGACTTAGTAGGTCGTGTGCCCACGGTCGAAGAACTCGACTCCTTCACTTCAGAAAAATCTCCCGGCAAACGCACAGCGCTGGTCGACCGACTATTGGGTAGCGAATACGAAGAAGAATTTAGCGACAACTGGTCGACGCTATGGACTAACACCCTTGTCGGTCGTACGGGCGGCCGCGAGCGCCGTTCTCTTATCAACCGTTCCGCGCTCGAGGATTACTTGAAAAGCTCGATCTTAGAAGGCAAACCTTACGATCAGCTTGCGGTCGAGTTGATAACTGCCGTCGGGAGTACGGACCCAGATGACGAAGATTTTAACGGGGCGGTGAACTTCCTGGTCGAAAAGCTGGGCGCGGATGGCGTGCAGGCAACGGTGATGACATCGCAAATCTTTTTGGGAACCGCGGTCCAATGTACGCAATGCCACAACCATCCGTTTAACCAATACCGGCAAAACCAGTTCTGGGAGCTCAACGCTTTTTTTCGACAGACAGCGGTTAAACGGACACCCGATCCCGAGGAGAAGAATCGTTATTACGCGCGAGTGGTCGATCAAGACTTTGCGGGAGAAGGTCGAGCACTCTATCGCGACGACCGTCGCGAAATTTTCTTGGAAGAGCGCGACGGCAAGCTAGTCGATCGCGACGCGGAGCGACTCCGTGCGGCGCCTATTTATTACGAGCTCCGTAACGGCCAAGTGCGGGCGGCCTATCCAGTGTTTGTGGACGGCACTTCACTCGTTGACAAATTTTCTGAGCAAGGTGCCGAGTATGGCAACAGCGGGTATCTTCAACAGGTGAACCGCAGGAAAGAACTAGCCCCGCTGCTCATCGCGTCTCGCGAATTCGACCAAGCGATTGTCAATCGGATGTGGGCCCACTTTTTTGGCTACGGTTTTACTAGACCATTTGACGACATGGGCCCCCACAACTTGCCATCGCATCCGGAGTTACTCGACGAGCTGGGACTTGCTTTTCGTGCTGCCGGCTTCGATTTGAAAACCTTGCTGCGTTGGATTGTCTTGAGCGACCCTTACGGGCTGAGCAGCCGGATCGGTCGCGGCAATGCGAAAGACGACCCTACGCTGGGCGTTGCTCCGCAATTTAGCCGATTCTACGTTCGACAGATGCAAGCAGAACAGCTCTACGAATCGCTGCTCGTATCAACTCGGGCCGATGCGACCATCAAAAAGGATCGTCGCCCGAAGCTGAAGGAACGTTGGCTGCGGCAGTTCAACACGGCTTTTGGTACCGACGACAATGCCGAAGCGACGACCTTCAACGGCTCGATCCCACAAACGCTCACGCTGATGAACGGCGAGCTTATTCGCCGAGCGTGTAGCACCGGGAGTGGAAGTTTCTTAGACACGATTGCCAGCGACGAATCGCTTAGCAATCGCGAAAAGATTGATTACCTTTACCGGGCCGCACTTGCACGGCGACCCTCGAAAGAAGAAACCAAAGCTTGCAACGCCTTGCTGGCCTCGCGCGGGGGCGATGTGGCAGGGACGTTGCAAGACGTTTGGTGGGCGGTGCTCAATAGCAACGAGTTTATTTTGATTCATTAGAGAAAGCAGCTGTCGGCAGTCAGCTTTCGGCGAGTAGGCGCGATCTGCCAGATCGCAGGAGGAAAAACACCATGCACACGTTCGCAACTCCCCGAGGCATGAACCGGCGTCATTTTCTGACGCACCTGGCAGGAGCCTCGGCGTTGGCCGTTCCCGCGCTGTCGCTAACCCGCGCTTTGACCTCGCATGCGGCGACGCTCAAGAGCAATCACAAATCGTGCATCCTGCTGTGGATGGGAGGCGGTCCGCCGACGATTGATATTTGGGATATGAAGCCCGGCGCCCCGACGGGCGGCACTTTCAAGCCGATTAGCACCGCGGGCGAAGGCCAAATTACCGAACTGTTGCCCAAGGTTGCCAAGCAAATGCATCGGCTGTCGATCGTGCGTTCGATGAGCACGCGAGAAGCCGACCACCAGCGGGGTCGGTATTACATGCACACCGGTTTCGTGCCCAATCCCAACGTCGAGCACCCGAGTTACGGGTCGGTCGTGGCCCATGAATTGGCAAGCAACTTGCGCTACCTTGAAATTCCACCCTTCGTTTCGATTGGCGGAGCCAGCGAAGGTCCTGGTTTCTTGGGCATGGCGTATGCTCCGTTTCAGGTCGATTCGAACGGACGGGTGCGTAACGCCAAGGCGAGTGTTGAAGAAGCTCGCATGATGGATCGGGTGCAACTGCTCGACGTGTTGGAACGGCGGTTCGTGCGCGAGAATCGTGGCCCGGCTGCGGCAGAGCATACCAAGGTGCTGCAAAGCACTCTCTCGCTTCTCACGAGCAAACAAATGGAAGCGTTTAAGGTGGGAGACGAATCGTCGCAGAATCGCGAGTGGTATGGCGACACCGGTTTTGGCCGCGGCTGTCTGATGGCTCGTCGATTGGTCGAAACGGGAGTGCCGTTTGTTGAGGTCAACCTGGGCGGTTGGGACCTGCACCAAAACTGTGCGACTCGGCTGCAAGCGAAATTGCCCGAAGTGGACCAAGCGATGAGCGCCTTGGTCGACGACCTTGCCATGCGTGGACTGTTGGAAAACACAACCGTGCTGTGGATGGGCGAGTTTGGCCGTACGCCACGGATCAACGGCGATGCAGGCCGCGATCATTGGGCACGGAGTTGGAGCGTCGTGGTCGGTGGTGGCGGCATTCAAGGCGGGAAAGTAGTCGGAGCGACTAACGAAGACGGCACCCAAGTCACGAGCGAGCCTTACAGCTCGGAAGACTTGATGGCGACGGTCTGCGGGGCGATGGGCATTTCACTCGATAAGACATTTAAGGCAAACAATGGTCGTCCGATGCCAATCGCCGGCGGTGGTAAGTTGATTGGCGAGCTGTTTGGTTGAGGAAATGCGCCGGTTTAGTCGCCCTTTGTGTCAGGAACCCTATCTTCGCTGAAGCCAGTACCCAGGCTTGCGGGCGGCGTGAGCAACCGCCACGACTTGAATCTCTTCTTTTTTATCAAAAAGTGGATAACGTATTTGAATCTAGGCACGTAGGCGAAACGGAGATCGGTCTCAAGTGTTGCAAATTCGCTTTTGCTAAATCGAGTTGGGGCTTGCTCGATCTTCTGCAAAGTTGCATCAATCTTTTGCCAGAACTCGCTGCCAAGACCTCGCCTTTGAGAATCGTACCAAAGCGCAGCTTCTGAAATCTCGCTGACTGCAGGGGAGAGCACACGAACTTTCAAAGCCCGCGTCCTTCCGACAATCGCTTTTCAACAATTTTGCGAGTTTCATCAAGGCTATGACTCGAAGTTTCACCACGTCGAGACGACTCGATTCGCTCATGCAATTCAGCGCCAAACAGTGCTGAAGATATCTCCTCACCCGGAGGATCGAGACTTTGCAGCAACTGAAAGGCAAGTTCAGCCCGCTGCGGCAGAGGAAGCGCAAGGACGGTTTCAAAAATCGGGTCAGAGGAGTGGCTCATAGCCCAATTATCGCAAACGTGCTGGCCTGATGCAACTGCGTGCTTTGAGCAGGAGAATCCGTACTCTCGATGTAATCGTCACCCGTGGGAAGCTGTCTCTTTGAGGAGTTCCCGCTTGACCAAAATTCTCTCGGTTGCGGTAGTAGGGTTGTCTTAGGCGAGCGGCAGATGAGAATTTACCAATGACTACTCGACGAAAGGCGTAGGATTAGGGGGGAGGGGCTAGGATCTAGGAGCTAGGGAAATGAGGGCTTTCGCCTGCTGTACTAGCCCCCGAAATCCTAATTCCTAGTCCCTCGATCTTCGTCAGGTTGGTATATTCCTATCTGCCGCTCGCCTTACAGATTGCTCCGGCGATGCGTTGCATCGCGGCTATTGGGATATCTTCAGGCATTGATTTTATGATTGATACAGCAACCCTCAACCTTTACGCACCAGACGTCGCTGCGTCTAATGCGACGGCAACAAGGCGTGTGCTGCATGTGATCAATGGCGAGCATTACTCGGGTGCCGAGCGAGTGCAGGATCTGCTTGCCCAGGAACTCCCGCAAGTTGGTTTCGAGGTTGGATTTGCCTGCCTCAAACCCGATCGATTTCCGTCGGCGAGACACTCGCAAGACGCGGCGCTATATGAAACGCCCATGCGTTGGCGACTGGATACGCGATGCGTCAAGGATTTGGTACAGCTCATCGAACAAGAAGGTTATTCGCTAGTACATGCGCATACGCCGCGCTCGGTGTTGGTCGGCAGCATGGCTGCTCGCCGAGCCAATGTGCCGCTGGTCTATCATGTCCACAGCCCGACCGCTCAGGATTCGACGCGACGTGTTCGGAATTGGGTGAATGCCCGGCTAGAACAGTGGAGCATTCGCGACGCGGCACGGCTGATCACGGTTTCGCCCAGTTTGAAACGGCTGATGTTAGAGCAAGGAATTGCGGCTGAGCGAGTGACTTACGTGGCCAATGGAGTGCCGGGCCAAACTTTTGTGAAACGGCAACGGCCGGCCGATATTTGGACATTAGGTATCGCGGCTTTGTTTCGACCCCGCAAAGGAGTCGAGATTTTACTCGAAGCGCTCGCCATGTTGCGATCCCATGGAGTCGACCTGCGGCTGCGCGCCGTGGGGCCGTTTGAAACTCCTGAGTACGAGACCGAAATTCGAGGCCTTGTCGATCGGCTGGGGATCGGTCGATCGATTACCTGGACCGGTTTTGTGAGCGACATTCCTGCAGAGCTGCAACAGATGGACCTGATGGTCTTGCCAAGCCTGTTTGGCGAAGGCCTGCCGATGGTCATCCTGGAAGCCATGGCAGCGGGGGTACCGGTCGTGGCCAGCCGTGTGGAAGGGGTACCCGAAGCGATTGTCCATCGCGAAAATGGTTTGCTGGTAGAGCCTGCTAGTGTGAGCCAATTGGCCAGTGCGATCGAGGAAATCATCGCGGGCGACGAGCTCGACTACGCCCAACTCAGCGAAAAAGCGTACCAGCGTCATGCAGAGTGTTTTTCTGCGCAAGCCATGGCAGCGGGTGTGGCGAATGTCTATCGGGAGATATTGTTGGAGCCTTGACCTTGGTTTTTAGGATCCCGGGGCTTACGCCCTGGGCTCTCCGGGGCTTATTCTTTACCGCTGGGTTGTTTGCGGCGGGTTGGCGGCTTGTGGGCTAGGTGCCGGGGGCGGCTGGTTTACGACTCGCTTCCAGCCTAGCGGAGTTCGCGGCGAGCTGAAAATGCTGCCTAGGAGCTGATTGAGTTTGCCGTTGATCGTCGGTTCGATGAACATATAGACGGCACGACTTTGGCCATTGGGCATGTAGACCTGGATGGCTGAGGGGTGCATCGTCTTGCGATCGAGGATGACTTCTACGCGCTGGTAGGTGGCCCTGTCGGATTGAGTTCGCGGATAGGCTTCCAGGCGAATCGTGGTGGCGGTTCCCTCGAGGCTGCGAATCCAATAGCGTTTTTTCAACTTTTCAGCTTCGGCGCCAAACAAGAATGGCAGCGGTCCGTCGACGATTGCTTTGCCGCGCATTTCGGGAGGCAGTGGTTGGACGACGAGTTGCTTCTTGTCGTGTTTGTATTCGTAGATGGCCTTGCCATCGCAGACCCAATGCTCGCCAACTTCGTGTTTCTGCAATACCCAATCCGCGGGCTTTGGCTGAGCCTGAGGATCGCTAGGTTTATAGCGGCGAATTTCTTCGATCTCAAAACTGCCTTTGTCGGGCTTGGAGTAGGTGAGTCGACCTTGGCTTTTGATCATCGGTATGTTGTCACCGGGTCCGAACACGGGATCGTATTCCCAACGCTCGAATCGGCAATCGAAGGTTTTTATTTTTGAACTCGAGTCTTCCCACATTTTGAGGATCTGGTCGACGAATTGTTGTTCGACAGGGCTAAGCTGAAAGGGAGGGGCAGCAACACTAGGTTGGGTATTCACCGGCTGAGGCGGACCGAGCTGGGCCGGCTGGACGGTCGGTTGCCCCGTTTGAGCCACGGGGACCCCACTGGCAATGTTTTGTGCGTTTGCGACTTCTCGCTCGGCGACAGCAAAACTGGTAACAAGCGCGAGTGACAAACAGGCGGTGAGGATGAGTTGCATGAATTTACCTTCGTGGTTGGCTCGACGCGAAGCTCGGGGGCACGTCTTGGGGGGGCGGGATCATAGCAAGCAGTACCCGACTCCCCCAGAGCGTTTTGGGAGCAATGCAAGGTTTTTGTGCAAACTGTGGACCAAGATCCGGCTTGACGGCTTGCTAGCAGTGCGCGCACCATGCAATTTGTATTTTCGCTATCGGTAATCTCTTTTGATGCCCCCCAGGAAATTCGTAACAATGCAATTGCGTTGGAAAGCTAGTTTCTCGGCTACGTGTCTTCACGCGGCTAACTGCGTATCAGAAGGCTTGCCTGCAGCAGATGCCCAGCTTATTGCCTCTTTAAGGCCGGCTATCGATCAGCTGTTGCACGAGGTGGAAGCGTGTGAGCTGCCGGCGGATTCGATGTTGCTGCTGCTGGAGAGTCTGTCGGCCGAGCATGATAACAACCGTCAGTTGGTCGAATTGGCGGTTAGTAAGCTGCAAGGTAGAAGCACGCTGGGGCAGGATTCGATAGCACGTCTGGCTGGCTGTGTGGCAGATCTTGAGGCTGCGATGTTACGCGCGCGTCCACAATTGGTGGAAGAGTTGGCAGTACGCGGTCGACCGCTTCGCGAACAGTGGGAAGCCCGCGGGCCTGGACTGTTGAAGGAAATGAGACGCCTAGTGGGCGAAGACTCCTTTCTCGCGCCCGCTGCCGAAATCGTACTTGTCGCACCGCTGGTTGGCGGACATGGTCGGGCGCACCTGCAGAGCAACCGTGTCACCTTTGAAGCGGTATTGGCCAACCCACATGCCGAGCTGCCAGAAGTCTTGCGATTGGGCTGGCTGCTGGGGCAGCTGAATTTTGATTTGCCCCGATTCAGCGATTCGATCTCGGGCAACCGACTTGGGTTCGTTGCAAGCCTTGCGACATTGCCGCTGGTGTTGGCTGCCGCCGAGACGGTTGAGCTTTTGCCGTCTGCATCAGGCATGCTTAGCCAAGCACTGGAGTGCTGGCACCAACCGACCGAGATGGCCGAGTGCTTGCACGATTGGTGGCAAGCCTACGTAGAAGGCAACGTTCGCTGGACGGTGGCGATTGCTGGCCTGGAAGCGATGTTGACCCTGCCCGATGGCCTGCGATGATACGTCGCCACACAATTATTGCGAATCGGTCTTGTCGCCGGGCCGCCACGCGGTCTGGAGGCAAGTGTGCCTCCGTCTAAGGTGAGCGGCAGATGAAAACTAATGAGGGGTCTATGCTTAGGAAAGAATTTGCCTTTGTCGGGGGCTGTCTATTGCTTCTCGCAGTGGCTTCAGTGGGCAAGTGTGCCGAGCAGGCGGTTCAATTCCGGCAGCAGGCGGCCCATGTGGGCGATCAAGTAGGTCAAAAATTAGCGATCAACTTGGATGTGAACACAACGATTGTTCAGTCTGGCCAGATTGCCCACCAAGACCGCGTTAAAGTTCGCCGCCGACAGGATAGGCTCATCGAAGTATTGGAGGTGGATCAGGGAAAAGTACGACGCGCTCGGGTCTCGTTCCCTCATTCTCGTCAGCAGTCGCCCGATAACCAAGATCCGACCGAGCCTGAAGTTCAGCCTGTCGAAGGAAAGAGTTATTTAGTTGAACGGAGCGGCGAGCAGCTTTTTGTCACCGATCCTCAGGGGACGATTCCGCTTCAGAATGAGTTTGAGATCGTCGTCAACAGCGTTCAAACCCTCGGACTTCCCAATCCGCTGGCCAAGATTTTGCTCCAGCGAACCGTTCATGTTGGAGATCGAATCGAGCTACCCAGCGAGTTGGCTGAACCAATCATGGGGCTTGGTGACTCGCTTGGCAAAGTTCAGAAATTTGAGTTGGAGCTGAAGGAACTGCTGATGGTCGATGCGCAAAGATGCGCTCTCTTTGATGCGACCATTGAAATCCGCGGCCGCCAAGGCGATCCGACTGAAGTTGATATCGACGGGTCGATTACGATCCAGACCGACACTTGCCGCACCATCGAGGCCAAGCTCGCTGGGCCGCTGCATATGACAGCCGCGGAACAAAGCTATCAAGTAACCGCGGCAGGCGAGTTCAGGGTAGCGATTAGGTCGCACTACGGCAGTGAGAAAAAATAGGAGCGTAGTGCGCATTTAGTCGGTGCGAGTCGAGAAACCAGCCTTTTCCGCCTGTGGCTACAATCGATCGGTACTAGCCGCCAAGCCTGTCTGCGGTTCTTTCCCTCAGCATTTTGTGCCGTATAATGCGTTGATGCCGGGGATCATTCAGTCGAGCAGCCGAGTCAGCGATGTCTATCTGCAAGTTTTTTTTTGTACGGGCCTGGCTTATCGTACTGCTGGGTGTCCAGGCTTGGACAGATAAGGGACTCGCACAAGATGAAAAAGGCCCCGAGCCAGACGACCGGGTCGCTTTGATTCGTGTGCATTTACCGTTGATTGGCAATGCCGATCAGGCGCTGCAAGCGACGCTCCAGCGGACCAGCGATCGGCTGTTTGCCGCGGCCCGACTTAGGCAGGATGCGCGCCGACCCCTCCTCGTTCTGCAGT
>Ga0114931_10000652_pt1 | contig 42978 bp, 38 predicted proteins | sample 2SBtaG_FD_89579 | JGI IMG/M metagenome (GOLD analysis project Ga0114931, IMG submission 89579) | Deep subsurface microbial communities from Kolumbo volcano to uncover new lineages of life (NeLLi) - 2SBTROV14_V59a metaG | ecosystem: Environmental > Aquatic > Marine > Volcanic | place: Kolumbo... | reverse complement strand
TGAAGAAGCTCGCCTGGCGTTCGGTCTCGAACAGCGCGAATCCCGAGAGGTCGCTCTCGCTGCGGTCGAACGGGACCGAGTACGGTGTGGGTTCGGTCTTCGGCGCGAGCAACGACGCGGCGAGCGGACTCTCGCTCGCGGCCCCGGCGTTCAGCGATTCCGTCATCCCCGAGCGGTGCACCTCCTTGTATCCAGTCCCCGGGCGCGCGAAGTGGTTGTCGCTCGACGCCATGAAACCGAGCCGGAAGTGGCGCGGCTTCTCGCGGCCGGAGTCGAAGTTCCCGAGCGCCAGGATGTACTGGGCCGAGCCCGCGGGCCGGTAGTTGAAGGCCGGCTGGTCGCATTCGCGGCATTGGCCGGAGTCCAGCCACTCCTCGGCGGTGACGCCGGGGACGGTCAGGTGCCCCGGAAGACCCACCTTCGCGTAGTTCGCGCGCGCGGTGGCGGCGCGGTCCTCACATTCGGCGGCGTCCTCGCCGGTAGCCTGGCAGCGCTCACGGATGATCTCTCCGGCCCGCCAGCACGAGGGGAGATAGTTCGGCGTCGGCTCGGGGCAGACGGGGTTTCCGTCGCGGTCGAGCACCACCGCGCGGAAGTCCGAATAGCGTTCGGAATCTCCGTGACCCGAGTAGACCTCGATCAGCTTCTGCCGGGCCGGGTCGTGCATGTCGCCCACCAGCTGCTTGTCCCAACTCGTCGCGGGCGGGGAATACATGCCCCAGGTCGTCCCGTGCGGGATCACGATGCTGTCGAAGCCCCATTCGTCGAGCTTGCGATAGAGATCGGCCGGGGTTCGCGCCAGCTCGATGCAATCGTCGGGAAGGTCGTGGACGTCGACGTCCGGCGCACAGCGCGCGGTCGCCTCGGATTCGCGCACGAACCGGTTGTAGTCGTGGAAGCGGCCGCCGAGCGCGAGCGCCGCGATCCCGCGTCGCATCACCGGCGGGTCGGCGAAGTCCGCTCCCTCGGGACGATCGGCCCCGATCGGGCGCGTGGGGATCCGGTCTTCGTCGGTGTGCGCGAGCACGACGTTCTTGTGTCCGTAGTGGTTCTCGGGCGTGGTCCCGACCTGGGTCCACTCCCAACCGAGGAAGGCCACCGTGTCCGGGTTCGGGCCCTCCCCGCTCACCGCGTTGCAGGCGCGGATCGACTGCACCGTCTCCTGCCAGTGGAGCGGCGTCAGGTTCTCGGCGTGATCGTTGATGCTCCAGAAATCGAGCGCCGAGCAGTAGCGGGCGAAGTCACAGGCATCCGCAGGCGGGTGCGCACCCTCGCCCCCGAGCAGCGGGAGGCTGAACATGTAGGCGTCGAAGCTGAAGGTGGTGTGGACGTGCAGATCCCCGAACAGGATCTGCTTTCCGCCGCGCGCCCCCACGGACTCCGCCGCCTCGGCCTGCGCCGCGCTGCGCGCCGAGACGAGTTCCGCGCTGCGGGGGGTCGCGTTCGGCTGGCCCGGACCCTCGTGTTCGCCGAAGGCTCCTCGCCCCGCTGCCTGCCCCAGGAAGAACGCCAGAACCACGAGGCCCGCCAGGGCCAGAACGAGATTGCGCACCATGTCCCCTCCTCCCGACGCGGGGCGCCGGACGAAGCGGCAAGGCTACCGCATCGCGGCGCCCCGTCGGGCCAGCGCGGTGTCGTCGCGAATCGCCTCCGGGGGCGCGAAGTCGACGTAGATCGGCGAGCTCCAGGCACGCGGCTCGTGCTCGGCCAGGCAATCGTCGGCGGCGCCGGTACACAGGTTCGCCTTCACGCATCGGCCCTCATCGTCGTAGTCGCAATTCACGCCGGCGGCGTTGATCGCCAGCGCCGGCGCCTCGTAGGCCCGCACGTAGTAGACGGTGTCGCGCTGCTGGCCCGGAAAGTCCGGGTCGGTGAACGTGACGACGCAGCCCTCGGGCGCGCCGTCGCACGCGAAGGAGCGCCACGGATCGTCGATCAGATAGGCCACGTCCTCGTCCGGCCGGTTCTGCGGACGGATGCGCACCACCTCGATCCGCGTGATCGGCCGGCGCGTATCGGAGGGGTGGTAGCACTCGCCCTTGCACAGCCGTTCGATCGCGTCGGCCGCAAGCGCGTTCGTCGAGGTCTCCGGACAGCCCGGAAGCTGCTCGAAGGAACCGACCGCACGCGCCTGGAAGATCGGCGCGTCCGCCATGTCGGCCTCGCCCCCCATCGGGAGCGCTGCACCGTGCGACCCGGGCGGATTCAGCAGGTCGAACCACAGCAGGATGCGGGGCCCCGTCGTCGCGTAGACCTCGCGGCGTTTCACCGCGCTCCAGATCGACGCGCGGTCGCGACCCTCCGCGTGGGCCGCGATCAACCCGCCGGTCATGAAGAACGAGGCCTGCCGTTCGCCCTCGAGCAGCTGGAAGCCGAGGAGATCCGTATCGTCGATGTCGAACGGCCGCGGCAGGGAGCTGGGCTCTTCGGCGGGCGCGCGTAGCAGCTCGGTCAGCGGACTGTCCGTATTCGTCGCGCCGATCGCGCGCGACTCGGTGTTCCCGCTGCGGAAGACCTCCTTGTAGCCGGTGCCGGGCCGGGCGTAGTGGTTGTCGCTCGACGCGATGAAGCCCAGGCGGAAGCGGCGGGGCGAACCGGGATCCTGGTCGAAGTTCGCCAGCGCGAGGATGTACTGGGCCGAACCGCCGGGGCGGTAGTTGAACGCGGGCTGGTCGCAGTCGCGGCACTGCCCCGCGTCGAGCCAATCGGCCGCGGTCTCGCCGAGCACGACGTGATGCCCGGCGCTCCCGGCCTCCGCGGCGAGCTGGCGCGTCCGCTCCGCGCGCTCGTCGCAGGTCGCCTCGGTTTCTCCGTCGTCCAGACAGCGCTCCTGGATGATCTCGCCGGCGCGCCAGCACGAGGGCAGGTACTCGTCCGTCGGCTCCGGGCAGTACGGGTCGCCCTTGCTGTCGAAACGGACCGCACGCCATTCGCGGTAGGGCTCCGAATCTCCGTGACCCGAGTACACCTCGATCAGGGTCTGCCGATCCGGGTCGTGCATCGCGCCGACCAGCTGCTTGTCCCAGGTCGATCCCGGGGGCGTGTAGAAGCCCCAGGTCGTCCCGTGCGGAATCACGATCGAATCGAATCCCCACTCGTCGAGCTTGCGGAAGAGTTCGACCGGGGTCTCCGCGACCTCGAGACAATCGGACGGCAGATCGCGCACGTCCACGTCGTCGGGACATCGCGGCCGGCCCTCCTGCGCCGCCAGGTACCCGGCCAACGTGTGGACGCGCTCGTCGTTGCCGCCGAGGGCCAGCAATCCGCGCAACCACGCATTCGGCGGGGACTCCTGGATCGCCAGCGCCTGTCCGCCGGCCGCGATCGGCCGGGTCGGGATCTCGTCGTCGTCGAGACCCGGCAGCACCACGTTCTTGTGCCCGTAGTGGTTGTCGGGTCGCGTGCCGACCTGGGTCCACTCCCACCCGAGGAACGAGACCAGGTCGGGGTCGGGACCGTCGCCGGCGACCGCGTCGCACTGGCGGATCGACTCGATCGTGTCCGTCCACGCCTGTTCCGAGATGCCTTCGGCGTGATCGTTGATCGACCAGAAGTCGAGCGACGAGCAGTAGCGCGCGAAGTCGCAGGCGTCGGCCGGCGGGTGGGCCCCCTCCCCGCCCAGCGAGGGAAGGCTCGTCATGAACGCGTCGAACGAGATCGTCGTGTGGACGTGGAAGTCGCCGAAGAGGATCTGCTTGGGCCGCGCCACGCCGACCGCGCGGGCCGCGTCGCGCACCTTCGCTTCCCGCGCGGAGACGACCGCGGCCGGAACCGCGGCGCCCACGATCGTCCCCGGCCCGTCCTGGGAACCGAACCATCCCATCCCGGCTGCGTAGACGACGCCGGCGCCCACCGCGACGAGCGCCAGCAATGCGAGTCCGATCCGTCTCATGCCCTGCCTCCTCCGCGAGAGCGCGAAGGGTACACATCGTCACGTGGCCGGGCCCGTGCGCGCGACCCGATCGCCCGACCTCCCCGCGCGCGCTCGTGCCCGCCACCGAGGAGCGCGCCACGGCGCTGGCCGATGGGCGCTGGAGCGGAAATCACGCGGAGCCAGGTCGTCGAGTACGCGCTCTCCCGCCCCGCGCGAAATCCTCCCGCAGTCCGTGCCCGTTCGGCGGCCGCAGCGAGCCATTCCGCGGAGGCGCCCATCGGCCAGCGCCGTGGCGCGCACGGTCGACGAAGACCGGCGGCGGTCTCAGGGCAGGCGGTCGAGTTGCTCGAGCGTCACGCGCCCGCCCTCGGCGGCGGAGACGTAGGCGGCGTAGAGCACGCGCGTGACGTCGGTTCCCAGGGCGCCATCGCCGGCCACCGCCTCGCCACCGGCAAGGGCGTCCGCGAAGGACTGGAGCATCGGCTGCTGGCCCGAGGTCCAGTCCTCGTCCGCCATCGGCGTCGACCATCCGGCACCGGTGTCGAGCTTTTCCTGGAGGACGGCATCGCCGAAGACCGCGGCGTCGGGCGCATAGGCGCGCACGAGGTCGTTGGGGCTCAGGTTGCACTTCAGCTGGCAGTTGGAGCCGTAGAGCTCGAGCCGGCTCTCCATCCCGCCGAGCGTGTTGTCGCTGCCGATCGCGGTGGCCCGCGAGCCGTCCGAGAACCCGACCATCGCGCAGCCCCAGTTCTCGACGTCCTCCCAACCGGTCGCGATGCGCGTGTTCCGCGCATCGGCGCCCCGCACCTGCGTCAGGTCCGCGACCTCGGCCGCGACCGCCACCGGCACGATCGCAGTGCCGTCGCGCCGAAGCCCCTCTGCGCGCTTCAACCAGAGCATCGCCCCGAGCGGGTGAGCGGCCAGGCGCAGCAACGCGCCGCCGCCGGTCTGCGCCCACTGCTTCGCGTACCGGGAATGGGAACCGCTGTGACACTCCCAGCCGCGCATCTCCAGGATCGCGGCGTCCGCGCGCTCGAGCAGCGACGCGGCGCGCACGAAGCCGGGCGCGTGGAGCCAGTTCTCGGCGTAGAGGAGCCTCACGCCGGCGTCGTCGCACGCGGCCGTCATCGCCCGGGCGTCGGCGACCGCGGCCGCGTACATCGCGCGGCGATCGCGGGCGCCCACCCCGGCCGGATCCGCCGCCTCGCCGAGGTCCTGCCCGACGTAGGCGGTGAGGGGCTTGGTGCAGATCACGTGTTTGCCCGCCGACGCTGCGGCTTCGGCCAGCGAGCGATGCCACCGGTTCGGGACGCAGAGGTCGACCACGTCGATCGCGTCGCTGCGGAAGAGGTCGGCGGGCGCCTCGAAGGTCACCGGGAGATCGTGAGCTGCGGCGAAGCTGGCAGCGGACTCGGGCGTCCGGGACGCCACGCCAGCGACCGCGGCCCCGCGCACGCGCTTCCAGCAACGCGCGCGCGTCTCCGCCAGGAACCCGCTGCCCACGATGCCGACGCGCACTCCGCCCATCGCCCGGAGATACCCGATCCGGCGGGGCGACGCCGCCGCGGCGCGCATGCCCCGGGTTGGGCGCGCGCACCGGAGGATCCCGTGCTCACGCCGTGCACCGCGGCGACCCCGAACGGTCGCAAGGTCTCGATGGCGCTCGAAGAACTCGGACACGACGACCGGGCCGAGACCGTCGAACTGCAGGCCGAGGAGCAGTTCGACGACGCCGGCCGATTCCATGGTTGCGGGTCGTCTCCGAGGTGGTTTCATCTCGCAACGCAGCAGGGGGTTTCGGCCCGGCACGAGTGCCGGAAGACCGGACACCCGAGGGCCACACCCCATGACCCGCCAGATCGAGTTCTTCTTCGACTACGGCAGCCCCTATTCCCACCTCGCGAACGGGATCCTGCCAGCGCTCGCGGCGCGGCAGGGCGCCGAGATCGTGTACCGGCCGTTCCTGCTCGGAGGCGTCTTCAAGGCGACGGGCAACCGCTCGCCGGCGATGGAGCCGATCGAGGCCAGGCGCCGGTACGGCGGCACGACGTTGCAGCGCTGGGCTGCCCGCTACGGGGTCCCGCTCCGCGGCAACCCGCACTTCCCCATCGACACGCTGCGGCTCATGCGAATGGCCGTCGCGGCGCAAGCGCGCGGCGAGTTCGAGCCATTCCACCGCGCGGTCTACCCCGCCTTCTGGGTCGAGGGGCGCGACCTCGGCGACCCCGACACCGTCGCGGACGTGGTCGGCACAGCGGGCCTCGATGCCGCGGCCCTCGCGGACGCGGCCGGATCGGACGCGGCCAAGGCCGCGCTTCGCGCGAACACCGACGAGGCCGTGGCGCGCGGCGCCTTCGGCGCCCCGACCTGCTTCCTCGGCGAGGAGATGTACTTCGGCGCCGATCACCTGATCTTCCTCGAACGCGCGCTGGAGGGTTCCGCATGAATGCCGCGACCATCGACCCGATGCACGACTGTCCGCGCCCCGTGGACACCCTCTGCGCAGCGGAGCCGGTGCGATGAGGACCGCGATCGGTGCCGGGGGCGCGGCCTCGGGGCGAAGGCGCGACTTCGAGCGGCTGGTGTCCTTCGTGGTCGAGGCCGAGAAGCTCGGCGTCGACCAGGTCGGTACCGCGGAAGCCTGGGGCATGGATGCCGTATCGACCCTGGCCTTCGTGGCCGCGCGAACGCAGCGCATCCAACTCGTCACCGGGATCATGCAGATCAGCGCGCGCACGCCCTCGATGACGGCGATGACGGCCCTCACCCTCGCCGCGATCTCGGGCGACCGCTTCGTCCTCGGTCTGGGCGCGAGCGGTCCCCAGGTGGTGGAGGGCCTGCAGGGCGAGGTCTTCCGGAAGCCGGTCACGCGGATGCGCGAGGTGATCGAGATCGTGCGGATGGCGTGCCGGGGCGAGAAGCTCGAATTCGAAGGCGAGCACTACGTCCTTCCGCGGCCCGGCGGCCAGGGCAAGGCGCTGCGCCTCTCGCAGCCGCCGGCCGAGGTGCCGATCTACCTGGCCACCCTGGCCCCGCGCGGCCTCGAGCTCACCGGCGCGATGGCGGACGGCTGGCTCGGCACCTCCTTTACGCCCGAGCACCCGGAGGCCCACCTCGACTTCCTGCGGCGCGGTGCCGCGGGCGCCGGCCGGAGCCTCGACGACCTGACGCTATGCGTCGGCGCATCGGTGGCCTTCACCGACGACCCGGAGCGGCTGGTGCAGGCGGCCAAGCCGGCCATGGCCTTCACGCTCGGCGCGATGGGCTCGCCCACGACCAACTTCTACAACGACGCCTTCAAGCGCGCCGGCTTCGAGGACGCGGCGGCCGAGGTGCAACGCCTCTGGGTCGCGGGCAAGTGGGAGGCGGCGGCGAAGGCGGTTCCCGACGAGTTGATCCGGCGCACGACCATCTTCGGGGACGAGGCCGTCGTGCGCCGGAGGATCCGGATGTACGCGGACGCCGGGATCGACGTGCTCCGCATCGACCCGGTGGGCGCGGATGCGAGCGACCGGCTCGACACCCTGGGCCGTGCGGTCGAGATCGTGCGCCAGGAGACGACCTGACCGGGCCGAGCTGCGGGGTCGGGCCCCGAGTGGGGGTTTCCCTGATATGCTGGGGCGATGCCCCCCCATCAGATCGCGATCTCCCGCCTGCTGCCGATCCTGCTGCTGTCGGGGCTCGCCGCGCTCTCGATCGCGCCGGGCTGCATGCCCACGATCGCCGGGAACCATCCCGCGTTTGCGGGCCGCTCCTTGCCCCTGATCGTCGGGACCACCGGGGTGCGCTGTCCCCGGAACGCGATCGCGTGTTTCGAGGAATTGCTCCAGCAGGGTGCCGACGCGCTGCAGGCGGACCTCGGCATCCTGCGCAACGGGACGCTCGTGCTGTTCCGCGACACGAACGCGCTCGCGCAGACGGGCACCGACCTCGAACTCGCCCGGGCGACGCTGGCGCAGTGGCAGCGGCTCGACGCCGGCCACGCCTTCTCCCCCGACGCGGGCGCGACGCACCCCTACCGCGGACAGGGGCTCCAGGTCCCGAAGCTGGAAGAGTTCCTGCGTTCGTTCCCGGGCGTGCCGCTGCTGCTCGACGTCGACACGGCGAAGCCCGGGATCGCGGCGGCCGTGCGGACCCTGGCCGTGGGGCTGAGCGACGCGGACCGTTCGCGCCTCTACTTCCGGACCGCGGATCCCGGGCTCGCCGCGGACCTGCGCGCCCTTTCGCCGCCGCCCTTCGTCGCGCTGTCGGCGGCGGAGGTCGAGGCGGCCCGCCAGGCGGTCGCCGCCGGAACCGCCGCGTCGCTTCCGGCCTGGGCGCCGACCTGGATCGACGTCGCGGGCCGCCCGCTGACGGCGGCGTTCGCCGCGTGGGCCGCGCAGCACGGACACCTCGTCACCGCGGCCCGGACGACGGGCGAAGACGAGTGGCGTGCGCTGCACGAGGGAGGCCTCGTCGACGGCTTCGTGACGGAGCGCCCCGACCTCGTCCACGCGGCGTTCCCGAAGCGCGCGCTCCCGGCCCTGCGCCGCGGCGAGGAGCTCGCGTGCAACGCGTTGGCGGCCGACCTGCGACGGCTCGAGATCACCGCCGCCGAGGGCTGGAACCCGTTCGCCGCGGACGACCTCGTCGAACTCCGCCACCGCTTCACCGAGCAATGCGTCCGCTACAACCAGATCCAGGTCGTCGGAAGCCACAACAGCTACCACGTCGAATCGGCGCCCACGATCAACTCCTGGCTGATGGTGAACGACATCGCGCTCTGGGTCGGCTGGGGCTACACGCATACGCCGCTGGCCGACCAGCTCGGTCGGCTGGGCGTCCGCCAGTTCGAACTCGACGTCTTCCTCGATCCGCAGGGCGGCCGCTTCGCGAACCCGGGCGTCAACCAGTTGCTGGGCCTGCCGGCGCCGAACGTGCCGGAACTGCTCGAACCCGGCTTCAAGGTGATCCACGTCCAGGACATCGACTACCGCACGACCTGCCCGACCCTGCGCCGCTGCCTGGAAGACGTGCACGCCTGGTCCGCGGCGAATCCGTCCCACCTGCCGATCGCGATCCTGCTCGAACTCAAGAGCGACACGCCGCCGCCGCTGGCGTTCCCGACCGTGTCGGGCCTGCCCTGGGCCGCGTCGGACCTCGACGATCTCGATGCCCTGATCCGCGAGATCTTCCCGCCCGAGATGTTGCTGACGCCCGACGACGTGCGGGGTCCCCGCCCGACGCTCGAGGAAGCCGTCCTCACCGACGGCTGGCCCGCGCTCGGCGAGGTCCGCGGTCGGACACTCTTCCTGCTCGACAACCAGGGACGGGAGCGCGACCTCTACCTGAGCGGCCACCCGAGCCTGCGCGGCCGCGCGATCTTCGCGCCCTCGTCGCCGGGCCGGCCCGAGGCCGCGTTCATCAAGGCGAACGATCCGTTCGGACGCGTGGAGGAACTGCGGCAGCGGGTGCGCGAGGGCTACATCATCCGGACGCGGGCCGACGCGAACACACTCGAGGGACGCATCAACGGCACGCTGCGTCGCGAGGCCGCGCTGCGCACGGGTGCCCAGTTCGTATCCACCGACTACGAGGAGGAGGATCCGCGCTTCGGGTCCGGCTACCTCGTGCGGATGCCGGGCGCGCCCGTCGCGCGCTGCAACCCGGGCAATGCGCCCGCGCTGTGCCGCAGCAGCGCCCTCGCGGGAGCCCCCGCCGCGCCCTGAGCCGCGGCGCCGCAGCGCGCGCGCGGCAGCCCGCAGGGGCCCGGTGTATCCTCGCGGCCCACGTTGCGGGAGGACCCCGATGCTGTCCAGGATGGACGACTACCCGATCCACCAGACCTCGGAGCCGGTGATGCACCCGGCCTCGAGCGATCGACACGTCTACGACCGCTACTGGTTCAACGGCTACCAGGACGACGGCAGCTTCTACTTCGGCATCGGCGCCGCGCTCTACCCGAACCTCGAGATCATGGACTGCGGGCTCTCGCTGGTCGTCGACGGCGAGCAGCACGCGTTCCACGGTTCCCGCCGCGCCCCGGCGGAGCCGACCGACCTCTCCGTTGGACCCTTCCGGATCGACATCCAGGAGCCGATGAAGCGGCTCCGGATCGTCCTCGACGACAACGAGACCGGGATCGCGGGCGAACTCCAGTGGATCCCGCGAACCGCCAACATCGAGGAGGGCCATCAGCTCTCGCGACGCCGCGTCGGACGGATGGAAGCCACGCGCTTCAACCAGTTCGGCCACTGGGAGGGCGAGATCCGCTACGCGGGACGGACGCTGGCGATCGACCCCGCGCGGGCATTCGGCACCAAGGACCGCAGCTGGGGGGTCCGCCCGGTCGGCGATCCCGCGCCCCCGGGCGCGCCGCCCAGCGTTGCGGGCGGCATCTCGTTCATCTGGGCCCCGCTCCACTGGCCGGACCGCTGCACGCACATGGGCGTCTTCGAGACCCCGCACGGCTTCCCGTGGCACTTCGACGGCATGATCTGTCCCGTCTACGACGACCCGGACCGGATCCCGGGCACCGAGGACCCGGACACCGAGTTCCTGGCCGGCGGCGAGAACCGGATCGAGATGATCCCCGGGACTCGCCGCGCGCGGAGCGCCACGATCACGCTGCTCCGCACGGACGGCGCACGCGAAGAGATCGCGCTCGAGCCGGTGCTGTGCTTCCGGATGAAGGGCATCGGCTACAGCCACCCGGAATGGGGACACGGGCGCTGGAAGGGCGAGCTCGCGATCGGGGGCGAGCGCTGGACGTGCGCGGATCTCGACGAGATGGCGCTCGAGAACCTGCACATCCAACAGGTCGTGCTGGCCACGAGCGGCGACCGCAAGGGCGTGGGCGTCCTCGAGCAGATCCACATCGGTCCGAACAGCCACTACGGCTTCAAGGACTTCCTCGACCCCGCATGATCCGCCCCGGGCGGAAGGAGACCGCATGAACCGGTTCGAAGGCAAGGTCGCGCTCGTCACGGGTGCGGCCGGCGGCATCGGCCGCGCGACCGCGGAGCGCCTGGCGCAGGAAGGCGCCAGCGTGCTGATCGTCGACGTGATGCGCGACGGCCTCGAGGAGACGGCGAAACGCATCGCGGAAGCGGGCGGCACCGCGAGCCACGCGCTCTGCGACGTCTCCGACGAGCAGCAGGTGCGCGAGACCGTCGAGACCTGCATCGCGCGCTACGGCCGGCTCGACGTGCTGTGCAACATCGCCGGCATCCTGCTGCTCGAACGCTTCGACCAGATCCCGGTCGAGAAGTTCCGGCGCGTGCTCGAGGTGAACCTGGTCGGCACCTTCATGCTCTGCCAGGCCGCCCTGCCCCACCTGCTCGAGAGCGGCGGGAACATCGTCAACACGTCGTCGACCTCGGCGCTCGCGGGCATGCCCTATGGCGCCGCCTACGGCACCAGCAAGGGCGGCGTCTCGGCGCTCACGCGCACGCTGGCGGTCGAGTTCGGCAAGCAGGGCCTGCGCTGCAACGCGGTGAACCCGGGCTCGATCAAGACCGCGATGGGGAGCGGCAGCAACCTTCCGAAGGACCCGGACATGCAGCTCGTGATGCGCGCGATGCCGCTCGACCGGGCGCGCGGGCCCGAGGTCATCGCATCGGTCGTCGCGATGCTGGCCAGCGAGGACGGCGCACACATCAACGGCGAGGAGATCCGCGTCGACGGCGGGACGCTTTCGTGACCGCATTCGCGCCGGAGCGCGCCGCGGACCTCGCCGAGATCCAGCAGAAGATCTACCGCTACGGCTGGTGCATCGACCATCGCACCTTCGACGAGCTCGACGGACTCTTCACCGAAGACGCGATCGTCCACTACGACCTCCCGGGCGGCGCGAAGAAGCCGTGGTCGGAGATGAAGGCGTGGCTGCCGCAGGGGCTCCAGCTCTTCCGCGTCACGCAGCACAACATGTCGAACCCGCTCGTGGTGTTCGAGGGCGATACGGCCCGGGCCACCACCTACGGGAACCTGGTACACGTGCAGCATCACAAGGACGACACCACGTCGGTGATGCGCCACCACACGATCTACCGGGACCGCTGGGTGAAGCGCGGCGGCGAATGGCGGATCGCGGCGCGAACCCTCTCGAACCTGTTCATGGACGGTCCCGTGTTCGGGCCCGACCGGGTCCACCTCTACCCGGAACCGAAGCCCTTCTGAGCCGGCCGCCGCGGGACGGGCTCCGGGGGGGGCGGGGCCAGCGGATCGTCGTCGTACGGCGCGTTCCACATCGGGTCGAGGAAGAAGCCGGTGGCCACGTTCACGCAGGCTCCGCCCACCAGCACGATCAGGATGGCGCCCAGCAACGCGCCCAGCCAACGGGCCGCCGTCATCCGCCACCCCCCGGACCCCGCCGCGGCCCGATCCGGAACAGCCAGAGATCGGGCGGGGGCGGGTCGACGCGATCGGCCAGCTGCGGGTACTTCTTCGCCGCGCTCTCGAGGTACGGCGTGCGATCATCCGGCTCTTCGCGGCGCGCCGACGCCGGGTAGACCTTGCCCCCGATCTTCAGCCGGACGCGGGCGTCGGCCACCACCATCGCGGGCCATTCCTTCTCGGGGGCGTTCAACGACGGAACGTACAGCGCACCCTCGTGGACGAAGCAGATCGTGGTGACCGAGTGCGGATCGTCGGGCCGCACCTCGACCGCGATGGTCTGGAAGGCGTCGGAAAAGTCCCAGCTCTCCGGGTAGGCCGCTTCTGGACCCGTCAGCTGGCGCCCGGCCAGCATCCCGATCGGATCGCGGCGGAAGGGGTAGAGGATGGCCGCGAGCAGCACGAGGCAGAGCAATGTGCCTCCGATCGCCTTCAGGATCTTCATCGGACCTCCTCTCCCGGACCCGCGCGGGCGTGTGGCATCATGGTGGCGTTCGGCGGCCGCCATCGCGAGCCGCGGGGAGGGACCCTGATGACGCGACCCGAAGTGTACGACCGCTATCCGGAACATACCGTCGAAGTCGAGGCCGAACCGCGCCGGGTCCGGGTGCGCTGGCAGGGCCGCGAGATCGCGCACACCGACCGCGCGCGCGTGTTGCGCGAGGCCGACTACCCCCCCGTCTTCTATCTCCCGCTCGCGTCGGTCGACCCGGACGTCCTCGAGAAGACGGACCACACGACACACTGCCCCTTCAAGGGCGATGCGTCCTACTACTCGCTCCGGGGCGACGCGGGGACGGACCCCAACGCGGTCTGGTCCTACGAATCGCCGTTCGAACCGGTCGCGGCGATCCGCGGCCACGTCGCGTTCGATCCCGACCGGGTCGAGATCGAAGAGGGGGTGTGACCGCACCGGAACCGGCCTTCCGCTACCGGGGCATCGTCGAGGGTTTCTACGGCCCACCCTGGTCCGCGGGCGACCGCAGCTGGTGGGTCGAGGCGCTCGGTCGCCTGGGCATGAACCGCTACGTCGTCGCCCCGAAGGAGGACCCCCTCCATCGGGCGCGCTGGCCGGAACGGTACCCGGCCGACGCGCTCGAGGAAGCCGCGGCGCTCGTCGCTCGCGGCCGCGCGCACGGCGTCGAGGTCGGCTTCGGAGTGTCGCCCGGCCTCTCGATCCGGCCTTCCCGCAGCGGCGACGTAGCCGCGCTGCTGGCGAAGTTCCGCGATTTCCACGCCTGCGGGGTGCGCTTCTTCGTCCTCGCGCTCGACGATGTGCCGAGCCACCTGCCCGACGCGGGCGACCGCGAACGCTTCGGCAGCCTGGCTGCGGCCCACGTCTGCCTCGCCCACGCGGTGCACGAGACCTTTCCGGACGCCACGCTGTGGTTCGTCCCGAACGACTACACCGGCGTCGGGGCGACGGACTACCTGGAAGAGGTCGGCGAGACGCTGGCGCCCGCGATCGAGGTCGCCTGGACCGGCCGAAGCACGCTGGCTCCCGGGATCGCGGCCTCGGAGGCGCGCACGCGCGCGGCCGTGCTGCGGCGAAGGCCCCTGCTCTGGGACAACGTCCCGGTTGCGGACGGTCCGATGCGGCGCATGTTGCACCTCGGGCGCTACCTCGGTCGCGATCCCGCGCTGCCCGGGCATGTGAGCGGGATCCTGTTGAACCCGATGTCGCTGCCGCGGAGCTCGTGGCTCACCGTCGCGTGCGCGGCGGCCTATCTCGAGGCGCCGTCGCGCTACGACCCCGACCGGGCCTGGCACGATGCGGCGGCCGAACTCGGACGCGGGGCGCCCGACGCGTTCCGCTGCTTCGCGTCGGCGCATCGCTTCTCGCCCCAGGATCCCGATCCGGGCGACACCGATCTCGCACGCGCGCTGGCGCGGCTCTCGGACTCGCTCGAACGGGGAGGCGACGTCCACGCGGATGCGGTGGCCCTCCGGTCGTTGTCGGCCCGGCGCCGCGCGCTCGCCGAAGACCTCGCCGCACTCGAGGACCGAGACCTCGCGCGCGAGATCGCCCCCTGGGTCGCGGGCCACCACGAGGAGAGTCGGCGCATCGACGCGGCAGCCCAGGTGCTGTGCACCGTCTTCGACCCGGGCGTTCCGGCCTTCGATCGGTGCGCGGCCTACTCGGTCTTCGAGGGCAGTCTCACCCTCCACCCGCCCGCCGCGACCGTGAGCTACGGGCCACGGCGCGTGTTCCATCCACAGCTCGTCTCGCACCGGGACACGGATGCGGGCTTCGGTGCCGACCCCGCACTCTACACCGGCTGCAATCTCGCGGACCGGGCGGTATCGCTCGCGACGCAGGCGTGTCTCCCGCGGCTCGGGGGCGTGGCGGTGTCAGGAGCGGCGGCTCCGCCGCAGCGCGACGAGCAGGGGTAGCGAGAGCACCAGCGCGCCGACGCCGGGCGCGAGGATGTGTCCCAGCATCAGGTGTCGGGCGTCGTTGGCCGGGCAGTTCGCCTGGGCCGTGACCGCGCCGAGCGCCGCCGCCCCGGCCGCAGCCGCGACGACGAGCGCCAACGGCCGGAAGACCTGGGCCCGCGCCGAGAACAGCACGACCCCGACCGCCGGAAGCAGACCGACCGCGCACGAGATGCCGAGGCAACGCAGATCGGCCGTCCAATCGGTCGTCGTCGTCAGCGACGGGCTCTGCGAGAACAGGAAGGTGCCGACGCCGGCCGCGTACGCGAGCCCCACCGACGCCAGCACGAAACCGGCGCGCGCGGTGGATTCGCGCCCGGGAACCGAAAGGGCGAGCGCCGCGACCAGGCCGCCGACACCGGCCGCCGCGAGCCCGGCGAAGATCCCGCCGGGACCGAACGGCGAGGACAGCGCCGCCAACAGGTCGGGGCGCACGCCCATCAGCAGCAGGCCGATCGCGGCGACGACGAGCCACAACGCGATGACGCCGCCCGCGACGCGGCGCAGCGACGGGATCGGTTCGACCGGTGCGAGGTCGGACGTCAGCGTGTCGATCAGTTCCTGCGCCGGCTCATCGCTCATCGAAGCGTCCTCCCGCGGCGGGCTCACAGCATCTCCCTCCCGAGCAGATCCCGCAGCCCGCGGTACCCCCGATGGGCGCGCAGCTTCAGCGCGCCGCCCGAGATCCCGACCCGCTCGGCCGCCTCGTTCACGGTGAGTCCCTCGACCTTCAACAGCCAGACGGCTTCGCGTTGTGCGGCCGGCAACGCGTCGAGCGCGCGTTCGAGGGCCGGCGAGAGACGATCGCTCCCGGGAAGATCGGGCGGATCCACCGCGATCGCGTCGGGCGCGACGTCCGAACTCCGGTTGAGCGCGCGCGTCCGTCGGCGCGCCTGGTCGATCACGGCGTTGCGCGTGATGGTGCGCACCCACGGGAGCAGCGGTCGCTCGGCGCGATAGGTGTGCCGGGCCGTGTGGATCCGGATCAGGACCTCCTGGCTGACGTCCTCCACCGCGGCGTCGTCGCCGAGGCGCCGGCGGACCTCGCCGCGCACGAAGGGCAGGAGCTCGGTCAGGAGCCGACCGTACGCTTCGCCATCGCCGCGCTGGGCCGCGGCCATCCAGCTCCGCCAGCGTTCGGCGCGTTCTTCCTGCGTGGTGGGCTCGGCCATGGGTTCCCGACGCCGGACCCCCGGAACGAGGTATGCCATGCGCGTCTGCGCATCGATAGCGCACCCCAGGCCGGGGCTCACTGCCACACAACTCATCCGTCCCTCCGTGCCGCGGGGCCGGAGCGCTCGCGGGACCGCAGGCCGGCAGCCAGGGCGCAACTCCGGGCGACACCCCGGCGGGCGAGCGGGCAACGCATCGACGAACCCTCCAGCCGCCTGGGCAGCGGCCGGCCACGCGGGATACGGCGAAGCCCGCTCGCGCGTTACGGCCGGCCGGGCCTGGCGGAAACAGAACGTCCATCATCGGGGGAGGACCCCCTCGGGCCACCGCGATAGGATCCCGCGCATGACCGCCGCTGCAACGACGAATCCCGCACGCCCGGGCTGGCTCTTCGGGCCGGCGGCAGATTCGCTGCTCGGCTGCGGCGGGCTCTACCTGGTTCTCTTCGCGCTGATGGCGACCGGGGCGTTCGGCATCACGACCGCGTGGCACGCGACGTTCTCGCCCTTCCTGGTGCTCGCGGTGAGCGTGCCGCACTACGGCGCCACCCTCCTCCGCGTCTACGGCACGCGCGAAGACCGCCACCGCTATCGCCTCTTCGCGCTCTGGGGCGCGGTCGTGGTGTACGGCGTCTACTTCCTGGGCCTGAACGTCCCGACCGTGGGTTCCTGGATGCTGACGGTCTACATGACGTGGAGCCCCTGGCACTACTCGGGCCAGAACTTCGGTGTCGCGATGACGTTCCTGCGCCGCGCCGGCGCCCGGGTGGACGGCCTGCCGCGGCGGCTCCTCTACGCGAGCTACACGCTGTCGTTCGTCGTCGTCGCGCTGGCGATCCACGGCGCCTACGGGCGCCCGGCCGACTACGCGATCCCGGGCCGCTCCTTCGGCGCCTTCTCGTTCCACGCGCTCGGCTTGCCGACCTGGGTGACCAGCTACGGCGTTCCCCTCGCGCTGATCGGAACCTTCGGCTGTGCGGCGGCCGCGATGTGGATGCTGCGCGGGCAGCTCACGCCGCGCCAATGGATCCCGCCCGTGATGATCCTGACCCTCCAGTCGATCTGGTTCACGATCCCGTTCGGGCTCGGGCACTTCGGCATCGTCACGGGTCTCCCCTTCATCGACCTCGCGACCCGGGACCTGCTGTTCACCTACATCGCGCTCGGGCACGCGACGCAGTACCTGTGGATCACGAGCTACTTCGCCCGCCGGTCGCGGGGTTGGACCGGGTACGGCACCTACTGGCTGAAGGCGATCGCGTTCGGACAGATCGCGCTCCTCGTCCCGACGCTGCTGGCGGTCAAGACGCCGCTGGCCGGCATCTCGTACGATTCCGGCGTCGCGGCGCTGCTCATCACCGCGCTGAACCTCCACCACTTCATCCTCGATGGCGCGATCTGGAAGCTGCGCAGCGGCAAGATCGCCAGCATCCTGCTGCGCGGCGAGTCCACCGCGCCTCCGCCGGGCGAGCCGCCCGCCTGGCATCGGCCCGTCTTCGCGGCCGGGGTCGGTCTGCTCGTCGGAAGCGCGGTCCTCACCACCGTGACCCAGGTGGCGGGCGTGCAGCGCAACCTTCGCCGGGACGATCCGGTGGCGGCAGCCCGCGCGCTCGATGTGCTCGACTGGGTGGGCCTGGACACGAGCACCGACCGCCTGGCCGTCGGCCGCGCCTTCCTGCACGCGGGCGACACCGCGGCCGCGAAGGCCCAATTGGAACGCAGCCTCGGCCTGCGGGAGCTGCAGCGCGCCTGGGCGGCGCTCGCCGAGGTCCGCGAGGCCCAGGGAGACACGGACGGCGCACTGGCCGCGTACGACCGCGCGCTGTCCTTTGGCGACCGCTGGATCGACGGCATCAAGGGTGGGGGACTGGTGGCAGCCCGGGCCGGCAGGAACGCGGAAGCGGTCCGCCGCCTCCGGCCCCTCGTCGCCGGGGGTCAGGCGGACGACGAGACCCGCGACGCCTATCTCCGCGCCAACCGCGCGCTCGCCGAGGCGCAGCCTCAGTAGGCCCGGGGCGCGCGATCGCGCCAGGCGTCCCGCGCACGCCGGGCCAGCAGGCCCAGGCCCGAGAGCATCAGCACCCATCTCGCCGGCCCCCCGATCCAGGGAAGTTCGACGAGCGCCATCAGGAGTGCCAGGCCCACGAGCAACGAGAGGCCGAACTCGCGCACCGTCTCGACCTCGGGCCGCGTGATGTGCCGGCCGAGCAGGCCGGCAACCAGCAGGAACGCCACATAACACGCCACGCAGTAGAGGACGAGCCCCAGCACCGCGAGCGGAAGGCCCACGATCGTGATCGCCAGCAGCGCGGCCGCGAGCAGGACCACGGGCACCGAGAGGATGCCGATGCCCAGCGCCATCGCGAAGTCGGTGCCGGTCGCGACGCGGACGCGGAAGAGCGCCGGGACGATCCAGTAGAGCAGCAGGCCGACGACGAACGCGCCGGCCAACCACACGACGCGCCACACCCAGAAGTGCGCCTGCGCGTAGCGATGAAAGCGGGAGCGCTGGGCCTCGGTGCGCGCTTCGACCGCCACCGTGCCGCCGACCCGGGCTCCTGCGTCGATCTGCAGGTCCTCGGTCTTGCGCACGAATCCCTGGAGGTTCCGGACGACGTCGCCGGTGATGTCGATGGACTCCCCCGAGACCGAGAGATCGCGGCCGATGCTCCCGGTCACGTCCACCCGCCGCCCGCCCAGGATCAGGTCGCGCCCCACCCTTCCCGCGAACTGCACGCGTTCGCCGGCGAGGTAGAGGTCGCTCTCCAGCGTGGCGTCGCCACCGACGGTCGCGCCGCCCCCGGCGAGGAATGCGCTGCGCGCGGCGTGGCCGTCGAAATGGAGTTCGTCGCCCGCGGCCACGACGGTGCCCTGGAACTCTCCGCGCAGGTCGAGGTCGTCGCCCCCGGCGATCAGGTTGCCCTCGATCACGCCGCTCACCTCGACGCGCTGGGCCCAGACGAGCGCGTCACCGGCCACGCGGCCCTCGATGATCACGACCTCACCGCTGGCGATGAAGGCGCCGTCGATCGTCTCGTCCGCGCGCACGTGGATGATCTCGGCGTCCGTTCGGACTTCGGGCGCGGCGCGGGCGGACGGCGGCGCCGACAGCACCGCGAGGGCCCCGATCGAGAAGACCAGCATCGACGCACTGCCCGTGATGCGGCGCGAGATCGCGCCCGCCACGAACGCGCCCAGCGCCGCGACGCTCGCGAGCGCCCCCAGCGCTACGGCGAACTCGAGCAGGCCGGGGGCATCGTCCCGCAGCATGAAGACCACGTTCCAGAACATGTCGCTCACTCCCAGGAGACGCGCGGGGCGCAACCAATCGAGACCCGCGGGCAGGCGGGCATCCATCACCAACGAAACGGCCGTGGCAATCCCGATCGCGGCCGCGATGCCGATCGGCAGGCCGGTGAGCATCCCGCGCGCCGGAGCCTCGGGAACGACCTCGATCGCGCCGCCGGGCCCGGTACTTCGCAGCGCGCGCGAGAGCACGCTCGCTTCTTCGCGCAGCTCCATCACCGTCCGCCGGCATCGCTCGCAGGTGACGAGATGGGTCTCGAGCTGCCGGGCTGCCGCTCCGGTCACTTCACCATCGACGTAGGCCCCGAGCTTCCATTCGGGGACGCAACCGGGTACGGGGCTCACGTTCGCTCTCCCTTGCCGCCGAGCGCCTCGCGCAGGCGGGCCTTTCCGCGGAACAACAGCACGCCGACCTGGTCGGTCGAGATCTCGGCCGCCTCGGCGATCTCGGCGTACGAGAGTTCGGCGAAGTAGCGCATCGCCAGGACCGCACGGAACCGCGCCGGCATCGCGTCGAGAGCCGTCATCAGGAGTTCGCTCCGCTCGCGCGCCAGGTAGGAACGCAGCGGACTCGGCCCATGATCGGGAAGACCGGCTTCTTCGAGCTCCGAGGGATCGAAGAGCCGGCGTTCCACGTGACGCCGGCGCAGGCGATCGATGCAGTGGTGCGCGGCCACCGAGAGCAGCCAGCTCCGGAACGGACGGCTGCGATCGTACGATGCGAAGCCGTCCCGGGCGCGGAGGAAGACCTCGTTCGCGGCTTCCTCGGCGTCTTCGGCGGTGTCGAGCATGCGACGGCAGAGCCGGGCCGCGTCCCCGGCATGGGCCGCATGGAGGTCGGCGAAGGTCTCGGGGGCCGTCGGGCCCTCGCGATCGAGCATCACCGGATCGGCCCTGCCGCTCGTGTCCGCCCCCTCTCCCACGTGTCCTCCCGCGTCCCCGACCGGGGCCGGGACCTGCATCCAGGCCATGCCCGATGCGGCCATCATCGCCGAGGACCGATGCATCCTGGGGGTTCCTACGCCTGGGCGTGTCCCCTTCTTACAGGAAATCGCCGCCGCGGTGCACCTTCTCATGGCGGGTCGCTCCCGGCCCCGATCGGTTAGGTTCGGGGCATGGGGAGGTGGATCGGGGTCGCGTGCCGGGTCGCAGCGTGCCTGCTCGCGCTCGCGTGCCAGGATGCGCCCCCGGGCAGCGACGGCCCGAGGGCCCGCATCGACCCCGCGTACGCGCGCGACAGCGCCTGCGCCGGTTGCCACCCGGACGCGGCCGCGGCCTTTCGGGGCTCGCACCACGACCTGGCGATGCAGCCGGCCACCGCCGAGACCGTCCTCGGCGACTTCTCGGACGCGCGCTTCGGCGACGACCCCGGCCGCACCCGCTTCTTTCGCCGCGGCGACCGCTTCCTCGTGCAGACCCCGGGACGCGACGGGCGGCAGGCGCTCTTCGAGGTGACCCACGTCTTCGGCGTCGATCCCCTCCAGCAGCTGCTGGTCGCTCTACCGGGCGGACGGCTCCAGGCGTTCCCGATCGCGTGGGACACGCGGCCCCGCGCCGCCGGCGGTCAGCGCTGGTTCACACTGGCCCCGGACGATCCTCCGCCGCCCGGAGACCCCTTCCACTGGACCGGGGTGTACCAGACCTGGAACCACCAGTGCGCGAGCTGTCACTCGACCGCGGTCGTCCGCGGGTTCGACGAGGCGGCCTCGACCTACGCCACCACCTGGGCCGAGATCGACGTCGGGTGCCAGGCCTGCCATGGCGCCGGGGCCGCGCACGTGAAATGGGCGGAAGGCGCGGGCGGGCGCCGGGACCTCGCGCCGCTGACGGGGGCGAACCAGATCGACGCCTGCGGCCCGTGTCACGCGCGCCGGGCCGCGCTGGTGGCCGATGCCGTCCCGGGCGGGCCTCTGCTCGATCGCGTCCTCCCGGCGACCCCGGTCCCGCCCCTCTACCACGCGGATGGCCAGATCCGGGCCGAGGTCTACGTCCTCGGCTCGTTCCTGCAAAGCCGCATGGCGGCGGCGGGCGTCACCTGCACCGACTGCCACGACCCGCATCGGGGCTCGCTCCGGCGGCCCGGGAACCGCCTGTGCCTGGGCTGCCACGGCGCGTCGCCCCCGGCCGCCTTCGCGCCCAGGCTGCCCGCCGGACGCGCCTACGACACGCCCGTCCACCACCATCACGCGGTCGGCTCGGAGGCGGCGCAGTGCGTGACCTGCCACATGCCGACCGCGGTCTACATGGGGATCGATGCGCGACGCGACCACTCCTTCCGCATCCCGGACCCGGCCGGGACGGCCCGGATCGGCGCGCCGGATCCCTGCACCACCTGCCACGCGGACCGGGGCGCGCCGTGGGCGGCGGCAGCGCTCGCGCGCTGGTTCGGCCCCGAACGGCGCCGGAACCCGGGCGCGATCCTGACCGCTCCCGACCCGGAGACCGCACGGGCCTACGCCCGCGACCCCGCGAAACCCGCGATCCTTCGCGCCGCGGTCCTCGACCGGCTCGGCCGTACCGGGCGGGCCGACCCCGCCACCGTGGCCGCCGCGGCCGCCGACGCCGACCCCTGGGTCCGCGTGCTGGCGCTGCGTGCCGGCGGCGGACTTCCGCCGAACGAGCGGATCCCGCTGCTCCGGGCCGGGCTCGACGATCCGATCCGTGCGGTGCGCCTCGAGGCGTCCCGCGCGCTCGCGGCCGTGCCGGACGCGATGCTGGGCGGGGACGCGGCGCTGCGGGACACCGTGCTGGACGAGTTCGAGGCCATGCTGCGCGCCTCGGCCGATACGCCGAGCGCGCAATACGAGCGCGCCCAGCTCGCGGAACAGCGCGGGCACGGGGACCCCGACGCCCTCTATCGCGCCACGCTGCTCCTGGATCCCGGGTTCGAACCCGCCGCGCGGCGGCTCGCCCATCGGCTGGCCGAGCGCGGCGAACCCGCGAAGGCCGAACCCCTGCTGCGGCGCGCGCTCGATGCCAACCCCGAGTCCGGGCTGCTGCACTACGACCTGGGCCTGCTGGTGGCCGAACTGGGGCGCACGCGCGAAGCGCTTCCGCTCCTCGACCGGGCGGTCGCGCTGCAACCCGCGAATCCGCGGATCTACTTCAATCTCGGCCTCGTGCTGGAGCAGCTCGGCCAGAGCGAGCGCGCGGAAGCCGCCTTCGCCGCCGGCATCCGGGTGGCGCCGGCCCAGCCCGACCTGTTGTACGCGATGATCGCGTTCCAGATGAACCGGGGCGAGGCCGCGCGCGCGCTCCCGTACGCCGAACACCTGGACCGCGTCGCCGCGACGCCCGAGAGCGCAGCACTGCTGGGCCGCGTCCGGGCCGCGGCCGCGGCCGCCACGCCGCCCGCGGACCCCGATCAGCTGTAGCGCGCCTCGCGCGTGGAGGTGGTCCCGGCCGTTTCGGCCGCCCACCGGAGATCGGCCAGGAACGGCTCCACCACGGTCAGATGCCGGGGCGACACCATCATGTGGAGCGCATCCGGATCGTTCTGCCGGTCGAGGCACCAGCCGCGCTCGTCCATCCTGTCGCCGATCGCGAGGGGGTCGGCAGTATCGGACGTGAAGCCGAAAACGCTCATCTCCGGTTCGCCGACGATGCGCATGCCCGGAATCGCGCGGATGCCGGCCTGGAAGCCCCGGACCGCGTCGCGGATCTCGCCAGCGAGCTTCACGTAGCCCTCTTCGCCCAGGTGGCGCAGGATCGCCCACGCCGCCGCGATCGGGGCCGCGGGGCGCGCGCCCGCCATCGCGAACGAGAGGTAGAGCCCGCCGGGCCAGTCCGTGTAGAGGAAGCGCTGGTAGCGCTTCAGGTGTTCCTCGTCCCGGTGCAGGACGACCGACGCCCCCTTCGTCGCGTACCCGTACTTGTGTACGTCGGCGCTCATCGTCGACACGCCTTCGACCCGGAAGTCGAACGGGGGGACCGGTTCTCCGAGCCGCTCCCAGAAGGGAAGCAGGAAGCTCCCGAGGCACGCGTCCGTGTGGAACGAGATCCCGCGCCGGGCCGCCATCGCCGCCAGTTCCGGAATCGGATCGACCGTGCCGAACGGGTAGTTCGGAGCGGAACCCACCACGAGCGCGGTCCGCTCGTCGATCAGGCGCTCGGCGGCCGCGAGGTCCGCGCGGTAGCCGGCGTCGAGCGGGATCTGGACCAGCTCGAGCCCGCCGTACCTGGCGGCCTTGGCGAAGGCCGGGTGCGCCGAGTACGGGGCGACCAGGGTCGGCGACTCGACCCCGCGTTCCGCGCGGGCGCGCTCGCGCGCGGCCAGGACCGCCATCACGATGCTCTCGGTCCCGCCCGACGTCATGCACCCGCCGTAGCCGGCGGGCGCGTGGAGCAGACCCGCGGTCATGTCGACGACGTCCAGTTCCATCTGCCGGAGGCTCGGAAACCGCAGCGGGTTCAGCGCGTTCTCGTAGAGGTAGAGCTCGTTCGCATCGGCCAGCAGCGCGTCGACCTCGTCGTTCGCCGGGTAGACGAGGCTGAACGTCCGGGCGCCGCGCCAATCCGCGTCCTGTCGCTTGCGTTCCCTCATCTCGTGCAGGACGTCGTCCCGGGGGATTCCGCGCTTCGGGAGTTCCATGACTAACGAACCTCAGGGATTGCCGGAAGCAGGCCGACCTCGGCCAGGAAGCGCGCCGTCTCGCGCACCGCATCCTGGTAGTGGCGCCCCCAGCCGAAGTTGAACGAACCGTGCTGGGCATCCGGGTACTCGAACAGCTCACAGAGCGTGTGGACGGCCGCGAGCCGCGCGCAGAACTCGCGGCTCTGCTCGACCGGAACGATGAAGTCCCCGGTGCCGTGGAAGAGGGCCGCCGGCGGCGCCCCGGCCCGCACGTGCCGTGTCGGAGAGAGCTCGTCGAAGCGCCCCGCGAAGAGGCGCTCGAGTCGCGGGCGGACGGCCCAGCCGAGGAGACCGTCGAAGTCGTCGGGGTGCATGTCGAGTGCCGGGTTGTAGAGGACGAGCGCGGCCGGGGGAACCGGCGGCACCGGGTCGAGCAGGGCGATCCCGGCCGCGAGCTGACCGCCGGCGGACCCTCCGGCCACCGCGACGCGCGCCGGATCGATCCCCAGCTGGTCCGCGTGCGAAAGGACCCAGGCGTAGGCGGCCTTGGCGTCGTCCAGCGCTTCGGCCACCCCGGTGCCCTGCGTCCCCCGGAGCCGGTAGGCCGCGGAGAGCCCCACCATCCCGCGGTTCGCGAGTTCCCGGGCGTGCGGGAAGAAGCGCTGGGGGCCGCCCCGCGTCCAGCTTCCACCGTGGAAGAAGAGCACCGCGGGTCGGAGCGCTGCGGGCTTCCCGGCGGGAAGGAAGACGTGGATCTCGAGCCGGGTGCCGTCGATCTCGCGGTAGACGTGGTGCTCGTCGGGCGCGTAGCGGCCCGCGAGTGCGGTCGCGCAACCGGGTGCTGCGGCGAGGACCGACAGCACGAGGGGAAGCAGGATCGGCATCCGCATGGAACGAGCCTACCCGATCGACGAAGCCACCGGGATCGACGAAGCCGCGGGGATCGACACGATGGCCGGCGATCGACCGGCGGCCGGGGCGGATGCGTCACCGCGAGGGGGCGGTAGCGCGGGCTAGGATTTCCCGATGACCGACCCGCCGAGCGCCCCGCCCGCGTGGCCCGACCGCTGGCTCTCCGAGGATCCGCTCCCGTCGGAGCCCTTCCCGATCCTGGCCAACTGGCTGACGGAGGCGTTCGAGGACGGTCGGCAGCCCAGTCCCCACGCGGTGGCGCTGGCCACGGTGGACGCGGCCGGGGATCCGGCCGTCCGCATGGTGCTGGTGCAGGCCATCGAGGCGGACGCGGGCGCGCTGGTCTTCCACTCCCACCGCGACAGCCCGAAGGGGCGGGAACTCGCCGCGCACCCGCGGGCGTCCGCGGCGTTCCACTTCAGCGCGCTCGGGCGGCAGGCCCGGGTCTCCGGGCCGGTCGGACACGTCGCGGACGTCGAGAGCGACGCCTACTTCGCGACCCGGCCGGTCGATTCCCAGATCGGCGCGTGGGTCAGCCGGCAGAGCGAGCCCCTCGAGAGCCGTGCGGCGCTGGTGGCCGCGATGGAACGCCGCGCCGCGGCCTTCGGCGTGGACCTGGCCGCGCCGGGGCCGTCTCCGGCGATCCCGCGCCCGCGCGGGTGGGGCGGCTTCCGGTTGCGGGCCGATCGCATCGAACTCTGGCACAGCCGCCCGGGGCGGGTCCACGACCGGGCCGTGTGGCAGCGGACGGGCTCGGGATGGACGAGCCAGCGGCTCCAGCCCTGAGCCGCGACGGCCGGCCCCGGAGCCGGCGACCGGGGGCCTCTCCACCCGGAACGGAAGCGGAAGCCCTTCAGAACGGGAAAGGCCCGAAACCAGCTTTCACCGATTCCGGGCCTCCCTGGGAAGGGGATATTGGCTTTATGTCCCTTATGTGTCCCGCGGCCCGGGAAAGTGGCAGCCTTTCGGCGAGAACCCGACACAGTGCCCCCACCCTGCGGCCGCCCTGCCCCCGTGGGGAATCCGCTAGCGGGACTCGAGGACCACCACGAGTTCGCCACCCGCGGTCGCCGGACCGCCCAGGATCAGTGGCTTGCCCCGGCGCAGCCGGAAGTCTCCGCGGGTGGCGCCCCACTCGACGGACACCAGGGTGCCCTTGTCGCTCGAGTCGATCGGCCGGAACCGGAACGTCGGGGCCCCGGGCACCGGCACGGTGCCGATCTCGTCCCGAGCGACGCTGCGGTGCTGTCGGCTCACCAGGCGGAGGCTCTCGTAGCGCAGCCGCTTGCGGAGGATCCGGTCGAACCGGGCCGCGCCGGGATCGACACCGCCCGGATCCTCGGAGACCACGAGCACGGTCACCGCGTACGCGTCTCCGGCCGCGTGCGCCGGCAGCGCGGCCGCAGCCAGCCAACCCGCCGCCACCATCGTCACCACCGCCGCCGCCCTCGGCGTCCGGCTCCATCGCCTAGACACGCGCATCGGGTGCCCTCCCGTCCGTCCATGCCGCGTGCGCCGGCCCACCCGGAACGGCTGCGGGAGGAACCGCCTTCGAGATCACCCAGATGATCGTGGCCTCGTCGTCGTCCTGGAGGATCATCGTGGCCTCCCCGCCCGCGTCGAGCCACTCCACCGAGCCCGCGCCCGGCGCCGCGGTCGGGCCCGGGCCGGCGGCGACGAACCACGTCAGCACCAGCGCGGCCGCAGCCGCCGCGGCCACGCCGACGCCCCAGCGCCAGCCGTGGCCCGGCGTCTCGTCCTTCGCCCCGGCCACCGTCGGTGCCGGCGTCACGGCCAGCCGCGCCTCGATCCCGGGCCACAGATCGGGGCCCGCGGCCTCGGCAGCGACTTCGCGCATCAGCGTGCCGACCTCCTCCAGCGTGCCGAGCTCGCGGCGCGCCTCCGGATCCCGCGCCAGCCGCCGCTCGACCCGGAGGCGGCGCCACACCGGGAGCTCGCCGTCATGATAGGCCTGCAGTTCCAGACTCCGTCGTTCCTGCTGTTTCATTCGATCTCTCCCACGGCCACCCCGGCTTCCACCAGCAAGACCTGCAGCTGCTTGCGGGCATAGTGGAGCCGGCTCATCACGGTTCCCTTGGGGATGTCCAGGGCCTCCGCGATCTCCTTGTACGAGAGGCCTTCGACCTCGCGCAGCACCAACGTCTCCCGCGGCCCGTCGGGCAGCGCCTCGATCGCGCGGCCGATGTGTTCGCGCAGCTCCTTGCGCATCAGCGTCGCCGCGGGCGCGAACGAGACTCCCGAGACCTCGGGCACCGGCGGCTCGCTGGCCTCGATTCCGGTCTCGAACATGCCGCCCTCCTCGAATTCGACGTGGCGGTCGCCCTTGTCCCGCCGCCGGGCGTCGAGGCACTGGTTCATCACGAGGCGGTAGAACCAGGTGTAGAAGCTGGAGCGCCCCTCGAACCTGGCGAGGTTCGTGTACGCCTTCACGAAGGCGTCCTGGACCGCGTCCCGGGCCGCCTCCTCGTTGCGCAACACCCGCAACGCGAGCCCGTGGGCCCGGCCCTGGTAGCGCTCGACCAGCACGCGAAAGGCATCGCCTTCTCCGGCCAGGACCCGGCGGATGGCGTCGCGGTCCGAGGCAGCAGCCGAGGGCTTCGCCGTCATCGCGGGGTCTCCATGGACGAAGATCTCGAGTCCTCCCGGGGCCGTTCCAGGGGGATTCGACGCGGCCGGAGCTCCGGGTATTCGCTCGGCGCGGGGCCCGCGAGAAGGGGCCTCGTCAATGCGCAGATCGCCAGTCGGGGCCGGTGCCGACCTCGACCCGCAGCGGGACCGCAAGCGGGTGGACGTTCTCCATGCGGTCGCGGACCAGCGCGGTGAGGGCCTCCGCATCGCCGGGCGGGACCTCGAAGACGAGTTCGTCGTGCACCTGCAGGATCATCCGGGACGGCAGCGCGGTGTCGCGAAGGCCGCGGTCGACGTCGACCATGGCCTTCTTGATGAGGTCCGCCGCGGTCCCCTGGATCACCGAATTGACGGCCATGCGTTCTGCGGCCTGGCGCAGCCCCCGGTTGCGCGAACCGAGGTCCGGCAGGTAGCGACGGCGGCCGAACAGGGTCGCGACGAACCCGCGTTCGCGGGCCTCCTCCTTGGTGGCCGCGAGGAAGCGCTCGACGCCGGCGTAGCGCGCGAAGTAGCGGTCGATCGTGGCCTGCGCCTCCGCCTGCGGGATCCCCAGCTGGTTCGCGATTCCGAACGCGCTCGATCCGTAGATGATTCCGAAGTTGATGGCCTTCGCAGCCGCGCGCTGCTCGTCGTCCACGTCGGCGGGGTCGATGCCGTTCACCTCCGCCGCCGTCCTTCGATGGATGTCCTCGCCCTTCGAGAAGGCGTCGATCAGCGACGGGTCGTCCGAGTAGTGGGCCATGATGCGCAGCTCGACCTGCGAGTAGTCGGCCGACAGCAGCAGCCAGCCGTCTTCGGGGATGAACGCCTCGCGGATCCGCACGCCCTCCGGGGTGCGGATCGGGATGTTCTGCACGTTGGGGTGGGTCGAGGACATCCGCCCCGTCGCGGCTCCGATCTGGTGGAAGGTGGGATGGATGCGGCCGGTGCGCGCATCGACGAGCGGCGGAAGCGCATCGACGTAGGTGCTCTTCAGCTTCGCCAGACGCCTCCATGCGAGGATCTCGGCCGGCAGGTCGTGCTGGCTCGCCAGCTGTTCGAGCACGCTCTCGTCGGTGGAGAAGCCGGTCTTGGTCTTCTTGGTCGGCGGCAGGCCGAGCTTGTCGAACAGGATCGCCTGCAACTGCTTGGGCGAGTTGATCGTGAACGCCTCGCCCGCGATCTCGTAGATCCGCGCCTCGATGCGGCCGAGTTCGCGCTCGTACTCGCGTGAGAGCTGCTGGAGCTTGTCCTCGTCGATCCGCACCCCGACGCGCTCCATCCCGGAGAGCACGGCCGTGAGCGGGAGTTCGATCTCGCGGTAGAGCAGCGTCGTGCCGTCGGTCTCGTGGCGCGCGGCGAGTTTGGGCGCGAGGGCGAGGAGGGCACAGGCCTCTTCACCCGCCCAGTTCGCGGCGGCGTCGGCCGGGAGCTGGGACGCCGGGATCGCCTTCGCGCCGCGGCCGGCCAGCTCCTCGAAGCTCTGATGCCTGCGGCCGAGCCATTGGTTCGCCAGGACCGAGGTCCCGCGCTGCGCGGCCGGGTCCACGAGGTCGGCGGCCAACGCGATGTCGAAGCTCGGCAGGCCGGCCTCCACCCCGGCTTCCGCGAACAGGGTCTGGAGGCGCTTCGTGTCGTGCGCCATCCAGGCCGGCGGCCGGGAACCGGCGAAGATCGTCCGGAGCCCCTGCGCCGCATCCTCCCACTCGATCTCGGGGCGATCCAGCAGGTCTCCGTGGCCGGTCGCCCAGTAGACGGCGTGGCCCTCGTCGGCCGCGAGCGCGATCCCGACCGGCTCGGAGACGAGGCCGCCCTCTTCCGGATCCCCTACCGGAACCACCGCCAGCCGCTCCGCTCCCGCGAGCCGCGCGACCGACGCCGCGAGCGCCCGCGACCCGGTGATGGTCTCGATCGCGAGCGGCGACTCCGCGGGCGCCGCGGCCGGCCCGTCGCCCCCGGCCAGGTCCTCGAGCAGGCGCGTGAACCCGAGACGCTCGTAGAGCGCGCGCAGGGTCTCGGTATCGGGCTCGGGCAGGTCGAGGTCGGCCGGGCCACGGTCGAGGGGAACGTCGAAGCGAAGCGTCGCCAGCTCCTTCGAGAGCCGCGCGTCGTCCGCATGCGCGAGCAGGCCTTCCCGCGCCCGCTTCGCCTTCACCTCGCTCGCGTTCTCGAGCAGGTTCTCGAGCGTGTCCCACTCGTCGATCAGCTTGGCCGCGCCCTTCTCGCCGATGCCCTTCACGCCCGGAATGTTGTCCGAGGGGTCGCCGACCAGGGCGCGAACGTCGAGCAGCTTCTCCGGCGGAACGCCGAAGCGCTCTTCCACCTGCGCGGGACCGAGCCGCTTGTCCTTCATCGTGTCGAGCAGGACGATGCGGTCGGACACGAGCTGCATCAGGTCCTTGTCGGTCGACACGATCACGACCTCGCAATCGTCGTCGGACTGACGCGCCAGCGTCGCGATCACGTCGTCCGCCTCGAAGCCGTCGACCTGGAGGATCGGCAGGTTCCAGGCCGCGATCAGCTCGCGCATCATCGGGATCTGGGTGGACAGGTCTTCGGGCTGCGCATCGCGGTTCGCCTTGTAGCCGGGAAAGATCTCCTTGCGAAAACTCCCGCCGGGCGGATCCATCACCACGGCCACGCCGTCGGGCTGCTCCTCGCGGATCGCCTTGCGCAGCATGTTCGCGATGCCGAGCACCGCACCCGTCGGCTCGCCGTTCGCGTTGCGGAGCGGCGGCAGCGCGAAGAACGCGCGGTAGAGCGCGTTGGCCGCGTCGATGAGGAGGATCTTCCGCACCCGCCGAGGCTACGGCAGGGGCTGGCGCCGGGCTAGCGCTGGTCCTGCGGCCCGTGGTCACGCCGGGGCCGCCGACCCTCCGAGGCCGCGCACGAAGAGTTCGACCATGTCGTCGAAGACGCGCTCGAGGGGCTTGTTTCGGAGCGTGCGGCGCGGCGCCACGAGCTCCGTCTGGATCAATCCGTTGGCCGCGGTCCAGAGGATGTTCGCGACCTCCCACGGGTCGCACGCGCCGAACTCACCCGCGTCGACGCCGGCGCGGATCACGGTCTCGAGGATCCGCAGGCACTGCTCCCACAGCTCCGTCACGTCCTCCACGAGTTCGGCGGGCAGATCCCCGATCACGTTCTGGTTCTCGAGCGCCCAGAAGATCTGGAAGTATTCGCGGTGCTGCGTCCAATGGGCGTAGTAGAATCGGCTGATCGCCCGGAGCCGGTCCGCCGCGGTCCCCTCCGTCTCGCCGGCCTCGCGCATGCGGTCTTCGAAGACCTGTCCGTTCTCGGCCAGGATGGCCACGTAGAGGTCGGCCTTGTTCTCGAAGTACCGGTAGAGCGTCCCCTTGGCGACGCCGGCCAGGCCCGCGACCTCGTCGAGGTTGGCCTGCATGAAGCCGTCGCGGAAGAACACGCCGCGCGCCGCCTCGAGAATGCGCTGGCGCTGCTGTGCCTTCTTGGTGTCGCGGGTGGCCGTCCCGTCGTCGTTAGACATCGTCGCTTCCCTCGTAGCGGTAGGGCGCGAAGAGGTCCGTGTTGAGGTAGCGCTCGCCGAAGCTCGGGATGATCGTGACGATGGTCTTGCCGTGGTTGCGGGGGCGGCGCGCGTACTCGCAGGCGGCCAGCACCGCGGCCCCCGACGAGATCCCGCAGAAGATTCCCTCTTCGCGCGCCATCCGCCGCGCCATCTCGAGCGAATCGTCCTCGTTGACGGCGATGACCTCGTCGAGCAACGAGGTATCGAGGACATCCGGGACGAACCCCGCGCCGATTCCCTGGATGCGCGTCGGTCCCGGCGCACCGCCGGAGAGCACGGGCGAGGTATCCGGCTCGACGGCCACCGCCTCGAATCCGGGCTTGCGTTGCTTCAGCACCTGGGCCACGCCCGTGATCGTCCCGCCGGTCCCCACCCCGGCCACGACCGCGTCGACCTCTCCGTCCGTGTCCTCCCAGATCTCGATCGCGGTCGTCCGGCGGTGGATCTCCGGGTTCGCGGGGTTCATGAACTGCTGCGGCATGAACGCGTTTGGGAGGCGATCGACGAGTTCGTTGGCCCGGTCGATGCAGGCGCGCATGCCCTTGGTGCCGTCGGTCAGCACGAGCTTGGCGCCGAAGCCGCGCAGCGTGACGCGCCGCTCGGTGCTCATCGTGTCCGGCATCACGAGCACGCAGTCGTAGCCCTTCACCGCCGCCACGAACGCGAGCGCGATCCCGGTGTTGCCGCTCGTCGGCTCGACGATCGTGGTCCGGCCGGGCTCGATCAACCCCGCCGCTTCGGCGGCCTCGATCATGGCCAGGCCGATCCGGTCCTTGACGCTGTTGGCCGGGTTGCGGCCCTCGAGCTTGGCCAGCATCCGGGCGTCGATCCCGGCCACGACGCGGTTCAGGCGGACCAGCGGGGTGCGCCCGACCAGCGCAGCGGCGTTCTCGGCGACGTTCATCGTTCCTCCGTCGATCCAGCGGAGGTTACGCCCCGGCGGCCCCGTCCGTAAAGAGCGTGTCGACGAGCACGGTCGCGTAGCTGCCCGGCGGCAGCGCGAATGCGAGCCGCACCGCGTCCGCGGCCACCCCGGTGCAAGAGGCGTCTTGCGGCCGCACGCGGGCCGGGCGGCGGGCTCCGCGGACGCGGACGCCGCGCGGCGCCCGGATCGGGTCGGGGAGGCCGTGCTTCGCGAACAGGGCCCGTTCCCGTTCCCCCGGCGCCCCGGACGCCGCCAGCAGCCGGGTCCCGGGAAGGGGGCCTGCCGGGGAGATCTCGAACGCGGCCACGCGGGGGGCTTCGCGCGCGAGATCCTGGACCACGAAGCACGCGCCGGAGGCGTGGATCCACGCGACCTCCCCGGCTTCGAGTTCCGACAGCGGCAACGCGCGTTCGTCCAACCAGCCATTGAAGACCGCCGACTGGAGGGCCGAGATCGCGAAGCGGGCCGCGCGCTTGTCTCCCCGCTTCCCGCCGGTCAGGATCTCGCGCCCGCGCGCCGCGTTCTCGCGGTCGCGTCCGAAGCGTTGCGGGCCGAAGCGGTTGGGCATGCCGTCGCGGGCCAGGGCCGAAAGCCGCGCCGCGGCGCCGGCCACCTCGGACGCGCTCAGCCCGCGCACGACGATCTCGAAGCGGTTGCCGCGCAGCGCGCCCGTGCGCAGCTTGTGCCCGTGCTGACGCGCTTCGAGGACGCGGAACCCCTCGTCTTCGATCGCCATGGCCCGCTCGACGCCCAGACCGGGAACCGAGAGCCACTGGCGCGCGACCGCGGCCCGGTCCTTGCGGCCCGCATACCCGACGTCGCGCGAGGGGACGTCCGCGAGACGCGCGAGTGCACGCGCGACCTGTTCGGTCGTGCGGTTCCGCTTCTCGACGCGGACGTAGGTGTGTTCTCCCTCGCCCGACGGCTCGTAGAGCGGAAGTTCCTCGACCACGAAGTCCTCGGGCGTGTCGCGCAGGCGCACGACTAACGTCCAGAAACGGGAGGGCGAGCCACCGGAACGTGGGCCACCGGCGCGAAGGAACGGCGGTGCACCGGACTCGCGCCCGCGCGCCGCAGCGCCGCCAGGTGCTGCGGCGTGCCGTACCCCTTGTGGGCGCCGAAGCCGTAGGCGGGGAACTCCGCGTCGAGGCGGCGCATGATCGCGTCGCGATGCACCTTCGCCACGATCGAGGCCGCCGCGATCGAGGCGTCCTTGCCGTCGCCTCCGACGATCGCGGTCTGCTCCGCGGCCACGCCCGGGATCCGGCGGGCGTCCACGAGCAGCTGATCGGGGCCGACCGGGAGCGCCGCGACGGCCCGCCGCATCGCTTCGAGCGCGGCGCGGTAGATGTTGAGCGCGTCGATCTCCGAGGGAGAGACCTCGCCGATGCCGATCTCGATGGCCTGCGCGTGGATCGCGTCGGCGAGCGCCTCCCGGCGCTTCCGGGTGAGTTTCTTGGAATCGTCCAACCCGTCGAGCCGCGGCCGCGCGGGCAGCACGACCCGGCGGCGACGACGGGACCCGCGAGCGGCCCGACGCCGACCTCGTCGACACCGGCCACGCAGTGCGCACCCTCGCGCACGAGGCGGTCCCGCAGCGCGAACAGGCGCGCCATCCGCTCCGCCTCCGCGTCGATCGCGACCGCGCGCCGAAGGCACCGGCCGGCCACCTCCCGAGCGCCCACGCGCGGGTCGTCGGAGAGTCCGGCCGCGAAATCGCGCAGCGCGCGGCTCGACGCGAGCTCCCGCGCGCGCGCGCGAAGTCGGGCCAGCGGCGGCCGGCTCACGCGTCGCCGCCTCCCACCTTCTTCTCGAGCCGGCGGATCCGCCGGACGAGTTCGGTGAGCTTGCCGAAGATCGCCTGCGACCGGTGCCAGGTCCGCTCGGGGAGGGCCGGAAACCCCCAGACGCGTTCGCCCGGCGCGACGTCGTGGATCACACCCCCGCGTGCCCCCACGAAAGCGCCGTCCCCGATCCGGACGTGACCCGCGGCCCCGGCTTGCGCCATGAAGAACACGCGATCCCCGATCCGGGTGCTCCCGGCGATTCCGACCTGGGAGATGAAGACGGCGTGTTCTCCGACCTCGACGTTGTGGGCGATCATCACGAGGTTGTCGATCTTGGTCCCGCGGCCGATCCGGGTCGAACCGAGGCGCGCTCGGTCGATGGTGGCATTCGCTCCCACCTCGACGTCGTCCCCGATGACCACGTTGCCGACCTGGGGGACCTTCGCGTGCCGCCCCTGCTCGTCGAACTCGTAGCCGAAACCGTCGCCGCCGATCACGGAGCCGGGTTGCAGGATCACGCGGTCGCCGATGCGGGTGCCTTCGCGGACGCAGCAGCCGAGGTGCAGCACGCAGTCGCGGCCGATCACGACGTCGTCGCCGACCGAGGCGTTCGCGTGGACGATGGTGCCGGCGCCGATGCGGGAGCCGGCGCCGACCGACGCGAGGGGTCCCACCGATGCGGTCGGATCGACCTCGGCCGCCGGGTCGACGAAGGCGCGCGGGTGGATGCCAGCCGCGGGCCGCGTCGCCGGATGCAGCAGCCCGGTGGCGCGAGCGAAGTCGAGGCTCGGATGGGCGGAGCGGATGACGGGCCGGGGGCCGACGTCGACTCCCTCCGGCGCGATCACGGCCCCGATCGCGCTGTCCCGCAGCGGCGCCACGAACTTCTCGCCGCGAACGAAGCCCAGGTCGGCGACCCCACCGGCTTCAAGGGTCCCGACGCCACGCACGTCGAACGCGCCGTCCCCCTCGACCTCGCGGCCGCCCAGCGCCTCCGCCAGTTCGCCTAGCTTCATCTGCCCCTCGGTGCCGCAGTCGCGGCCTGTTCGCGACTAACGCGAGAGCAACACCGCCACCGGCGACGTGCGGACGACCGCCGATGCATTGCTGCCGAGGAAGTACTCGGTGATCCGATTTCGCCCGTAGGCCCCCATCACGATGAGCCCGGCGCGCGCCGACTTCGCGGTATCGACGATCTTGACGTCCGGCCGCCCGAGCGTCGAACTCACCTCGCGCGCGGGCGAGGGGAGCGAGCCCAGCAACCGGCGCACCTCGTCGAAGCGGGCCGCGGCGCGCCCCTTGTCCTTCGAGTCGACGAAGACGTGGACGGGTTGCTCGGCCCTGCTGGCGAGCTCCACCGCGTGGCGGGCGGCCAGACGCGACCCGGGAGAGCCGTCGAAGGCCAACAGGATCGCTCCCCCCCACTCGGCCCCGGTCGGAACCACCAGCACCGGCTTGTGCGTCTTGCGCAGGACCCCGTTGGCGGTCGAGCCGATCAGGGCGGTGCGACCGGCCGCATGCTCGCCATCGCGCCCGACCACGATCAGATCGACGCCCTGCCCCCGCTCGACGATGCGGTCGTCGGCCGCGCCGCGAAGGAGCTCGGTGTGGCACTCGGCACCCCGTTGGCGGGCGAGGTCTCCGAGGCGCCGCGACGCGGCCTCGGCGCGCGCCTTCAGGAACGCCTCCGCCGCATCGACCGGACCGGGCGGGATGCCGAGCGACTCGGCGCGCAGCCCCTGGGCCAGTCGGTCCTCGACCACCGAGAGGCCGGACAGGCGGGCGCGCAGCTTGCCCCCCAGTGCCGTGCCATAGCGTTCGGCGACGTGGGCAGCGTCCGAGCCGTCGGTGGCGAGCAGGATGGAGTCGATCATGGGGATCTCCGGGAGCGGGAAGACATCGTCACTCTACGCGAGCCAGCGACCGAGCGGAGTCCCCCAGACCCACCGCAAGGCCCGCTGCATCCACCGACCCTTGCGGCGGCTGTAGGGAAACCAGAGGAATTCTCTCTTCGCGCCGACCCGATCGATCAGGATCGACTGGGCGTGGCAATAGCTGCGAAGGCCGATCTCGCCATTGACCTGGCCGATGCCGCTGTCCTTGCGGCCGCCGAAGGGCGACTCGGCCACGCCGTAGCTCAGCATGCAGTCGTTCACGACCGCCGAGCCGGCTTCGAGCGACTTCGCGAGGGCCACGCCGCGGCGCTTGTCGCGCGTCCAGACGTTCGCGTTCAGGCCGTACCGGGTATCGTTGGCCAGGCGGATGGCTTCGTCCTCGTCGCGGACGCGCACGATGGGCAGCACCGGACCGAAGGTCTCCTCGCGCATCACATCCATGTCCTGCGTCACGTCGACGAGAACGGTGGGCTCGTAGAAGACGCCGCCGAAGGCCGGGTTCGCGCGGCCGCCGGCAAGGACGCGGGCCCCGCGCGCACGCGCATCGGCGACATGGCGCTCGACGACCTCGCGCTGCGGCCCGTGGATCAGGGGACCGATGTCGGTCTCGCCCTCCGGACCCTGCCGCAGGGCCGCGGTCTTCTCCACGACCCTCCGCGTGAACGCGTCGGCGACCTCGTCGACCACGTACACCCGCTCGGTCGAGACGCAGACCTGCCCCGCGTTGGCGAACGCGCCGTAGACGGCTCCGGCAGCCGCGCGCTCGAGATCGGCATCGGTGCAGACGATCATCGGATCCTTGCCGCCGAGCTCGAGCGTGCACGGGATCAGCTGCCGCGCGCAGGCCTCGGCGACCCGGCGGCCGGTCTCGACGCTCCCGGTGAACGAGATCTTGTCGATGCCGGCTTCGACGAGGGCGCTGCCCGTTTCGCCGTCGCCCTGCAGGAGGCCGAAGACGCCCTCCGGGAGGCCGGCGTCTGCCAGCAGGCGCAAGACGAGCCGACCCGAGAAGGGCGTGACCTCGGACGGCTTCAGCAACACCGCGTTGCCGGCCGCCAACGCCTGGATCGTCGGATTGAGGGCCAGCAGGAACGGGAAGTTCCACGGCGTGATGATGCCGACCACGCCGAGCGGCCGGTACGAGATGCGGAGCTTCTTGGTCTTCATCAGGTGGACCGGGAGGGTCCGGTCGCGCAGGATGCGTCCCGCGTGCTTCGCGTAGTACTGGATCGCGTCGCAGGCGGCGAGGACCTCGACCGCCAGCGCTTCTTCGCGCGGCTTCCCGGTCTCATCCACGATCACGTCGACGAATGACTCGGCCTGCTCCACGAGCAGGCGCACGGCCCGCTCGAGGATCACGCGCCGTTCGCGAAAGGGTGCCGCCCCCCAACCGGGTTGCGCCTTGCGCGCGCGGTCGACCGCACCCTGGACGTCGGACGCGGTCGCGCACTCGATCTCGCCGAGCGGCGCCCCCGTTGCCGGGCTCCGCAACGCGATCCGTCGCCTTCCGTCCGCTCGCGGCGGGCTCGCTTCGATCAGCGCCATGGCGCGAGGCTCCCGTCCGTTGGCCCCAGGGTGAGATTCGGACCCGTGGCCGTTCGTCCACGGGTCCCTGCAGGGATCGAGAGTACGAGAGCCCCGCGGGAAATGTCAATCCACGTTCGGTGAGCGATGGAAAACAGCGCGCCCCGTCGAGCCGGAATCATGACCCTGCGTCACTCTTCGACCGGAATCCCGGCGACCCAGCCGAGCACGTCCGTCTCCGTCAGCATCCCGATCAGTTCGTCGCCATCGAGCACCGGCAGGCATCCGATCTTCTTCTCGGCCATGATCTGCGCGGCCTCCTCGATCGCGGCGTCGGGACCGACCACGATGGGCGGGGTGGACATCACTCGCGCGATCTCGACCACGTGCAGGAAGGCCCGCCGCTCCTCGTCGCGGTGCTCGGACAGGATGGACAGGGACGCCCGTAGCAGATCGCGCTCCGAGACGACGCCCAGGAGCTTGCCCCCCTGCACCACCGGCATGTGCCGGACGTGGCCCAGCGTCATGATATCTTCGACGGTCGAGAGGCGTTCGCTGGCCGAGATCGTGATCGGGCCCTTCTGCATGATGTCGCGTACCCGGTCTGCCACTCGATCCACCTCGTGGACCGGATCTTATCCCGCCCACGCACCGGATGGGCTGCGAAACCAGGAGGGACCGCGAAGATGGCCAGAGACTCCGGCCGCGACGATTCGGGGACCGACGCCGACGAGACGGGAGGGGGCTTCCTCCCGGACCTCATCCGCCGCGGCCTGACCCTGGGCTTCACGGGCTTCTTCATGACCGAGGAAGCGATCCGGAAAGCCCTGGGCGACAGCGTCCCGCGCGACGTGATCGAATACGTGCTGGAGCAGAGCGAGCGGATGCGCAACGAGTTCCTCGAACGCACCTCGAAGGAGTTCGGCAAGGCGCTCAGCGCGATGGATCCAGCCGAGATCGTCACGCGGCTGGTGGAGGGGCGCACGATCGAGGTGACTGCGCGTTTCCGCATCCTGAACGACGACCGGAAGCCGAAACCGCGCGACGAGAAACGCGATTGAGGCCTCGGCCGGGACGCGCCCTCGGCCTCGTCGAACGCGCGACGCGAGCGCGCGAGATCGCGCTGGTGGTCGGTCGGATCTACCTCGGACTGCGTGCGCAGCGCTGGGTCGAAGACGTGCTCGGCCCGCCGGACATGGAGCGCCGCTGGTTGCGCCAGCACGAAGCCAACGCGCGCGACCTCTACCGGGCCGCGACCGGCCTGGGCGGCCTGATCCTGAAGGCGAGCCAGTTCCTGGGCGCCCGCGCCGACCTGCTGCCCCCGCCCTACGTCGAGCGCCTCGGGCGCCTCCAGGACCGCGTCCCGCCCCGCCCATTCGCGGTGATGCGGCGCGTGGTCGAGCACTCCTTCGGACGCGATCTCCACCGCGTCTTCTCCACCTTCGACGAGACGCCGCTCGCCGCGGCCTCCCTGGCCCAGGTCCATGCCGCCGTCCTGCAGGACGGGCGCGCGGTCGCCGTCAAGATCCAGTACCCGGAGATGGCCGCACTCGTACGCAGCGACCTCGCGAACCTGCGCGTGCTCTTCGGCGCGATCGATTGGCTCGAGCGCGATTTCGACCTGGCGCCGCTGCTCGACGAACTCGCCGACACGGTCCCGGCCGAACTCGATTTCGTGCACGAGGCCCACAACAGCGAGCGGATCGCGCGCGAGCTCGCGCATCGCAAGGACATCGTCGTCCCGGCCGTCCACTGGGACCACACCACGCGGCGCGTGCTCGTGATGGAGCGCATCGACGGCATCCCGATCAACGATCGCGGGGCGCTACTGGCGGCCGGAGTCGACCCGAACGCGGTGGCACAGACGCTGGCCGAGTGCTTCGCGGAACAGATGCTCGTGAACGGCCACTTCCACGCCGATCCGCACCCGGGAAACCTGATGGTGCTACCGCCCGGGGGCGGGCACGGGACCCGCCTCGCGCTGCTCGACTTCGGGCTCACCAAGGAGCTCCCGGACCGCTTCCGCGAGACCGCACTCGCGTTCGGGACCGCGCTGCTGCAGGGACAGCCGGTGCAGATGACCGACGCGCTCGTCGCCCTCGGCTTCGAGACCCGCGGCTCCGGCGACGAGACGCTGGCCGCGATCGCGGAGGCGCTCCGGGACGCGATGGCCGTGCTGGGGCGCAGCGGCGGCTCCGACCCCGAGGCGCTCGACGCGATCCGTCGCTCGGTCTCCGAGCGCCTGCGCGCGAACCCGCTGGTCCGCGTGCCCCACCACCTGGTCCTCGTCGCCCGCGCAATCGGACTGCTCGCGGGGGTGAATGCCAGCCTGGGTGTCGAGATCGATCTGCTCGCGACGCTGGCCCCGTACGCGCTCGGCATCCGCGGCGGCGGCGCGTGAAGCCGCTGGCGCTCGGGATCGCGCTCGCCGGCGCCCGCGACGCCGCGGGGTGGCAGCGGAATCTCCGCTGGGTGGAGCGGGCGGACGCGCTGGGTCTCCACTCCGTGTGGTTGCCCGAGAACCACTTCGCCGCCGGCGCGACGTCGGCCCCGTTGCTGGCGCTGGCGGCCTTCGCGGCGCGCTCGACACGGCTCCGGCTCGCGACGACGTCGGTGCTGCTGCCGGTGCACCATCCCCTCCGCATCGCGGCCGAGGTCGCGACCCTCGACGCGGTGTCCGGGGGCCGCGTGCTGCTGGGCCTCGGCCGCGGCTTCCGCAAGCCCCTGTTCGAGGGGTTCGGGGTCGAGGCATCGACCAAGCGCGACCGCTTCGACGAGGCCCTGGACGCGATCCTGGCCGCGTGGTCGGGCGAGGCGGTGGAACTGACGGGCAGCCACTTCGGCGCGCTCTCGAACCGCTCGGTGCGCCTTCCCCTGCGCCCGCTGCAGCGGCCGCACCCGCCCCTGGTCGTCGCCGCGTTCGGTCCGAAGGGGCTGCGCCAGGCCGCGGTGCGCGGCCTCCCCTACCTCGCCTCGCCGCTCGAGACCCTCGAGACCCTGGTCGAGAACTACGCGTCCTGGCGGGCCCAGCTCGCCCGCGAACCGCGGGGCGACGCACCCGGCGTGCCGGTGATGCGGACCGTCTTCGTGGCCAGCGATTCCGCCGAGGCCGCGAAGGTGCTCCAGGCCCTCGAAGCCGAGACGGTCCATCGGCCGCCGGACGGAAACCGCGTGCTGGCGCGCGCGGCCAGCGGGCGGCTCGAGGACCGGGTGCTGGTCGGCACCGTGCGCCAGGTGCAGGACCAGCTCGGGCTCTACCGCGAGCGCCTCGGGGTCGATCTGGTCGCCGCCCGGATCGCGGTGCCGGGCGTGGACGAAGCGGCCTGGGAGCCCTCGCTCGAGCGGCTCGTGGCCGAGGTCCTGCCCGCGGTCTAGAAGTGGCTCTGCCCGCGCGTCAGTCTTCGTCGCCCCGGACGAACGTGACGAACGCCATCGCCGGCCGCTTCGAGGAATCGCGCGTCGCGAATTGCATCATGTCGAACCGCCAGCCCTCGGCCGTCCACTCGTTGAGGATGCCCTCGAGGGTTTCCGCGGTCACGTCGCTGGTCTCCACCACCTTGTACTGGGTCACGGTCTGCCTTCCCGGTCGTGTCGTCGGTGTCGTCGGTGTCGTCGGTCCCGGTCGCGTCGTCAGTCGAGCCGGGCGGCGACGGCCTTGGCTGCGTAGGTCAGGATGAAGTCGGCCCCGGCCCGCTTGATCGCGACCATCGCCTCGTCCATCGCGCGGTCGCCGTCGATCCATCCCCGCTCGGCCGCGGCGTGGATCATCGCGTACTCGCCCGAGACGTGATAGGCCGCGAGCGGCACGTCGAACGCGCGTCGCGCGTCGGTGAGGACGTCGAGATACGGGAGCGCGGGCTTCACCATCAGCGCGTCCGCTCCCTCGTCGAGATCGAGCCGCATCTCGCGCAGGGCCTCGCGGCGGTTCGGCGGATCCATCTGATAGGCGCGCCGGTCGCCGAAGGCCGGCGTCGACTCGGCGGCCTCGCGAAACGGTCCGTAGTAGGCGCTCGCGAACTTGGCCGCGTAGGAGAGGATGGGGACCTCGTCGAACCCGCTGTCGTCGAGCAGCGTGCGCATCGCGGCGACGCGCCCGTCCATCATGTCGGAGGGCGCGACGACGTCCGCGCCCGCGCGCGCGTGCGACAACGCGGTGGAAGCGAGGCGCGCCACCGAGGGATCGTTGGCCACCTGCTCGCCCTCGACCAGACCGCAGTGCCCGTGGTCCGTGTACTCGCAGAGGCAGACGTCGGTCATCACGACCAGGTCGGGCACCTGGGCCTTGATCGCGGCGACCGCGCGCTGGGTGATCCCGTCCCGGGCATCCGCGCCGGAGCCGCGCGCGTCCTTGACCTCGGGAACCCCGAAGAGAATGACCGCGGGGATGCCGGCGTCGGCGACCTCCTTGCATTCCGTCACGACCTGATCGACCGAGAAGCGGAACACCCCCGGCATCGAGGAGACGGCCTGGCGCACGCCCGTGCCTTCGACGACGAAGAGCGGCAGCACGAGATCCTGACGATGGAGGCGGTGCTCGCGGACCATGCCGCGGAGCGCTTCGGTGCGGCGCAGTCGTCGCATTCTCGTCCGGGGGAAGTTCATCGGTGCTCCTCTCGCGGGACCTGGGCCCCGAACCGGTCGGCCAGGGCCGCCACCAGCGCTTCCGCGTCCGGGCGTTCGGCGACCACGTCGGGAGGCAGGCCGGCCTCGCGGCAGGCTTCGGCCGTCACCGGCCCGATCGCGGCCACGACGAGATCCCTCGCCGCGGTGAGTGCGCGTTGGTCCAGCGCCCCGGCGAAGTTTCGCACGGCCGAGGGGCTCGCAAAAGTGAGGGCATCGATCTCGCCGCCGGCCAGCGCGCGGCCGACTGCGGCCACGTCGAAGGCTGCGGGCTCGGTCCGGTAGACGACGACCTCGTCGACGCGGGCGCCCGCGTCGCGGAGGCCGCGCGCCAGGATCTCGCGGCCGCGCGCGGCGCGGGGCAGCAGCGCGCGCGCCCCATCGAGCCCGCCGCGGGCCACCAGCGCCGCCAGCATCGCGGCCGCGTGCGGCCCCTCGCGGGAGATGCGCTCCACCGGGAGCCCGGCCGCGAGGGCGGCCTCGGCCGTGGCGTCCCCGACCGTCACGACGCGGGCCCGGAGCCGCCCCAGATCGGCGCCGGCCTCCCGCGCGCGAAGCGCGAGCTGGTGGGCCGCGTTCGCGCTGGTGAGCAGGACGAGGTCGTATTCGGCAAGGGCCGCCAACGCGGCGGCCAGCTCCGGCGTGCCCACGACCGGCTCGATGCGGATCATCGGGATCGGGATCGCCCGGGCGCCGGCCGCCTCGAGCGCGCGGCACCACGGCCCCGCCTGCTCGGCCTGGCGGGTGACGACGACGCCGCGGCCGAAGAGCGGAAGGGCCTCGAACCAACCGAGTTCCTGGCGCATCGCGACGACCTCTCCCACGACCACCACCGCGGGGGCGTGGAGACCTGCAGCCTCGCTGGCATCGGCCAGCCCCGCCAGGGTCGAGACCACGGTCCGCTGGCGCGGCGTGGTGGCGTGCATCACCACCGCGGCCGGGGTCTGCGGGGAGCGCCCGCCCGCGACGATGCGGTCCGTGAGTTCGCGCAGGTTGCGCATGCCCATCAGCACGACCAGCGTGTCCGCCGCGGTCGAGAGCCGGTCCCACGCGATCGCGGCGCGCGCGGCCGACGGATCGTTGTGTCCGGTCACCACCGCGAAGCTCGCGGCGTGCCGCCGATCGGTCACCGGGAGGCCCGCGTAGGCCAACCCGCCGGTGGCGGACGAGATGCCCGGGATCACCTCGAACGGGATGCCGGCGGCGCGGCACGCGCTTGCCTCCTCGCCGCCCCGGCCGAAGACGTAGGGGTCGCCGCCCTTCAAGCGCACGACGTGCAGCCCGTCGCGCGCGAGCGAGACCAACAGCGCGTTGATCTCCTCTTGCGAACGGGTCGGCTCCTCGTGGCCGCGCTTGCCGACGTTGATCCGCTGGGCGTCCGGGCGCGCATGGGACAGCAGCAGCGG
>Ga0114931_10000651_pt1 | contig 42992 bp, 31 predicted proteins | sample 2SBtaG_FD_89579 | JGI IMG/M metagenome (GOLD analysis project Ga0114931, IMG submission 89579) | Deep subsurface microbial communities from Kolumbo volcano to uncover new lineages of life (NeLLi) - 2SBTROV14_V59a metaG | ecosystem: Environmental > Aquatic > Marine > Volcanic | place: Kolumbo... | reverse complement strand
CATGTTCAGCAATTTCCTGGTTTCCTGCCCGAGCGCAACCAGGTCGATGGCCGGTTCTTCCAGCTGTTCGGTAAAGTCCTCCTTCCCCGGGGTTTCACTCACCCGGCCGGCTTCTTCCGCCCGTACCCGGCGCCGTTCGATAGCGGCCTGAAAGGCAAGCCGGCGCCGGATGACCAGTAACCAGCGGATCACAAGCTGCTGGATTATGACGAGGACCAGGATAAACCACAGCGAATCAACCAGGCTGCGTGTCAGGGTGCCGGCCGTATACAGGTAGCCAATGATGGCAAGCACGGCCAGCCCCAGCGGGGTGGCGACACTCAGCACCAGCCAGAGATAGCGCATCCGCGCCAGCATGCTCGCGGGGTTGCGTGTCAGGTAGATCTGCAGGGCGCCCCTGCCAGGGTTAAACAGGCGGTAGGAAAACAGGGCAAGTGTCAGCAGCACGAATACGATGGCCAGTCGTCCGGTAACGCCACCCAGCATTTTGGAATCCTGGTTGATTACAATGATGGCAATAAAACCGGCCGGCAGAAACGTCAGTATCAGGCGCACCAGCTGGCGTCTCAGTATTTGCAGGCTGCTGGTATCCCAGCGAAAATGTTTTTCAGCAAGCCCCCCGGGAATGCAGACGGTCCGAAACGACTGCAGGTAATAAAATGCCGGCGCCACCCAGAGCAGTGCCATTGAAACAGACCGCGAGAAATTGGAAATATCCAGTACCCTGCCCAGTTCATAGCCGGAAATCCACAGAATCAGCGGCCAGGGGGCGGCCAGCAAGAGGCTCAAGCCAAGTGCTTGCAGGGTGTAGGTAAATCGGTCAGTGCTGGGTTTACCGGTTTTCCTGCCACTGTCCTGTATGGCATCGCGTGTTCGTCGTGCCTTGGCGAGCAGGGCGAGCGCCGCCAGCAAGACCAGCAGGTAGAGGGGTGATTTGAACAGCTGCGAGAGCAGGGTTCTGGTGACCTCATACCAGTTGGCCGGAGACAGCAGATAGGCTATCTGGTCAGGTAAAGCCTGTATCATATGAAGATCGGGGGGCGGTACACTGCGGACCCACAGCAAGCGTTCGCCAAGGAATTCATCATAGGCCTCGACCTGTTCGAACAGGTTATGATAGGCATAATCAAGTTCGCCGAGTGCACGCAGATAGGATTGTGTGTTTGCAGCGGCCTTTACCAGCAGGTCAAGGCGGTTATGTGCCAGTGTTTCCAGCTTGTCCCTGATCTGCAGTATCTCGTCATCAGGCGCACCTGCCGTGAGATTGTCAATGTATTCGGGAATATTGCGGAGGCTGCGGCGTTCTTCGTCGTACTGAATCAGCTGCAGGCCGGCCTTGGCAATAGCATTTGCTCTGATGCGTGCTTTCTTGCGGAAACTGCGCAGATCCGGCAGGTCATGCCGCTGCTCGAGCAGCACTTGCCCGAGTGCCTGGTTTAGTCCGGCGATCTCAACCTTTTGTCGGGTACTGCGCAGTGATTCACCGATACGTTTGGCTTCGCGGTTCGCGGAATCATCTTCCGATGTTACCTGTTCCAGCCGGGTGGCGAGATGAGTGAGTTGTTCGCCAAGTCCGGCGTTCCGATCGGCGAGCTTCTGTACCAGGGGATGCTCGCCATGGGCTTCCAGTTGCGCCACCTCGGTCTCGGACTGTGCCTGTGTCGCCTCGGCAACACGGCGGCTGCTTAACAGGGACTCGAGTGCCTGAACGCGCTGACGAATACGCTTGAGACTGTTCGTTGACTGGTCGCGTTGTGCCTCCAGCAGATTGATGCGCATCGGTTGACTCAGTAACTCTTCGTCAAGCTCCTGGATCTCGGCACCGAGTGCCATGGCTTCGCTTTGCAGGGCCCAGCGTTTTGCTTCGGCTAGCGCAGGTAACCGGTCAGCGGGTGCGGGTTGTTTTAGTTCGGCGGTAATATCAACCTGCCGCTGTTTGTTTTCGGTGAGCCGCTGGCGGATGATACTGGGGCGGTTTGCTTCGGCAGCCAGTTGCTCCTCCAGGGTGTTCAGCTTGGCATCGACGGCGGCCATATCCGCTTTCTGCTTCAGTGATTCCTGCTCCACCTCGGCCAGTGGCGTTGTCTCCGATACCCTGATGGATACCGGGGACTTGTCTTTCAGCTTCTGGTTGAGTTTGGTACGTATGGATTTTGCCTGTGTTGCAGCGGATTCCCGGGCCGCGCGGTAGGTCTCTGCACGGGCCTTACTGGCCATGGCGCTTTCCTGGAATGACAGTGCGCTTCGGTACAGGCCGATCAGTGTGTTACGGGTTGTCTCATCCAGATCGGTTGCCGATTCAACCTCCTTGATTCTTTCCTTGAGGGTTTCCGGCTGGACCAGGGAACTCGTATTTGTTGTATTCGCCGGTTCTGTTGCGACGCCAGGCTGCATGGATCCGAGCAACAGTAGCAGGATAATGGCATGAACCAGAAAAGCACCCCGATTCATGCGACGTAATGCCAGGCCGGTGTAGCGGACAGTTTTCGTGCCGGAATGCATCTGTAGGGTGTTCTCCGTTATCATGTCGATTCGTCGGTGGTCTGGTCTGATACTGCTGGAAATATATCGGGGCAGCCCTTCCTTATCCGGACCCGAATAGCATATCCTACACGCAGTCGATGACTGCGTTAAGATCCGCGGGTCGGGTCAGGCGCGATAGTACCGTAACCTGACAATTCTGCATTTAAACAGAAATAGTGACGTTGTTGTGCATCTAACCAAACCTGCTATTCAAGGGGCATTGTAAATGCAGCACCGGTATCGGGTTCTCACCAGAAGGGCAGGGCAATTTCTGCTGATTATGTCCTTGCATCTGTTACTGGTGCCCGTACAGGCTGATGAACGTTATCCACTCGAGCCGATTGATACTTCCAGCCCGCGCGCCACCCTGACCGGCTTCCTTTCCAATGTCGATGCGGTGTGGAAGATATACCGGGATGTCTACTGGCATTCCCCCAGCCGCCGTCTGCGTGACCGTATCAGTATTACTGCGGCCGGTGCACTGCGCACACTTGACCTGAGCGAGGTTGCGCCGTCAGCGCGGGTTCAGGTCGGTTATGACACGGCCACTTATCTGTATGAAACCCTGTCGCGTATCGAACTGCCACCGATCGAGAAAATCCCGGACAAAGCTTCCTACAAAGGTGTGGAGGGCCCGGTGTACTGGACGATCCCGCATACCGATATCACCATCAGCCGGGTCATGGAAGGGCCGCGCGCGGGTGAATTCCTGTTCAGTGCGGCGACGGTCAGGCGTGCGGGAGAGTTTTATCAGAAAGTCCGGTCGCTGCCGTACACGCGGGACATGCCGATTCAGAACAGCGACAAGCTAAGGCAGGTATTGCCGGGCTGGTGGGCCTCAATGGTGACAATCGACCGGTTTCCGGGATGGGCAAAAATTGTCGTGCTTAATCATGCCCTCTGGAAATGGATTGCATCGGCACTGATGCTGATTGTGTTTTTCTTGCTGGTTGTCCTGGCGCACCGGCTGACGCGACGCAATCTGCCGGACGAGCCGGTACGTGGCTACCTGCGCAGCCTGCTGACACCCCTGTTTGTGTTGATGGCCACTCCATTCGTTGCCTACGTGCTGACCGAGCAGATCAACCTGATAGGCGGTGCGTCCAAGACCGTGTTGCTGGTATCGAAAACCATCGAATTCCTGGTGGCCACCTGGGTCGCCTGGCTGGGATCACTGCTGCTGGCGGAACTGGTCATACTGTCACCGCGAATTGCAACGGACAGCCTGAATGCGCAATTACTCCGGCTGACGGCACGGATCGCGGGTATTGTCTTCGGACTGGTGATTATTTTTTACGGCGCCTCCCAGATCGGCCTGCCCATTGTCGGGGTACTCGCCGGTGTCGGTGTCAGTGGTCTCGCCATCGCGCTGGCAGCCCAGGACTCGTTGAAGAACCTGCTGGGTAGCCTGATGATATTCATGGACCAGCCCTACAAGCCCGGTCAGCGCATCGTCGTCCAGGGTCATGACGGGTTTGTTGAAGAGATCGGTCTGCGCTCAACGAAGATTCGCATGCTGAACGGAGCACTGACAGCGATTCCGAATGAAAAAATGGCCAGTCTGGATGTGGAGAATATCGGGCGACGCAAGTTTATACGGCGCAAGACCAGTCTGCGACTGGCCAATGACACACCGGTTGACCGGATCGAGAAAGCGGTCAGTATCATAAAGGAGGCCCTTAAAGACCACGAGGGCATGCAGCCGGAATTACCGCCCCGGGTGTTCTTCGATGAATTCAACCCGGATTCGCTGAACATCATGGTTTCCTACTGGTACCATCCGCCGAAACGCTGGAAGTCGCTGGCGTTCGATGAACAGGTCAACCTGCAAATCATGCGGCGCTTTACCACAGAGAACATCCGGCTGGCTTGTCCGACCTCGCGGAGTATTCTTTCCCAGGACCATGGCCAGTCGCTGCACTTTGAAGTCTCCGGCAGTGATAAATTGTAGGGTGCGCCGTGCGCACCATGAACTATCAGGCTGTACATGCATCCAGGTGCGCACAGCGCACCCTACCTGCCGGATAAATTCGTATCCACGAATGTAGACTCCCGTATCGGCCAGCCGGTACAATCCTCAGACTAGTAAGGAGGATAACAAGAATGCAGGAATCCAGTAATGACTCGGCTGATAGCCGGTCAATGAGACACCTGCTTGCATCCGTCTGGGTACTGGCAGCCAGTCTGACCGGTTGTGGTAAGACGGAACCGCCGGCACCACCGGTCCTCAATATCCCCGTCATCGATGTGATCCAGCAGGATGTACCGATCCCGATCGAGATGGTCGGTCAGACGCTGGGTTCGGTCGATATCCCCATCCGCGCCCGCGTTGAGGGCTTCCTTGAGAGCATGGATTTCCAGGAAGGCCGGAAGGTCGAGAAGGATCAGTTGCTCTACACCATCGACCCGCGTCCCTTCGAGGCCAGGGTGGTCGAAGCCAGGGGCCATGTTGCAGAGGCCCGCACCATGCTCACCAAGGCAAAGAGTGACCTCGCACGGATCAAGCCGCTGGCCGAGATGAAGGCGGTCAGTCAGCAGGACCTCGACTCCGCCGTGGCGGAATACCGGGCCGCGCGCGGGACTGTGCAGGCCGTGGAGGCCCAGCTTGACCAGGCTAAAATCGAACTGAGCTATACGCAAATTCATTCCCCGATCGACGGTCGTATCGGTATTTCCAAAGCAAAGGTCGGCGAGTTCGTTGGCAAGGAACCAAACCCGGTGGTGTTGAACTTTGTCTCCCAGGCCGATCCGATCCGGGTCCGGTTTTCGATCAATGAACGCGAGTACCTGAAACTCAAGCGACGCCTCAATAAGCTCCGCGATGCACCCCGGCAAGAGCCGGATGCCCGTGAAGGTCTTGAGTTGATCCTGGCGGATGGCACTATCCACAAGTACCGTGGCCATATCGTTGCCTTCGATGCGGCCATCAATCCGACCACCGGGACTTTTACCCTGGAGGCGGATTTTCCGAACCCGAATAATCTGATCCTGGCCGGCCAGTTCGCCCGCGTGCGCGGCGTTCTCGAAACCCGCAAGAATGCCTTGCTGGTACCGCAGAAAGCGGTTTCCGAATTGCAGGGGAACTACCGGGTATTTGTGATCGATGCAGAGAACAGGGCCAAGTTGCGTGATGTCGTGCCAGGTATCCGCGTGGGCAGACTCTGGCTGATCAAGAAGGGGCTGAAACCCGGTGAACGCGTTGCTGTCGAAGGCCTGCTGCGGTTGCAGTCCGGCATGCAGATCAATCCGCAGCCGGTTACCCTGGAAACCGTGAACCAGCCGGAAACACCAAAGGCGCAGCAACCCAAGGCAGCTGACGGGAACTGATGCATGGCTGAGTTTTTCGTTCGCAGGCCCATCGTGGCCATGGTGATCGCGATCATTATTGTGATCGTGGGCCTGGTGGCCCTCGGGCGTTTGCCAATTGCCCAGTATCCGGAGATCACCCCGCCGATGGTCTCGGTGTCAGCTACCTACACCGGTGCCAATGCCATCAACGTCGAGCAGTCTGTTGCCACCCCGATCGAGCAAAAGGTCAACGGGGTGGAAAACATGATCTACATGCGTTCGGTCAATTCCAGTGACGGCCGCATGAATCTCGAAGTGTCCTTCGATGTTGGCACCGATCTTGATATGGCGAATGTGCTGACCCAGAACCGGGTGTCGGAGGCACAGGCCAGTCTGCCGGAAGAAGTGAAACGCCTCGGTGTCACTGTCAAGAAGAAACTGTCCTTTCCACTGTTGCTGATATCCCTGGTGTCACCGAATGGCACCTATGACGAACAGTTCCTGACCAACTACGGCACCATTAATATTATTGATGAACTGTCGCGTATCCGCGGGGTAGGGCTCGCCGAGGTGCTGGGTGGCAGTATTACCGAGTACGCCATGCGCGTCTGGATCCGGCCGGATCAGCTTGCCAAACTTAATCTGACCGTACCGGATATTACCCGGGCCATCCAGGAGCAGAACGTGCTGGTCCCGGCCGGTACCATTGGCGGTGAACCGTCGCCGCCGGGCACCGAGTTCACCTATACCGTGCAGACGGCCGTCCGATTCGAGACACCGGAGCAATTCGGTAAAGTCGTCGTGCGTTCCAATCCGGATGGTTCACAGGTACTGCTGAAGGACGTCGCGCGCATCGAGCTGGGCAGCCAGAACTACCAGATTCAGGCGCGTCTCGATGGCAAGCCGACGGCGGTGTTGCAGATCTTCCAGTTGCCGGACGCCAATGGCCTGGAAGTTGCGCAACAGGTTCTTGCGGCGATGGGGAAAATTTCCAAACGGTTTCCCGATGACCTGCAATACACGGTATCACTGGATACCACCAAGCCGATTACCGCCGGTATCCACGAAATCATCATCACCCTGTTCCAGGCGGTGGCGCTGGTGATCCTGGTGGTGTATATCTTCCTGCAGAATGCCCGCTCCACGCTGATCCCCACGCTGACTGTCCCGGTATCACTGATCGGCACCTTCATGGTGTTTCCATTGCTGGGTTTTTCAATCAATACCCTGTCGCTGCTGGGTCTGGTGCTGGCAATTGGCATTGTGGTGGATGATGCCATTGTGGTCGTGGAGGCTGTGGCCCAGAAAATGGAAAAAGGGATGGCGGCGAAAGCAGCGACCGTCGAAGCCATGCGCGAGGTGTCCGGGCCGATTATTGCGACGTCGCTTTCATTAATTGCCGTATTCGTCCCGGTTGCGGCCATGGGAGGTATTACCGGCCGGTTGTACCAGCAATTCGCTATCACCATTGCGATTTCCGTTGCGATTTCCTCGATCAATGCATTGACATTGAGTCCGGCGCTGGCAGCGATGCTGTTGAAACCACCTGGCGAACAGAAAAGCCTGTTTCAGAAATTCTTTGATGTATTCAACCGCTGGTTCGAAGTGGCAACTGAGCGGTTCATGGTGCTGACCCGTTTTTTTGCCCACAAGGTGGTACGGGCCGGGCTGTTACTTGCTGTCCTGATCGTCGGGATTGTTGTCCTGTTTCGCGTGCTTCCCGGCGGTTTCGTGCCCGAGGAGGATCAGGGCTACATCATGGCTACGGTGCTGTTGCCGGATGCCGCCTCGCTGCAGCGCACCAATGCAACGCTGACCCGGGTCGAGAAGATCCTGGGGGAAGTCGATGCCATTGAAAATTCCACGGTGATTGCCGGTTACAACATTGCCACCGGAACACTGCAGCCGAATGCCGGCATGGCGTTTATCCAGCTCAAGGACTGGGACAAGCGTCCGGATGCCAAAGACCACGCCAGCGCGGTGGTCCGGCGTCTGAACGCGGCCTTCGCCGCGCGCATTACCAGTGGCGCCGCCTTTGCCTTCGGTCCACCGGCGATCCCGGGACTGGGGACCGGTTCCGGGTTTTCGATGATGCTGCAGGATCGGAGCGGCCGAACCCCGGATTATCTGTTTGAGCAGGCGCAGAAGTTTATTGCGGCCGCCAAACAACGTCCCGAGATTGCCGGACTGCATACGTTTTTCCGGCCGAACTCGCCACAGATCTTTCTCGATATCGACGATGCCAAGGCACTCAAGCTGGGGGTCTCGCTGGCGGACCTGAACACCACAATCGGCGCCTTTCTGGGTGGTGCTTATGTCAATGATTTCAATCGTTTCGGGCGATTATATAAAGTATATGTTCAGGCAGAGCCCGAATACCGTGTCAAGGTGGACGGGATCCGCATGTTCTACGTGCGCAACCGGGACGGTGACATGGTGCCCCTGGCGACGCTGGTCACTGACAGCCGCACCACGGGCCCGGAATTTACCAACCGCTTTAACCTGTTCCGCTCGGCGGAGATCAGCGGGCAGGCGGCGGCCGGCTACAGCTCGGCCCAGGCCCTTGATGCACTGGAAGCAGTGGCGAAGGAAACGCTTCCCAACGACATGGGCTATGCCTGGTACAACATGTCGTACCAGGAGAAGGCCTCGGAAGGGACTGGATCGGTGGTGTTCCTGATGGCGCTGGTGTTCGTGTTTCTGATTCTGGCGGCACAGTACGAAAGCTGGTCATTACCACTGTCGGTCTTGCTGGGGACGCCGATCGCGGTATTCGGCGCCGTGGGGGGGTTGTTTATCGCGCGCCTGTTCAGCGAGAGTTATGTCAATAATGTCTTTGCCCAGATCGGGCTGGTCATGCTGATTGGCATGGCGGCCAAGAACGCCATCCTGATTGTTGAGTTCGCCAAGGTGGAATCGGAGCAGGGCCGCAACGCCATCGATGCGGCCATGGAGGCGGCGAAACAACGCTTTCGGCCGATCCTGATGACCGCCTTTTCGTTTATTCTTGGCGTGTTGCCACTACTGGTCGCGAGTGGCGCCGGCGCCGAGGCCCGCAAGGTGATGGGTATGACGGTATTCAGCGGGATGCTGGTTGCGACCCTTATCGGTGTGCTGGTGGTGCCGGCTATGTATGTCATCGTGGAACGTTATGTCAGCCGATCGAAGTCTACTACAACACTACCGGCTGCAAGTGAGGAGGAGCCATCCTGATGCGTTTATTAAATACCCTGATCATCGTGCTGTTCCTCGCCGGCTGCACCCTGACCCCGGATTACGAACGGCCGGCGCTGGATGTTCCCGGGCAGTATAACGAAGCCGTCACCACTGGCGAGTCGGTCGCCAATATGGCGTGGTGGAAACTGTTCCAGGACGAACAGCTGCAGTACCTGATCAGAATAGCACTGGAGGAAAACAAGGATCTTGGTGTGGCCCTGCAGCGGATATTCGAGTCCCGCGCCCAGCTGACGTTTACCCGCGCGAACCAGTTTCCGTTTCTGGACGGGTCCGGTTCTGCTGCACGCCGCGATCCCAGTGATATCCTGGTGCCGGATTCAAGCGCCAGCAACACCTATGCGTTATCGGCCAATCTGTCTTTCGAGGTGGATCTGTGGGGCAAGCTCCGGCGCTCGACCGAAGCGGCCCGGGCCGATCTGCTGGCCACGGATGCAGCGTACCGCAATGTCACTATCAGCCTGGTGTCCAGTATCGCCAGTACCTACTTTCTGCTGCGGGATCTGGATGAACAGCTGATTATCTCCGAGGACACGGTCCTGAGCCGCCGTGACAGCCTGAGAATCATCCAGGCACGGTTTGACAAGGGCACGGTGCCGGAACTGGATGTGAATCAGGCGCAGGTCGAACTTGCTATCGCCGAGGCTGCCGTCTCGGCGTTCCAGCGGCAAATCGTGCAGGCACAGAATGCCCTGCGTATTCTGCTGGGCCGTAACCCTGGTCCCGTGGAACGCGGTGTGGCACTCGACGAGCAGGTGTTGCCGTCCATCATTCAGACCGGCTTGCCCTCCAGGCTGCTGCAACGTCGCCCGGACCTGATCGCAGCGGAAGAACAGCTCAAGGCGGCGACTGCGCGCATCGGGGTGGCCGAGGCGTTACGTTATCCGTCTCTCAACCTGTTAGGCAGCTTCGGGCTGGAAAGCGATGACAGTTCCGATTTCATCTCCAGTGATGCGAAGACCTGGAGTATCGGTGCCAATCTGTTTGCCCCGATCTTTAATTCCGGCCAGCTCAAGGCGCAGGCCGAGGCCCAGCGGGCCCGCACAAAACAGGCGATGTTGCAGTATGAGTCCACCCTGCAACAGGCGCTGCGTGAAGTGGAGGATGCCCTGGTTGCCATTCGTACCTATCATGCCGAGCATGCCGCCCGGACGCGCCAGGCGATCGCAGCGCGCAATGCGACCCGCCTGTCACGGGCACGCTACGATGGCGGGGTGGTGGATTACCTGGAGGTACTGGACTCCGAGCGCAGTCAGTTCAGTGCCGAGCTGGCCCAGTCATCGACACTGAGGCTTTACCTGAATGCGATCGTGGAACTTTACAAGGCATTGGGTGGTGGTTGGGATCCCGGCGCGGCTCAACCGCAGGCGGCTCGATAAAAGACAGCCTGTCAGCAAGAGTAGCCCCGTGCTTCGCAGGGAATGATTACCCGGCCATCAGGCATGCCTGTATAATCGGCCTCCAGCATTTTCTGACAACACAGGAGTTATATTATGACAATTAATCAGAGGTTCCTTAAGTAAGTGCCATCGCCCTTGGGGCCAACCCAACCTGCATTTTTTGCAAAAACCGGAATAACAGCATGACTGGATTTAAATCAGTAATTCCTGCGCTGATCATCTGCATACTGGCCGCCGCCTGCAGCGCGCAACTCACAAAAGATATCAAGGTAACGGCCAAACAACGGCCGGGTGTTGACCTCAGCCACTATCGAACTTTCGCATGGCTGGATTCCGCGCAAGTTGTTAACGATCCACTGGGCCAATGGGAGCCGCCCGATTTTGATTCAGATGCGGAAGTAAAGCGACTGGTTGCGCATGAACTGGTGAAGCGCGGTATCACGCTGGCAACCGGCAAGCCGGACATGGTGGTAACCTTTGTAGCCGGCATTGACATGGCCTCGCTGGAGCTGCGCGAGGATCCGGAAAAAGGCGCGGAAACCCTGCAGAATATTCCCAAGGGTGCGCTGGTGGTTGTGCTTGCCGATGCCGCGACCCGGGTGCGGCTATGGGTCGGTGTTGCCGCGGGTGATGTCGGTCAGCAGTATGACAGTGCCGCCGTGCGCCGCCGGCTCGATTACGCCATTACCGGGATGTTCAGGCAATATCCCGCACACTAGATGGTACCGGTCCGGGAATCGATCGCCCGGGTGCGCAATCCGACCTGCGGAATTCCACCCGATCAATCGCAGCCCGGTTCGGTTACGGCCACCCGCTCCGCGATGGACTGGCTAAGTGTTGCCACGGCCCGGCTCATGGCGCCAACCAGTGCCGGGTAGCCTGGCCCACCCGTTGCCTCCTCGATGGAAAATCGCCCGGTGGCCAGTTCACAGCCCTTGTCGGCATCGAGAATACGCCAGATACCGTCCAGGTTGGCGCTGCTGTCGAGTACCCCGTCGAAACGGAACAGCCGTACGGTCACCTGGAATTCAGGGTTGTATCGGCTTGACCAGGGATAGGGCACGATACTGTCGGTATTCAGCCGGGTCATCAGGTTGCCTGCCAGCGTTCGTGCCAGATCCTTGTTGAGGTCGCCACCCCAGCGGTCGTATTCCGCCAGTGTGATCCGGTTGGCCGCGTTGCGGGTCACAATTTGCGGGCGTTCATAGATTTCCGGCAGGGTCAGTGGCCCCAGTCCGATCGATATCGGGTTGTCTGCCGATGTGCTACTCACGGGTGTGCCCGGGAAGGTGCTGAGTACATAGAAATCGGCTGGTTTCGATGGACTTCCGATGCAGCCGGCGAGCATTACCGTGGGGGTGAGCAGCAGCAAGGTGTATAGGTTTTTCATGGGCAGGTCCTTACGGGTTACTGGTTTTACCTTTCAGCAGGGCTTCCGGATGACGTTCCAGGTACTCGGACATGACCCGGATAGAGCGTGCGGCCGCAGTGATCTCGGCAAGGGCATTGTGCAGTTCGTTACCGATTTCCCCGTCCGGTGAGGTCACAGCCTTCAGGGAGGCCAGTGTGGTGTGCGCTTCCTCAAGCGTTGCCTGCAGTTCGTCCGCCATCGCCGGGGCATTCCGGTCGAGTGTCGATACCAGCTGAGTGGAGGAGGCCATCAGCTTGTTCAGGTTTCCCAGTGTTTCTTCCAGTTTGGCGGCCTCGAGCTTGTTGATGATCTTGTTGAACCCGGCCAGGATACCTTCCAGTGGATTCGGTATGGTCGGAATCTCGGGATACTTGCCGGCATGGGTCAGTTTGACCGGTGCGGCATCGGGGAAATAGTCCAGATCGACAAATAACTGCCCGGTAACCAGGTTGCCGGTCTGCAAACGGGCGCGCAGGCCTTTTTCCCTGACCAGTCGTAGAACTTTCTTTACAATGTGCTCCTCGAACGCCGCCTGTTCCTGGTCGCTGAGCTTGGGTTGATCGATATCCCTGAACGCGGCCAGTCGCTGCGGTTCCAGGTCGATGAGTACGACCGGCACCATCACGTCCTTCTGCGGGTCGTTCCCCAGTTCAATGGCTTTCACGGTCCCCAGGTGTATACCCCGGTACTCGACCGGCGCCCCGACATTCAGGCCACGTACCGAACCACTGAAACGGGTAACAAAGGTGTTGGTTACCGTGATGGAGCGTTCCAGGCTTTCCCGGTGGTTGTCATACAGGGGAAACAGCGTATCGGCTTTTGCCACTGGTGTGCCGGCATTTTCCGGCAACGTCTCGAAGGCGATGCCGCCGCTGACCAGTGAGGCCAGGGATTCCATCTCGAACTGGACGCCAGTGGCCGAGAGTTCCAGGTTGATCCCGCCGGTATTCCAGAACGTGGTGCCCTTGTGGATGTACCTGTCATGCGGCGACGCCACAAAAAAACCGATATCCACGTAACTGTGATCATCCGACAGCTTGTAGTCGGTAATTTCGCCGACATTGAACTGCCGGAGATAGACCGGGGAACCAATCGAGAGCGAGCCCAGTGTCTGTGCGCGCAAGCGATAGCTGGTTCCCTGCCTGTCCATGGTGATCACCGGCGGTTTTTCCTGTCCGACGAACTTTCTCCGGTGTTCGCCTTTCTCGTTCGGTTCCAGGGCGATGTAGGCGCCACTGACCAGGGTGCTGAGTCCGCTGACCCCACCGGCGCCAATGCGCGGCCGCACGACCCAGAAGCGGGTGTTCTCGGTCAGGTAGCGGTTTGCCCCGGCCTCCATGGTTGCCGTTACCAGCACCCTGGACAGGTCGTCCGAAAATGTGACGTTATCGACCTTGCCGATACTCACGTCCCGGTACTTGAGCTGGGTCTTGCCGGCTTCGATGCCTTCAGCCGTCTTGAAACTGATCACAATTTCAGGCCCTTTCTCGGACACGGTCTTGTAAATCAGCCAGCCACCAATCAGGACGGCGACCAGTGGCAGCAGCCAGACGACCGGGAAGCCTTTCTTTTCGGAATCGACGATGGCTTCCGGGATGTTGTCCGGGATCTCCGGTTTGTCGGGGGTTGCCATTGTGGATCTCCGTTTGGCTTTCAGTTGTCCCAGATGAGGCGCGCGTCGAACCGCAGGGCCGCAAGCATAGTCAGTATCACGACCGCGGCGAAGGCAATCGCACCGATGCCCGGTTCAATGGTGGCCAGGTTGCCGATCTGTACCAGCGCGACCAGCAGAGCCACCACAAATATATCAACCATCGACCAGCGCCCGACCAGTTCGGTAATCCGGTACAACTTCGTGCGCTGCAGTTTTCGTACGGGTGACTTGCGTTGTACCGATAGTAACAGATAGGTCAGTGCGATCATCTTCAGCAACGGGACCAGGACACTGGCAATAAAGATGATCAGGGCCAGTGGCCAGTCACCGTGTGACAGGAAATAAATGACCCCGCTCATGATGGTATCGGCCTGGGTATTGCCCAGCGAAGTAACCGCCATCACCGGAAAGATATTGGCCGGCAGGTACATGGCAATGGCCGAAATCAGCAGTGCCCAGGTCATATTGATACTGTCAGGTGTACGCAGATGCACCGGTGAGTGGCAGCGCGGGCAATGCGCATGCCCGCAGACGGGTACCCGCTGCAACAGGCCGCAGGTATGACAGCCGGTCAGGCCGGCATCCCGGGCGCGCAGGTTACCGGGGATGAGAAATCCCCAGGCGCTGCCATAGCAGTTCCGGCTCGAAGGCTGCCGAGGCGGCAGCAGAAACCGGGATAAGCGCCACAAAGGCATACAGGGATGGTCCGACATGCAGGGTGGCCATGCCGGCGAGTTTTACGAAAGACACCAGCACCCCCAGCATAAAGACATCCAGCATGCCCCAGGGTTCAAGGTGGCTGATCCAGGACAGGGCCGAACGAACCGCAGGCAGTTGCCGGTTGAACCTGACTGACAGCAGCGCATAAAGACTGCTGACGATCAGCAACCCCGGCCCCAGGATGCTGGTAATCAGGACCACGACGGCGATTTCACCCATGCCGGTCCGGTACAGGCCAACCGAGGCCCCCATGATGGTGGTTATTTCCTTGCGGCCGGAAATGTCCAGCGTCAGGAAGGTAAAGGCATTCGCCAGGACCAGTAGAATCAGTGCCGCGGTGTACAGGGCAATAGGTTTGTCCAGCCCGCCTTGCGGATTGCGTAACAGGACATTGCCGCAGCAGTGACAGCGTGCAGCACGCCCTGGCGGCGGGACCGGCACCCGCTGCAGGCTGTCACACTCATGGCAGGCCATGAGTGCAGCCGTGGTATTACTGCCCTGACTTGTGTTATCCATGGGACACGCCATTACCGTCCTGGCCGGAGGATCATTGTTCTGCCCGTAAAAATTTTTGACTACTCCCCTGAATGAATGGGAAAATCTACCATTCCAGACATGATGTATTCCTTACTGTTAGCAGAATTGCAGGGTCGAATTCATTCGACCTGTGTCGCTTCATCGCGTTCTGTCATCCAGATACAGACTGTTGCCCGAATAAATCCGGCCCTGTTCGATCAGGGGGAAGAGCCTGATTTTCCCTTTCGGTATATTTATGCGGTGTCCTGTTGGTTGCCTTGTAGTTAAATTTATCTTGCGGGCTGCACATGACACCAGCAACTAATGTAACGGGATGGTGTAATTTACTACAATCCGGTAGTCATTGATATCTTCGGCGCCGCTGCCATTCTGGTCAACAAAGGCGGCGCGTGTCCTGATCCATAAACCTTCCAGAGAATCTCCGGAAAACCGGTAATCAACGGTGAAATCCAGCTCTTGCTGGTCCGGTGATCCGGCCGAGCCATTGTCCGGCGTGTCGCTATCGACAAAGGTGGTGAAGGCACTGAGCCCGTCCAGTCCAATGCGCGAGAATTCACAGGACAGGCCGATCAGCCAGGCATCCTCGCCGGCACGGTTAAAATCCTGGATGATGATCGAGGCAAAACCGGGATAGCCGCCAAACGGACTGCGTATGCTGGCATTGTTATCGACCGAGGTTCGCGCGAGCGTCAGGATCGTACTTTTATAACTGGCATCCAGCTTGATGCCTGCCATGCCGGTCTCGAAATTGCCAATAAGTTCATCTCCGATGCTGCGCTGATCGGTAAATTGTGCAGCGACCTGTAATGCAGTTTCCTGTCCAAGATCCCAGGCAGCATGGCCCTCGATATAGAAAATATTCATCACGTCCCAGGCGTGATGATTGATGGCGCCGATTTTGATGTTCTGGTTGAATGAATAGAGTGCACCCAGCATGGACAGCCCCTTGTTCGTGTCGTCAGCACCGGCGGCTTCGGAGATGTAGTCGAAGGAGGATGCGTTGCGCTGCTTCATCCGCGTGATATGACCGACTATGTACTTCAAGTGCTCACCGCCGCCTTCTCGCAACGTGTAGGCCTCGAAAGTATTGGGTGACATACGGTTATCTCGCCGGTTGACATAGGGGAGATCAAGGGTTTGACGCCAGGCACGCAGGTTAATGTTGCTACCCAACCGGGCGTTTACATAGGCTTCGCCCAGAGCGGTATAGCCTTTTTGCCCAGACTTGAGCAGCAGCGTCCCGTCCTTGTCTGATGGCCCGTGGAGTTTCTGCGAGGTGTAGACGGTGGCGCCCAGGCTGAACCAGTCAAAAAGTGCACCGGTCCGGTACTCCAGGGCGCCACCGATTGCCCATGCTTCCCGGTCGTGACTGTTTTCCCGCCGGCTGTCCAGGTAATACGTGCGTGGTTTGAGCAACAGGCTGGCATCGTTCCAGATGAAATTCCTGAAGCTGCTGATCGGTGTTTCTTCCACCTCCAGCGCCGGTTTCGCGCCGAAAGTGCCGCCCAGGTCGAGTGCGGAGTCCGGTGGCTGGCCTTCAAACGTGCGATAGTCCGGATCGGCTGCCGTTAGCGGGGTGGGGCAGGTCAGCACTGCCAGCAGGACCGGTAATAACCGAAATTGACGGGTAAGCCATCTACTCATGGGGCAGATCATAACAAGCAATCGTCATTCAACGGGAAAACGGCTGTTCAACTTGCGCCGGTGATTTTATATACAATAACGCCAATCACCTGTATGGAAAATGACATGACTGATCTCGTTAAGCGCGCCAGAGACTTCGCGACTAAAGCGCACCAGCGCATTGATCACCGGCGCAAGTACAGCAAGCAGCTCTATCACGTCCACCTGGAAGCAGTGGCAAAACAGGTTGCTGCCGTGACGGATGACCCGGAAACTATCGCGGCGGCCTGGCTGCACGATACGGTCGAGGACACCCCGGCGACCCTGGAGGATATCGAGGCACTGTTCGGTATGCCGGTGGCCGAACTCGTCGAGGAGCTGACCGACGTCAGTCGTCCGGGTGATGGCAACCGGGCGAAGCGCAAGGAAATCGACCGCCGGCATACGGCACAGGCGTCCAATCGCGCCAAGTCCGTGAAGCTGGCGGACCTTATCGACAACTGCAAGGACATCACCAAACACGACCCACGCTTCGCACGTATCTTCCTGTCCGAGATGGGCCGGTTACTCGATGTACTCATGGGCGGTGACGAGCAACTGCACGCGCTGGCGCTGGAGGTGCATGCCCGCTGTGTCAACAAGCTCGGGGCAGAACCCGTGGATGCGGGTGAATGGTCGCCGGGGTCGGATACCGAGTCTTTGCCCGGATTTGCCGGTCCGCATTTCCGGCGCATGTTTGCCGGGCTGTTCAGTGCGCGTGATATTGCGGAATCTATCGTGTCGTTTGATTCCGGCAGTCCTTGCGACAGGGTCAAGCACGCCATGGATTTGCACCGGCAGGATGTGGCCAGTGTCCGGATCAACGGGACGGTGCAGGGATACATCCGCCGGGTCGATTTGTCGGAAGGTGATTGCACCGACCAGATTCGCCACTTTACCGTGGACCAGGTGGTCTCCGGTGACTCGGCCCTTGCTGATGTCATCCATGTGCTGACCCGGCACGATTACTGTTTTGTTACCGGGCTTGGTGAAATTGTCGGTATTGTGCGCCGCGATGATATTAACAAGCCGATGGTGCGGATGTGGCTGTTCGGGTTGATTACCATGGTCGAGATGATGCTGGTGCGCCTGATCGAGGAGTATTACCCGCAAGAGTCGTGGCAGGGAGAGGTGTCCGAAAAACGGCTTGCCATGGCAAAGGCGTTTCAGGCCGAGCGCCAACGCCGCAACCAGCATTGTTCGCTGATAGAATGCCTGCAGTTTTCCGACAAGGGTCGTATCCTGCTTGACAGGCAGCAAGCCATGGTGCGCCTTGGTTTTGATTCAAAAAGTGTCGCAAAACGTTCCATCAAGGACATCGAGTCGTTGCGCAATAACCTGTCCCATGCACAGGATATCGTTGCCCATGACTGGGCACAGATCGCACGTCTGTCACAGCGCATGGAAGAGCTCGCCCGGGGATAACCCGATACCCCTGTAACCGGTCATCCGGGTCACGGGACAGTTGTACAAGCAATATCTTGGAAAGAGTGGCTAACCAATTGAATATAAACAAACGATATGGTCCGATGGCCTGGTTCATGCGGGCCGGTTACCTGCTGGTCGGTACGCTGTTGCTGCTGGTTCTGGTGGTGGGCGGTGCGCTGCTATTCATGGACGACGATAACTACCGTGATCTGCTTGTTTTCGGTACGGATTATTTTCTCGACACGCACCTTGAGATCAATGGTGATTTTTCTTTTACCCCTGGCAGGGAGATAACACTGGTTGCCGAGTCGGTGCGCTTGACGGCCAACGATGGCAGTTACACAGCAACGATTGGTGAATTCAGGGGCAGGCAACGTCTGGGTTCTTACCTGATGACCGGCACGTTCTGGATCAACAGCCTGGTACTCAGTGACGTGCAACTGCATGTAAAGCCGGGTAACAGTCCGGCATTCAGCATGCATGACCTATCCTTGCCTCCGGTTGTTATCGAGCAAGCACAGCTGAAGAACCTGCAATTATTTTACACACAGCGTGAGTCGGACGTGACGAACGAAATTTCCCTGCTGGATTTGCAAATCGATGATATCAACGACAGTGGGCCCGTCCAGGTGAAGGGTGAAGGCCTGGTAAACGGGCAGCCATTATCGATCGATGGCAGTTTCGGTCCGTTGGCGGAGCTGGTTGATTCGAAGCAGCCTTATTCACTGAAGCTGGATATGTCCAGTGGTTCGCTGCAATTACACCTCTCCGGGGCAATTGCCGACCCGGTCCTGGGCGAGGGGCTGAATATCGATCTGTCATTCACGGATCCCTCCCTGTCGGAAACACTCCGGCTATTTGACAGTAAGGCGCCGGAAATCGGTTCGCTGCGCGCGCAGGCGCATCTGGGTGGTAGTTATGCGGCACCGGATCTGCATGATCTGGAACTCCATCTGGCGCGTGGCAAGGCGGTCAATATCAGGGTAACAGGCAAGGTCGATAATCTCATGACCGGACAAGGTCTGGTGTTGCAGGTGAACGGCCAGTCCAGCGATCCGGACGTCCTGTCATGGCTGGTATTTGACAGGGAGGACCAGGTCAGGGCCTTCAGGATTAACGGTAAGGTGCACGAAGACGGTGGACGCTTCTTTGCCACTGAGGTGGATGCAGATGCCAGCGCCCGTACCGGACTTGAATTAAGTATCAAGGGCAGTGCCCAGATACCAACCAGGAAGTATCCGCACCCCGCCCAGCAACAGGCGCTGGTTCTTAAACTAACCTCGCCGACCATGGCGGCATTGAATCTGCCTGAATCCGGACGTATCCCCGAATTCGGACATGTCACGGGCTCGGCCAACTATGTTCCGTATCTGGACGGTGCCCGCTATTCCAGCATAAAGCTTGAAGCCGGTGACGATAAGCAGGTTCACGCAACGGTTACCGGAACAGTCGGCTTTATCCCCTATGAGCTTGGCAGGGGGCTCACGGGTATCGATCTCGATGCCCGGCTCACGGCGGTAACCAGCCATGCACTGGGGGATGCTATCAACTATGAGTTACCGGAGCTTGGCGCTATACAAGCTGAAATGCATGTATCCGGTGCAAGCAATAATCTGGTGGTTGACCGTATCAGCCTGAACACGGGTCGGCCGGACCAGCCCACGATCCGTGCCAGCGGGACGGCAAGGACAAGGTTAAAGGCACACAGCAGCGTGCTGAATATTACCTTTGATGTGGCCACCGTGGACCTGGTGGCGGCTCTGCGGGATGTAATACCGGACTACCTCGGCCGCCTCGAAGGCCATGTGGAGATGTCCGATATCGATGGCAGCTGGGGGCTGGACAGTTTTGAAGTGGCATCTACACAAACAAAACTCTACACGGCCAGGTTCTCGGGTTCACTCGATGATGTTGTAAAGCGTGACAAGGCCAAGATCAACGTATTCATAGATATTCCGGATCCCGCTGCGTTCGGGCAGGCGGCCGATATCAACCTGGGTGGGGTTGTTTCCTATCACACGGAAGGTATCCTGTCCTTCAAAAACAAGCGAGTCACTTACGAGGGCAGCGGCCAGATTGGCCGTACTCATTCGACAACATCATTGTCAGGCACCCTGGATGGGGAACGTCCGAACCTGAAGGGCAGTTTTGTGGTCCCGGTTCTGTATCTTGAAGACATGGGGCTGGAACCGGGCGGTGCAGCGGAGCCAGCGGGGAAAGATCGTAGTACGCCGGGCAAGCAGAAACCAAAGAGAAAACAGTACGCATTCAGTCGTGAACCACTGAATCTCGATATCCTCAAGCAGCTTGATCTGGATCTGGATATCAATATTGCTGAAATAGCCAGTGCACAGGTAACTGCGCACAAGCTGCATGGCCGGATTTTGCTGAAGAATGGCCGGTTACAGGTGCGTCCGATGCGGCTGGTTGCCGAGGGCGGACCAACAGACCTTGACCTGGTGATCGATACCCGCACAACGCCTTCTATATCCCTGAAACTGACAGCGAATGATCAGAAGCTCGGTTACTGGCTGGCACAGGTCCAGAATGAGGTGCCAGTGGACGGGTTTGCCGATTACCATATCGTGCTGAATGCAAAAGGTGAAACACCACATGATATGGCGGCTGGCCTGAACGGCCATGTAGCGCTGGCATTTGAGAATGCCAGGGTTCCCCGGCGTTATGTTGAGATGCTCTCGGCAGATGTATTTGGCTGGGCGCTGGGTAAGGTGGACAAGGGTGATAAATATTCGAACCTCGATTGCGTGCTGGCGAAGTTCAATATCAATGATGGCATCGCAACGAGCAGCCTGCTTGTCGCAGATGGTCCGCGGCTCGCTATCGAGGGTACCATGACGCTCAACCTTGCTACGGAAACCATTGACGCAGTGTTTCTGCCGAAGCAGAAAAAACACCTGTTTTCCCGTATTACACCGGTCAGGCTTACCGGTGATATGCGCGATCCGGATGTGCATGCCGTTCCAGCAACGGTGGCGATCAAAAATATCGGTCCACTGGTGCTGATACCCTACGTCGCGATCCCGGTTGCGGTCCTGGGCAAGCTGTGGGAATCCTTGGATGACAAGGATAATGTCGGTGGCGGTTGTGCAACGCTACAAGCGGCCAAGGCGGCTGAAGTGGAGAAGTTACATCAGCAGGAGGCAAGGTCAAAAGCTGACGGGAATGGCCAGTGATGCCCTGCCGGGTTTGAGATTTATTGCAGTCCTGATTGCCCCGGCATTTCATAGCGCGGTTGACACTCCACCCGGCAGCGCCTGACCACGGTATTACATGATGGACTGGCCTTTTTCCGCCTGGCTGATAGCCGGCAGGCACAGCAGCATAAATAACAGCGCCGAATATTTCATGATGTTAACCGGAAGGAAGTGACTACGCCCGGTGATATAATTACCGGGCAACCAGACAAGAATACCGACAACCAGAACATCAAATCCACCGACTTCATGTATGTTGGCTTCCGGCATGATGTCGTTTTTCCCCTGGAGCCAGCTGTGTTGCTGTAGTGAACCGGGCTTACTGTAGCCATGATATATCGGACGATCCACTCATGAAACGGAAACTGATCATCCTGCTGGCATCTATGCTGGCTGTTCTTGCCGGGCTGGCGCCGGTCAGTATTGCAATCTGGCTGGCCTACCGGACTACCCTGACCAATGCCGAGTCCAGCCTGCATAACATTGCGCAGTCAATTGCGGTGGATACCTCGAAAATGCTACAGGATGTTGATGAGGCACTGGTGGCACTGAAGGGGCTTTCCTATGACTGTACGCCTGCAGAAGTGGCCACCATGAATACCATGGCCTATGACATTCCCGAGATCAGCGACATCGGTCTGATACGGCCGGACCGAAAACTGGTTTGTACCAGCTGGGGCGTAATAGATCCGCCGGTCGAGCCGGATCTGCCGCCACCAGTCCAGGGTTTCCGGTTGGTGGGTCCGCTGGAAATACGGATGATGCAGCGTTACGGACTGGTGGCATTGCGACAATGGCCGGACGGATCTGAAATCGGTGCATTGATCCACCCCAGCGTGCTCATCGGTCACCTTGGGGCAGACCTGGGTGATCACGGATTTGCCGTACTGATCCGCCGTGAAGATAACCACGTATTCGCCCGCAAAGGGAATGTTCCGGAAATGGAAATGGTTGCTTCCCAAACAGAAGCAGAGGAGGGCGCAACACAGCTAAGGGCGTCCTTCAAAGATGGCATTGAACGCACTCTGGTCGCTGTTGAGCTGGAGGGATACCCGGGTTTGTATTCGGTTGTGGCTGCGTCGGACAGCTGGATTTTGCATGACTGGGTGCGTATGGCGCTGGTGCTGGGGGCTATCGGGCTTGGTACTTCCGTAGTCCTGCTGTTCATGGTGCTGGCGATTATGCGGCAGCGGTTGTCACTGCAGGGTGAGTTGCAGCGCAGTCTGCAAAAGAATGAGTTCGAGATTCGCTATCAGCCGGTCATTGATCTGCAGAATAACAAGTGTGTGGGCGCCGAGGCATTGATTAACTGGGCACATCCCGATGGTAAACAGGTGCGCCCCGATCTGTTTATTCCACTTGCGGAGGATACTGGCCTGATTGAACCAATGACAGAATGGTTGATGAAGCAAGTACGTGATGAGGTCGCCGGATTGCTGGCAGAAGACCGTTCCCTGCATATTGCGATTAACCTGAGTCCCTGCCATTTTGAGTCCAACCAGATCCTGAAAACGTCAGCTCAAGTCTTCGGTAACAGTGTGATTCGACCGGAGCAGATTATTTACGAAATTACCGAACGCGGTTTGATCGAGGAAAACAGTGGCGTTGCCCGGAGCGTTATGAAACGCTTGCGTAACCGTAACTCGCATATTGCACTGGATGATTTCGGTACCGGCTATTCCAGTCTTGGTTATATCAGTTCCTTTCCGCTGGATTATCTCAAAATCGACAGGCGCTTTATTGAAGCGATTGGAACCGATGCACTGACTGCCGGGCTGGTTGATTCGATTATTGACATGGCGAAACGGCTGGAGTTGCATATTATCGCCGAGGGGGTGGAGACCTGCGAACAGGCAGATTACCTGCGTCTGCATGGCGTGGACTATGCCCAGGGCTGGTATTATTCCAGGTCGATCCCGATAAATGCATTCAGGCAATTTGTGCACACGTTCAATACGAGCTGAGAAATTACTGGTTGCCGGTGTACTGAACTGGCTCTACCGGACGCTACCAGCCGGAAGCAACGCCGGCAGGCCTGCTTATCAGGCAGACAACCGGAGTACTCCTGTGCGGGGGGGCATCAGACAACCTTATAAAGCAGATTTATCTCATGTGCAATCAGCAACATGTACACCGGGACCAGTGCATACATGAGGTAGCGAACGGCAAAGATACGGTAGATACGGAAATTAAAGTGCATCACCAGTACCACGAGCGCCAGACTGGTAACAGCTATTTTTACCACGGCGAAGGCCTGGATATTCCTCTGGATCAGCCAGTCCATGAAAACATTCATTTCCAGTGCGCCATGACTGATCAATACCAGGGTAAAGAACGCATCCAGGCAACACATCAGGATAATCATCAGTGTTGCGATCAATGGCCACGGGCCGTACCAGTCGACATAGCTGTTTAACAGGTCTTCCTGCCGGCGACTGTTGTGCCGCCGATTGATAAACAGTGTCCCGAACAAGGTGTGTCGCGAGAACCGGCGCCGGTCTTCACCGCGCTGCTCTACTGCCCGGTCATTGATCGTTTTTGGGTGCAGCTTCATCAGTTTTGTGTCCCGGATCCTTTATTGATGCTCGATCGGTAGTTGCAAGGCCTGGATAAATACACGGCAAGAATCATTCCCGTAGCCGCGTAGCCCTCAGATTAGCTGGTGCTTAACCAGGTAGCACATGCGCTGGTATTAATCTCAGGATAGCTTATTGTCGAGAATTCTGACAAGGAAAATATGGTAAATATCAGAAATAGAAATAAAACAAATAGTTAGCAATTGTCGCGCATGAAGACCCTGAATGTAAAGTATATCGACAGTGTGTCGAGCAGGGGTCATCCAGGCAAAACGACCATGCCCTCTCACGTGTCCGAAGGTATGAGCTCTGAGTTATACAAAAGTCTATAGTGGCCGGGTGTTCGACAGATGTTCCCGATAAAGACCTTCATTTACTTCGATACACGTTAATTACTGTATTTTAATCAGCAGTTTTGCTATGTTTATAAGTGTTAAGCAGAGTTTTTATTTTATTGGATTTGACAATCAAAAAACTGACGGATTCTAATCATCATTATATCAGGTGCTCGCAAGGGGGGCCTGAATCACTGGAGGAGACAAAAAGATGGCAGATCTTTTTTCAGAAGAATGGATGAAAAATTATATGGAGCAGTGGAACGCCGAGCCGGCTTTGTCCGATGCGCTGGCAAAAATCAATTTTAACTCCGTCATCGCCTATGGTTTTGACGGCGAAGATACCCCGCGCGGTTACATCGATGTACAGAATGGCAAGGCGGTAGCTTCAGGTATCTATAATGGTGAAGAACTAAACTGGGATTTGCGTGCGACGTTCGACGACTGGAACAAGTGGCTCGTCAAACCACCAGGCATGATGGGTCTGGGTATGGCGTATACCTCACGCAAACTGAAATTCAAGGTGGGTGACTATGGCGCCATGATCAAGGACCCGCGCATGGCCGGTCCGTTCATCAAGAGTTTCTCTGTTATGGGGCGGGCATAAGCCCGCTGTTTCGTCCTATATGCTATATGGAAGTTTTACCAATATTAATAATACCGAGTGTGGTCAGAACAATAAACGCCGTGTTTTTACCCACCAATTTAGTTGACAAGAGTCTATAGGGCCCGTTCTTAAACTTGAATGACTGGCGGATGTATTGTAGATGGCGCTGTCACAGACAGCGCCAGTACTTTCACAATAACTATACGGCTATGTCATGTGTGAGGATTAACCGATGTTAATCAGATTATTATCTGTATTAGGACTACTCAGTCTTTCCCTCAATTCCGCCATCGCTGCCGATACCGGTCAGGCTAGCCTGATTACCGTGCCCAGTGTGCCTGTGGGTGGTGCGGTCACGCTGGGGGGAACCGTCGTTCCCTACAAGGAGGCGACTCTCTCCGCACAGTTGCCCGGACGTATCGAGAGCATCTCCGGCGAAGAGGGTGACAGCTTTGACAAGGGGGCGGTGCTGGTAACCATCAGTGATGCTGATCTGCTGGCCAAACGCCGTGCCGCCTTTGCAAATCTTGCCAACGCGGAAGCCGCATTGCGCAATGCCGGTGTCCAGTACTCGCGGCAATGGGTTTCACCCTATGGCGGGCAGTCCAATGACATGATGGGTGGCCTGGGTTCCATGATGCGTAACTTTTCTAACCCGATGAACAGCATGACGGGTTCCGGTGCGCCCGGCTATGAACGCCATGCCGACCTGTACCAGTATGGTACCCGTGTTGACCAGGCACGCGGTAAACTGGTGGCCGCCCGTTCCCAGATCGATGAAATCGATTCCAAGTTGCGTGATACCAAGTCGATTGCACCATTTAACGGGGTCATCACCGGCAAACTGGTTGAGGTGGGTGACCCGGTGCAGCCGGGTATGCCGCTCATTATGTTTGCCGATACGACCAAGCTGCAGATCAAGATCGAGGTGCCTGCGAGACTCATGCCGGGTGTCAAAAAAGGCATGGTGGTACCCGCCAAGCTGGATGTTGGTAACGTAAACCTGCAGGCCCGTATTGCCCAGATTTATCCGATGGCGGACCCGGATCGTCATACCGTTACCGTCAAACTGGATTTGCCACCCGGTGCACCCGGGGGCGCCGGTATGTATGCCGAAGTCGTTATCAATGATGTCAACGCAAAGGTGCGCGATCTGCCCGTGGTGCCCAAGGCTGCCCTGGTCTGGCGTGGCAGCCTGCCGGGTGTGTATGTCATGGATGACCAGAACCAGCGCCAGCTGCGACTGGTCAGGACCGGCGACAATGTCGGTGTTGACGGGATTGCCATACTTTCCGGCCTGCGTGCCGGCGAGCGGGTGGTTGTCGGCGCAAGCAGTGCGTCCAAAGAATGGCAGTAGCCTTGCACTGGCAGGCCGTGAGTGATGTGCGCAGGAGCAATCGTGTTGTTCCTGCAGTGCATGGCTTCCCCCGGGAAAAACAGGATCAATACCGTGTGGGGATTGATCGTACAGAAAAAGATTTACAAGAAGGTGGCAGCGCATGACTGTAGAAACCCAGGATTTTTCCAAACCGACTGAACATCGTTCGCTGGGCATCGCCGGCAGGATAGCACGAACCTTTATCACCTCACCGGTCACGCCGATGATTCTTATCGCGGCACTGGTCGTCGGCATGATGGGTTTGTTTTTTACCCCGAGACAGGAAGACCCGCAGATATCGGTGCCCATGATCGATATTTTTGTCCAGTACCCGGGCGCATCAGCTGAACAGGTTTCCAGCCTGGTGACCGAACCACTGGAACGGATCATGAAGGAAATTCCCGGTGTCCGGCATACCTATACGGCGACCGAACGCGGCAAGGCCATGGTGACCGTGCGCTTTTTTGTGGGCCAGGAAATGGGGCCCTCAATCGTCAAGGTCCGTGACAAGCTGCAGTCCAATCTCGACAAGATGCCACCGAACGTTAAGATGCCGCTGATCAAGCCGGTAGCCGTTGACGACGTTCCGGTCGTGACACTGACGCTCTGGTCGAAGGATGTCGATGATGGCTCACTGCGTACCCTGGCGCTGGATGTGCTGCAGCGCCTTGGCGAGGTGAAGGATACCGGCAAGGGTTTTGTCGTTGCCGGGCGCGAGGATGAAATCAAGATCGAGCTGTTACCGGAACGGCTCTCAGGGTATGGCATCAGCCTGCCCCAGGTGGCGCAGACGATCCAGACAGCCAATGCCGAAACCCTTGCCGGTGATGTCGAGTCCGGTGGGACGTCGATGACAGTCCGTACCGGTTCCTTCCTGAAGACCGCCGATGATATCAAACGCCTGGTCGTCGGTATTCACAACGGGGCGCCGGTGTATGTCCGTGATGTGGCGCGAGTCTCCCATGAACCGGCGGAAGCCAGCAAAATGTCGAGTTTTTTCACCGGGCCCGCCTATGATGGTGGCAATCCGCAGGCCCATGGTGAGCAGGCGGTGACGATCGCGATTGCCAAAAAGGAACATACCAATGGGGTAGTGGTCGCCGAGCGCATTCTTGAAAAGATGGACTCTCTCAAGGGTGACCTCATTCCTTCCAATGTGCATGTCGAGGTGACGCGTAACTACGGCAAGACCGCCAATGACAAGGTCAACGATCTGCTGACGGCCATGCTCGAGACCGCGGTCATTGTGGCATTCCTGTGCTTGATCGGTCTGGGTGTACGCGCGGCCTTTGTGGTGATCACCGTGATCCCGGTGGTGATTCTGTTGACGATCTGGTGGGCCATGATGGTGCATTACACCATTGATCGTGTCAGTCTGTTCGCGCTGATTTTTTCAATCGGCATTCTTGTGGATGATGCAACCGTTGTCGTGGAGAATATCTTCCGGCACTGGTTGCTAAAGGGTAAAACGAGTGTTGCCACGGCGGTCGATGCCGTGCGCGAGGTGGGTAACCCGACCATCCTGGCGACGTTTACCATCATTTCGGCATTGCTGCCGATGGGCTGGGTGAGTGGCCTGATGGGTCCCTACATGCGCCCCATCCCGGTATTGGGCTCCTCCGCGATGTTCTTTTCACTGCTGGCGGCCTTTGTGTTTACCCCCTGGTTTGCGGTCAAGGTGGCCCCCCGGCTGGCGGCGCTCGAGAAGGCCTCGAAGAAGGAAGTCCGGGCGCATGAACGTATCAGCCGTTTTTACCGGCCGATCATTACTCCGCTGGTTGAAAACAGGAAACTGGGGCTGATATTCCTGTTCAGTATCATCGGCCTGACGGCCGCCCTGTGCGCAACCTTTTATACGCAGAATGTGGTCGTCAAGATGCTGCCCTTCGACAACAAGCCGGAATTCAGCGTGATGGTCAATATGCCGGAGGGTACCGCCATGCCGATCACGGCGAACCTTACCCGGCAGCTGGCGGAGGAGGTTCTCAAGATGCCGGAAGTCAGGGCTGTTCAGACCTACGCAGGTACCGCCCAGCCCTTTAATTTCAATGGCATGGTGCGGCATTACTATTTACGTCAACGTCCCTGGGATGGTGAATTGCAGGTCTTGTTGAAGGACAAGTATGACCGCAAGCGCACCAGCCATGAGATTGCCGAATATGCACGCCATCAGCTGAAGCCGATTGTGGATAAATATAACAATGCCCGGATTGCCGTCGTTGAAATGCCCCCCGGGCCCCCGGTGCTGGATACCGTCGTCGCCGAGATTCATGGCCCGGATTCCAAGACCCGCCGGGAAGTCGCCCGGCAGATGCGCGGCTTTTTCGACAAGGCCAGGGGCGTGGTGGATGCGGATACCTACATGGCCGATCCATATGATTACTGGCGTTTTACTGTGGATACCCAGAAAGCGGTACGCCTCGGGATTTCCGTAGACACCATCAACAAAACCCTCAGCATGGCCATGGGCGGCTTCAAGCTGGGCGACGTCAAGCGGGGCACGGTACTGGAGCCGACCTATATCGTGATTCAGGTCCCACTCGCCGTGCGCTCACAGATTACACGGCTGGGTGACTTGCCGGTGTCTACCAGTGATGGCCGGACGATTCCCCTCTCCGAACTTGGCCAGTTCGTCAAGACGCCGGAGGATCCGATTATCTACAGCAAGGACCTGCGGGATATCGAATACGTCGTCGGTGAGATGGAAGGGCGTCTGGGCGCCCCGATTTACGGCATGCTGTTTGTGGAAGACTTCGTCAGGGACTACACCACCCCGGACGGGGTACAGATGACCACCATGCCGATGAATCTGTTCGGCCCGCCCGCAGATGATGCTCACTCAGGCTATGAATGGACCGGTGAGTGGACGGTCACCTTCGAAACCTTTCGCGACATGGGCATCGCATTTATGGCGGCACTGGTTCTGATCTATGGTCTGATCGTGTGGGAGTTCAAGAATTTCGCACTCGCCGGCCTGATCATGTCGCCGATTCCCCTGACCCTGCTCGGTATCATTCCGGGACACTGGTTACTGGGTGCCAATTTCACGGCAACTTCGATGATCGGCATGATCGCACTGGGCGGTATTATCGTCCGACAGTCGATCCTGATTGTCGAGTTTGTGAAAATTGAAGTGGCGAAGGGGAAAGATGTCACGGAGGCTGCGATCCATGGCGCCGAAGTTCGCATGCGTCCGATCTTTATTACCTCCCTGACCACCATGACGGGGGCCTTTTTCATCTTGCCGGATCCGATTTTCAATGGAATGGCCGTCAGCCTGTTGTTTGGTGGCGGTGTGGCGACGGTTATGGCCCTGTTGGTCATTCCGCTGGGTTGCATCAGCGCACGCAAGCAATTCTATGTTGAAACGTCCGACGAGGGGACCGTATCCATCAGCCCGTTGTATGAAAGAGTAGAAGGTGTCTCAGCAGAAACGGCCGCTGCCACGTCCGGACCATCCTTGTTCATGCGCCTGTGGGGTGGCCTGTTTTCGATGTTTTCCTGGGTGTTCTATATCTTTCGTGCCATGTTCACGATGGTGGGGATGGGTGTAAAATCCGTGTTCGGTATGTTTGGTGGTGGCGGTGGCGGGACCCCGCCACCGCCACGGCAGGGCCCGCCGGGGGGTGGGACCCCACCGCCACCGCGTGGCGGCGGGACCCCGCCACCGCCCCGCGAGGCGCCGCCGGGTGGGGGTACGCCCCCACCGCCGCGGGAGGTACCACCCGCAGGCGGCACCCCGCCGCCACCGCGTGAGGCGCCCAGCACGGCCACGGGAGGGACACCCCCACCGCCCCGGGAGATGCCACCCGCAGGCGGCACCCCGCCGCCACCCCGTGAGGCGCCTGAAGTATCAGCGCCAGCCACTGACGAGAGCCATCAGGACGCCAGGACGGAAGTACCCCCCGTTAAGGGTCCGGAGGATGAAGAGGATGGCATGGTGCGCAAGCGGCGCGGTATTAGACTCAAGCAGGATCTGAGCTAAACGCAGGATCTGGGCTAAACTTGGTGTAACTATGGCGAAGTATCATAAGGGTTCTCGTGTGACCCTTTTCAGCAGCAATGGACAGGATGGCTATCATGAAGCGCACTATTGAAATATCAGTTCTGGCTCTGGTCATGATGTCAGGCATGAATATGGTGTATGCGGCTGAAACAGCACCTGCTACGACGGATGATTCGGCCCGCTCATTTACCTATAACGATGACTGGGCGCTTGTTTCTGCGCCGCCGCCGCCGGGCCCGTACCAGTCGGTTAACCTCGATCCGCGCATCCCGGGACAGGAAGATAACATCCAGCCGCACAGGGTGTCCGTAGATACCCCGACGCCAATGGCTGATCGAGAGATGGAGCAGTTTACGAATGCACCGTCTCCCGCTGCCGGCCAACCATTGACCACACCTCAACGTCCCGTTCAGGCGGCACGCCAATACCCCGGATCCCGTTATATACAGCGAGGTTATGGATACGGGAGGGCACCAGGTTCCGGTGCATACCCGCCACCTGTCTCGCAAGGCTGGGGGGGTGGTCCCGGCCGCAGGATAGAGCCGCAGGTTCCGCCACCAGCTGCGTATAACCGGATGATGTCACCAGCACCCGGATCCTTTGGATATCGGCGGTAGACACTGACGGCATGTACCGGCAGTCAAGACATGATGAATCGTCCAGCTACGATGGCCGGTTTTACATTATGGATGGCACTGCTATTACCTTTTCTGGTGGCCTGTGGCGAGAATGAGCCTGCAGTCAGTGCGGTTGACAGCGAAGCAACGGTTGTTACGCATCCACCGATTGTTGTCAGAGAGTGGTATCCACACTCGAAATACAGGTCCCGTTCGACCGCTCAATCCGGACCATCATATCAGGGACGACAGAATTTAATGCCGCAGCAGTCTGGTAGTATTGATGACCGCGGGTCGGTACCATCACCATCGGTTCATGCAGAAATAAGCAATGCGAATATGCGAGAACCCGTCGCCAGCCCCTGGGCGCCCACTACGAAAATGCAGCAGTCCCCGGGTTCAGGAGACTATTGGACAACCCGGGGTGAACAGTATCCGCAGCGGCCCTGGGGTGAACTGACTCAACCGGTCAAACAGGACAACCGGAGTCAGCAGTCCCGGCAGCAGGGAGTATTCGTCCCTTATGGCGCCCGGCAACCAGGTATTTACGTTTATCCTGGATTTCCGTACGGTGGCCTACCCTATGGTGATTATCCTGGAATCGGTTACCCGGGATACATCTGGTAACAGTCCGTGCAGTAACCGGCGGATTTTTTTTAATCAAGCAGGAGGAAGTTTCAGATGAAAGTGATTTCGAAAGTAGCGCGAATTGCGGCCGTTGCAAGCCTGTTGGCACTACCCATGGCAAATGCACATGCCTTTGGTGGCTGGGGTCCATGGGGCAATAACAATGGCTGGGGTAATGACTGGGGGCCCTTCAATGGCGACGGCAACGGCAACGGTGACTTCAACATGAACTGGAGTGGTTCCGGCCGTGGTAGTGGTTATGGCCGTGGTTATGGCTATGGCCGTGGTTATGGCTATGACGGACCGGGTTATGGCCCTGGTTACGTTGGTCCCGGTTACGGCGGCCCCGGCCCTGGTTATGGTGGTCCCGGTTACGGCGGCCCCGGCCCTGGTTATGGTGGTCCCGGTTACGGCGGCCCCGGCCCTGGTTATGGTGGTTCCGGTTACGGTGGCCCCGGCCCTGGTTACGGTGGCCCCGGCAGGTAATGATTGACAGTACCGGCGTGTATACGCCGGTCGTGGTAGAGACCGGTAATGGTGACTCCCTTCATATCGGTCTCTGGTGATCAGGGAGTAATCGTTTGCATAATGTGTGCAAACAATAATCATCGATGAGAGGTATTAACATGAAACTTTTAACAAAAACACTCTGCGCTGCAGCCGTTGCAGTGGCTGTGCCATTCTCAGCCGCGCAGGCCTTTGGTGGCTGGGGCCCCTGGGGCAATAACAACGGATATGGCAGTGACTGGGGCCCCTTCGACGGCAACGGCAACGGTGACTTCAACATGAGCTGGAGCGGTCGAGGCAATGGCAGTGGCTATGGCCGTGGTTATGGCTACGGCCGTGGTTATGGCTATGGGGCTCCCGGCTACGGTGGCTATCCGGGCTACGGCTATGGTGCACCGGGTGGTTATCCGGGCTACGGCTATGGCGGCCCGGGTTATGGGGCTTATCCCGGCTACGGCGCTCCGCCTCCCGCAGGTGGTGCAGCGCCGGCAGCCCCGGCAGCAGGTGCGACCAAGTAAGCAACATTGCAGACCTCAGTAAGCGGGCTGGCACAGGGACGTGCGTTGGCCCGTACAGGAACCTTTCCGAAAGGAATACCGGATCCAGGCTGTCATTAGCCTGCCTGGTTCATGTCCACGAATTGCAGGCACTTGGTATAGTATGTCTACGGGGGAGTAGAGCCTGGGAATGATAACTGTTATAGCAAATCTCAAGGGTGGTTCCGGCAAAAGCACAGTAGCTTTCAACCTGGCTGTCTGGCTGGAAAAGAACAACCACCAGGTCGTTGGCTATGATCTGGACCCGCAATGCACATTCAGCGATCTGGCAATGCTGCGCAAGGAACTCGACATCAAACCGGATATCGAGATACATTCCGTAAGAGCAGTCCTGAAAGACCAGCTACTCTCGCATGGTGACAAGGAAGTGCTGGTCGACGTTGGTGCTGCTAATATGGCAGCGATGAAGGAAGCGCTTACAGCCGCGGACCGGATTCTTGTCCCGGTGCCGCCAAGCCAGACGGATGTCTGGGCTACACAGCGCTTCCTGCACATTATCGGCCCCGATGCTGATGCCATGAAAGTCAATGGACATCAGCAGACGCTGGCTTTCGTCAACCGGGCGGACACTAACAAGTCGATTCGCGAAACACACGAAACAGAAGCGGCATTGCGTATGCTGCCGGGTATCGATAGCGTATTACCTCAGCGCCTGCGGCTGCGAACGGGATTCCGGCGTTCGCTGAGCGAGGGTCTGACGGTTTTTGAAATGTGGCCAAGAAGCAAGGCAGCAGAGGAGTTCAAGAGCCTCGCGACGGCCTTGTACCCGGAGGTTTCAGGTCAATCCTGAGTATTTAACAGGTCGGAGTTAGCATGATGAATATCCTCGCAAGAATCCTCAGCCACGGTTTTGCAATCGCTGTGGTGGTGATCCTGGCCGTCGGTTACATCTATCGCGGCGAATTATTCCCCGGCATGGAACTGCCGGCTTTCCTGTATCCGGGATCGCCTGCAGCGGTAGAGACAGAGGCGACCACAGGTAATACCGGGCATCAAGAGCCAGTGACAGAGAGTACTGCTGCAGCGGTAATCAGCGAACCGGCCCCGGCGCCTGCTGAAGAATCTCCTGTTCAGTCGTCGCCGGTGGTTACCGGGACAGCGCCAGAGGCAGCGGGCGAAATGCAGCACCCTGGTGAACCACCGGAAGCGGCTGTTGAGGAGAAGCCGGTATCACCGGTATCAGCCAGTGATGCCGGTGCGCCATCCACCCCGGCAGTCACGGTTGACTCAGTCCAGCGGGAACCCCCGGTTGTTAATGAAGACATGAATGCCGGACAGGTGACTTCAGAGGGCGTGGCCTCAACTCCGGCTGAGACCGATGGGCTGGTCACCGAAGCCACTGCGGAACCACCACCTGCCGGCGCGAGTGAGTCGGATACGGAAGGTCAGACTGCTGTGAATGACGATACGGGCGAACCATCCAGCCCGGCTCCGGCAATGGCTGCGACAACCGAAGGAATAACCGAACCTGCCGCGGATACAGGGTCCCGGCCTGAAGGGGGTGGGAACAAGAAACCATACCAGTTGCTTGCCTCTGCCCGTGAGGCGTTCTGGATGCATAACTACACGAAGGCTGAGGGAAATTATCGTGTCCTGATTGCGCTGGAACCGGACAACCCCGATGGTTATGGTGAACTCGGGAATATGTATTTCACCCAGGGTGACTGGGAGCAGGCCGCCAAGGCTTATTTTAAAGCCGGAAAATTGCTGGTTCAGGCTGGCCGCATCCAGCAGGCGGAATTACTGGTTCAGGTTATCAAGGGGCTGAACGGTAGCCAGGCGGATGAACTGGAGACATTGGTCAATGCTTCCAGTGAGACAAACAGATAACACTACATACTGTAACAGGAGATCGCCATGATTAAATTTCTTTGGAATCTACTGGCACTTGTTGGGCTGGCGGTAATAGCCGGTCTGGTATGGGTCATGGTTACCTACAATTTTGGCCTGGACAATATAAAAGACCTTGGCAATCTTCAGTCTTTCGACAGCAAGGCCCCCGAAGTTTACATGGATATGACCAAGAGTCTGCTGGCAAACGGGAATGTAGCAGATGCCACCGTCTGGAAGGTGCCTGTTGAAGATGGATTAAGCGCACAGGATGTAGAAGACACCATGCGCTTCGTTGCAAACGAACACAACATAAAGAATGTAGGCGAACTGCCGCTCTCGGAACAGGTGGCCGCCATGACCGGTAAAGACCAGCGTTATCTTAAAATATATATGTTTTGCAATCCACTGACAGCAGCAAAAATGGTTGAATATTCGGATGCCTTTTCAGCCTACTTGCCGTGCCGGGTCTCTGTTGTTGAGGACAAGAGTGGCAAGCTCTGGATCTACACACTGAACATGGACATGATGATACACGGAGGCAAGACCTTGCCACCGGAATTGTTCAAGGAGGCCAGCGAGGTCAAGGACATAATTCTCGATATTATGAAACGTGGCGCAACAGGCGAGTTTTAGGGAGCCTGTCAGGGGCTGAACAGGGATCAACCGGAACAACAAAATAAGTCATGGGGCCGAGATGATGTCCGGTGCAGGAAAAACCATCAAGCAACGGCTCAAGAGCCTTGAGCAGCATCTCAGCAAGGAAAGCCCGGTACTGGTCGGTGCTGTCAATGGTTATCGACAACTGGATCAGGTCGGGCGCGCTCTCGGGCTGCTGAATTCCGAGCAGTCCTTTGCCACCCAGATATCCTGGTGGCCGATGATCTCTGTGCTCGGGACTTTCTCCGCCGGCAAGTCTACATTCATCAACTATTTTCTGGATTCGTCGCTGCAGCAAACCGGTAATCAGGCGGTTGATGACAAGTTCACCGTTGTCTGCTACGGCAGTGAACACCCTGACCAGTCCCTTCCGGGCCTGGCGCTGGATGCAGACCCGCGATTCCGTTTTACCAGATCAGCAACGAGTTGGAGAAAGTTGCGACAGGAGAAGGGCGCCGTGTCGATACCTATCTGCAGTTAAAGACCTCGCACAGCGATAAACTCCGTGGCCGGATCATTATTGATTCACCCGGGTTTGATGCGGACTCCCAGCGCACGGCGACCCTGCGGCTGACAGATCATATTGTCGATCTCTCCGACCTCGTGCTGGTGTTTTTTGATGCACGGCATCCGGAACCGGGCGCTATGCGGGATACGTTATCACACCTCGTTGGTGACACGATCCGGCGGCCGGATGCGACCAAGTTTATTTATATCCTGAACCAGATGGATACGACGGCCCGTGAAGACAATCCGGAGGCCGTAATCGGTGCCTGGCAACGCGCCCTGGCGCAGGAAGGTCTGACGGCCGGCCGGTTTTACAGTATCTACAGCCCGGATGTGGCGATACCAATCGAGGACGAGGCACTGCGTGACAGATACGAATCCAAGCGCGACCATGACCTTGGAGAAATCCACGAGCGCATCCAGAAGGTCGGGGTGGAGCGGGCCTACCGGATAACCGGGACTCTGGACAAACTGGCACGCCATATTGAAGACAAGCTGATACCGGAACTTACCGGATTATTGAAGAAATGGCGCCGTCTGGTACTTTGGGGTGATGCGGCGGGCGCAATCGTAATAGCAACAGCTGTTTTTATGGTTGTCCGGCTGGCAGGCCTTGCGGGTGATTCGCAATGGTTGCCGCCATTACTGCTGGTGGCCGCGGGCCTGTTCGGTGTACTGCATTTCCGAATACGACGAGTGGCGGCAAATCACGTTGCCACACGAATAGCGAGAACCCATGCAGCGGGACTGGAGAGTGAGCAGATAAGTCATGCATTTCTCTTTAACACACGTATCTGGCACAGTATTTTCAAACGTTCGCCGGCCGGGTGGAGTCAGCGCAGCAAGAAGCGGCTGCAGGCCGTCATCGCTGAGGCAAATCGCTATGTCCAGCTGTTGAATGATCGTTTTACGGATCCTTCCGGGGAACAGGAACCGGCAGTAGTACCCACTATGGCGCCAATGGCGCCCGCCCCCACTACCACTGAGCCGGCTGATAGCGAGCTTGCACGTTCCTGAAGAATCTGTGACTGCGCACTGCTCGGCTCGTCCTGTACTCGATCTGTGTGTGGTAAGCTTGCCTCAACTGAAAACAGTAACCCGTCAGTAAGCGTGCCCCCTGACGGTGGAAACACTGCCGCGGCTGCAAATCAATCCACGAAATCCGATCATCCTGATTACTGGCTCTGGATTTGCGAGGCCTGACGGTGTTTGCTGTTTACCATTGCCCGCTTGAACTTGAGTGATTTCGGGTCCAGTTCATGCGCCCTTTGATAGTGTAGCAGTCCTTCGGCGAATTTCCCCAGGTGGTCATTTGTTCTACCCAGCCAGTAGGCTGCATCTGCACTTTCTGGATTCTTTTCAGCATCCCGGGCAGCAATATGCAATGCTCGAAGGGCGTACCTGTTTGATTTCTCCAGGTCACCGCTTTTTTTATAACTATATGAGAAGGAAAGAGCCACGGAAACTGAATCAGTCTGTGCTGCAAATCTCTTTTCTGCTTGCTGCAGAAGTACTTTATTATACGCCTGGAATTTTTCTTCATTACCGGCCAATTGATAGCTTCTCGTAAGTTGGCGCAGTACGTTCTGATCCTGCGGCCTCGACTCAAGAACCCGCAGGTACAAGGTAGCGGCCTTGTCCCATGCTCCGCTGTTTTCAAAGCGATGTGCAAATTTTAATAAACCCCTGTCAATACGATTATCAATGCGGATCCTCATGAGCGGATCGTTGTACATGAGTCGTGTCGTGGCTACGGCAAGAGACACAACCAGGAGAAAACCGGTGACTGTGGCTAACGCCAGTTGCCGTGATTGTAATGCATCCAGCCCATGTTTTTCGCGGGCACTATGCTGATGGTCGATTATGTAGTGCAGCACCATGATCAGCAGTCCCGTGCCAACCAGTATCTCTGCGACTTCTGCTTCATTGAAATGGAACAATTCAATTTCAAGGCTGGCGGCCGTGGCAAAGAAAGGCCACAGGTATAGTGGTGGGGCGGGGATACCCAGTGCCTGTGCCTGTGTGGCAATGCCCCTGCCGAATTTCAGAAGCAACGGATATATCAATCCATAAGCAGTCAATGCAACAGCGAGTGCATACTCGACAACATCCTTGAGTGTCCCACCGTTCGGCCCGGTCAGGAAGTTATGCAGGTTGGTTTCCGACTGAATGTTATATTGTTCGAAGAAGTAAGGCGAGTCAAATCCAAACAGTCTCTGGCCCCAGGAAATCTCTTCCATCACAGTATAGAAGCAGGCAGCTGCGAGCAGGGTAAAGAATAACCGGAATCGGGACTCACCCCGTAGCATTAACCATATCGAACCACCCAGGATAGACAGGAACAGGAACACCTGTGTCCATTCACCATACAGGTCTTCATAGGTTGCCCATGTGTAGGCAACGGGATAGTAGATTGCCAGCACAAGGTAGGTGGTGGTAATCAACAGGAACAAGCCAATGCTTGTCAGGATGTGTGAATAACGGTTAATTGAAGACATGCTGGATGCAGTAAGGATACGCCCGTTCACATAAAAAAGGGGGGAAGATGGCTCTTCCCCCCCGGCTACGATCTTAAACGTGTTGTTTAATCAGCTGCCTTGCAGCGATGTTAAATGTTTAAGGCAGCAATGTAGTACAGCTGGCATCAGGTACCCCACACTTCTGTGACAGCTTGTCACCTGGTAAAACATCGATACCAGTAATGGTGAAGTTTCCATCTACGTCACCACAGGTCAGGCACTTGCTGCAGGAGGTATGGAAAATGCCAAGGTCATTGTTCAGTGTATCCGAAAATACGGTGTTTGGATGCAGCAGTTCGCCGGCTGCCCTGGTCTTGGTGATATATTCAATGGGATCGACGCCGTTATCGTAGCGTACCGTCATCGACGAGATACAACTCAACTTGCCAGAGCCTGGATCGCCGTTATCACTGCTGTCACTGCCAGGGCGACGGCAGGATTTCTTTGGCTTGGCCGTGAAGATGAGCGTATCACCTTTACCTGAGCCCTTCGAACCCTTCGAGCCCATCCCCTGAACTTTGAGCGTCACACTCTCGGTGCTCTCAAAGCCGTCAATCTGCAGCGTGACATCAATCGCCCCGACTGTGAAGCCACTGGTATCTTCTCCCTTGACCCTCAGCCCCCACGTCGCCTTGGTGAAGTTCAGGTTTGCTGTAATCTTTGGCACTGCGCCGGTGGCTGATTTGAACTTGCAGTTGCCGTTATTTGGACCGTTACATACAAAACTGCCCGGAGGAAATGTAAAGGTCTTGGCGCCAACTGTGATTACTGTAGTATCGACGGCCATATCAACCGTGTTTGGGGGATCAAGGCGGAAACCAGCCTTGGTGACCCTGATTACATCCTTATTGGTTCCATTCTTGTTTCTGATTAACACCCTGTTGACGGCAAAGCAGTCAAACGGGATTACACCCATCTCCTGGGCAAGGGCAACGATTGCTGCAGATGCGTCACATGTCCAGTCAGTTCCAAATCCGGTTGTCGTCGCCGAACCTGCATAACCTGAGTTGACCAGACTTAAGAGAACATTGCCACTGTTTGAGGCCACCCAGTTCACGTCGGCCGGTGCCGCACCCCCGGTCACAGTGATCGCAAATTCAGCAGCGTCAGTTGAGCCACTATCCAGAATTCCAAAATCAGTAATATCTGCCGTCAGTAGCGTTGGGCCTTGAACGACACCTAGGCTGTCCAGATAGAAGCCTGTGACAGTCAACGTTCCGCCGGCCCCAAGATTGCCACTGGAATCCACCGGCGCAGAGATGCTAAGCAGGCCACCAAGCACGGTTCCGGTACTATCGAAAATGTCTGTGAAGGCGCCATTATCCACAAACTGGATATTTGATGCTTCTGACTGCAGCGAGAGGATGCCTGCGTTATAACCGCAAGACAAGCCGGTCTTGGTTGCAGAGTTGATATTGGGATTGCCTGTTGTGGCTGATAATCCCAGTAACTGTCCCTCTACCGCTAAAGCCAGACAAGGCGCCAGTATGAGAGCTGCCACCAACAGCTTTATGTATGATTTTAGTATATTCATCCCTGCATGCCTCATTTTAGTTTAGGTTGGTAAGTCTTTATTAATTGTTCAATTGTTCAACTTTCTTCAATATAACATCAGTCTAGTTTTTTATTGCCTGAAATACCATTGTATTAAGGTGCTATTCCCCGGAGTTACTTGAGCCGCCGCCGGCGAGCACCTGCGCCGATCAAACCCAGCAGTCCTGAGCCGAACAACCAGATGGCTGCAGGCACAGGTACAAATGAATTCACGAGCAGGTCGGAAGTACTGTGAAAGTTGGTTAGAAAAGCCGACATATCATTGGTATTGGATGGATCCCATGAGCCACCAAAAGAACCTGAAGAACCCCAGAACACATCACCCACGGCAACTACACCACCTGTTGGCCCAAAAAAGAGCCCGGTATCAAACAGGTCACCACCTATAATGTCACCGAGCCATTCGAAGGTAATCGTGTCCGTGCCGGTGAGGTTTGGTGTACCGGTAAAACCAAAATCAACCAGGTTCATTTTGATAACAGTTCCGCTGTTGCTCCAATTGGCGCCGTAAGCTGAGTTTGCGCTACTTCCACCTCCGAAACCACCGAGATCTACAACATAACCGCCAACTGTCACCGAACTGCCACTGGTCAAGAAGGCACCTGTTCCTGGATCAAAATTCGCTGTTAATACATAGCTATGGCCTGTAACGGCTCCCGGTGCTGGTGACCCACTGACTTTTGCTGAGCTGCCATCAGGAAATGCTATGGAGGAAGTGACGCTGCTGCCGGTGATTGTCAACGTTCCCGTAGACGCATTATAGGTCACACCTGTGCCATTGGTGGTGATATTCGGGTCGGGGAAGGGTGTCGGTAGATTTAATGGTGCTGCCGACAAGGTTAGCTGGAACACCAGTAAGAACAAACCTGTAGCACTTACCCACATTGATTTTTTGGTTTTCATTCCCTGCATCTCCGTTAATCCAATTGTTTTATGTCTTTAGCGTTTGTGTGCATAAACAGCTGTTTGTTAATATATAGATTCCGGTCAGGAAAAACACAAGAAAAAACAAGCTTATAGCACCCTTATATATGACTGGTATATATGCTGGGTTTTATAATATGCTGAACCTGGTTTTCATGCCCTGTATCTCCATCTCTCTTTCTTTTCACGCTGGCTTGGTTGCTATTTTTGCGCCTGTATAATCCCATCACAAATACAAGCATAAATCATGCCTATTCTTTTATTCAGGTAAACAATAACTATATCAGCTAGTTAAGAACATGAGCCGGTACACGTTTTGCCGGGTTTGACAGGTATCCTGACAACGGCTTTCACTCCCGGCTGCATTATTAAGAGCCTATTCTTATTGAAAACAAGGAGATATACGTGAAGATCTCGTCGTAACCGGTTTGTAAGGAAAGCCGACATGATTTGAGGCAATATACCTTACGTGAAAAATGCCTTTTTGGTTGGGAACAGGGCATTGTATACAAAATCAGATTCAATACAGACAAACCGGAATTGTGGAGACTATGTTTGCCGAGCATCCCTTTGAAGGCCGGAAAATTCTTGTCAGGGCCGTCAAGGCCGCTGAAGAAGCGCAGCGGCACCAGCGGCGTGCTTCGAGGGAACCCTGCAGTTTGCGCGCCCTGGCAGTGGCCGATATTCTTAACGGGCTGAATCTGGATCATGAAACATTGGCGGCTGCTATTTTGCATGATGTTGTCGTGGATACTCCGGTTACCCTCAAGGACATCGAGGCTGATTTTGGTTCGTCAATCGCCCGCCTGGTGAAAGGAGTCACCCGGGTGGATCGCATCGGTGAATTTCGCGGTGTGGAAAAATCCGGCCATTCTGATCGATCCCAGGCGGAGAATTTGCGCAAGTTGCTACTCGCGATGGCCGAGGACGTGCGGGTTGTCCTGATCAAGCTGGCTGACCGGCTCCACAATATGCGGACCTTGCAGGATCTCGGTGCGGAATATCAGCAACAAATCGCGGCTGAGACCCTGGATATTTATGCACCGCTCGCCAACCGGCTCGGTATCTGGCAGATAAAATGGGAGCTGGAGGATCTTGCGCTGCGTTATCTGGAGCCAGCAGCTTATCAGGAACTCGCAACCCAGTTGGATGAGAAGCGCTCCGGCAGAGAGGCCTATATCCGCGATGTCATCGAGTTACTGACGGCCGAGTTGGACGCGGCCGGTATCCAGGCAAAGATCAGCGGGCGGCCAAAACATATCTACAGTATCTACCGCAAGATGCAGCACAAGAACGTCGATTTCACGCAGATTTTCGATATGCGTGCCGTACGTGTGATCGTCACCGGGGAAAAGGATTGCTATGCCGTGCTCGGTATTGTTCATGGCCTGTGGCGCCACATTCCCCGCGAATTTGATGATTACATTGCCAACCCGAAGGAAAACCGTTATCGCTCTCTGCACACTGCCGTTATCGGCCCGGCCGGTCGTACCCTGGAAGTGCAGATACGCACCGAGGAGATGCACCGCCATGCGGAGCTGGGTGTTGCCGCACACTGGCGTTACAAGGAAGGCGGAACCGCGGGCGGTGACTATGAGGAGAAGATCGCCTGGCTCAGGCAACTGCTGGAGTGGCAGGGGGAAGAACGCAACGCCAGTGACTTTGTGGATCGCTTCAAGTCCGAGGCGTTCCATGACCGGGTCTATGTCCTGACGCCGCAGGGCCGGATCATTGACCTGCCACGGGGGGCGACACCACTGGATTTCGCCTATGCCGTCCATTCGGAAGTGGGCCATCGCTGCCGTGGCGCCAAGGTTAATGGCCGTATCGTGCCACTGACTTACCTGCTCAATAACGGGGAACAAATCGAAATATTGACGACGAAGCAGGGTGCGCCGAGCCGCGACTGGTTGAATGCACACCTGGGCTACCTGAAGACCTCCCGGGCAAAATCCAGGGTACGGCAGTGGTTCAAGCGGCAGGACTACCGGCATAATGTCGCTGCCGGGCGCGGCATCCTGGACCGCGAACTCCATCGGCTGGGAATCAGCGGGTTATCGGCCGATAAACTGGCGGATCGTTTTGGCCAACGCCACAGCGACGATTTTTTTGCCGTCCTGGGGCGTGGAGACATCAATAGCGGTCAGCTGGCGGGCGCGATCAATGAACTGGTGCCGCGGCGCGACAAGGTCGTCGCATCCCGCAGTCATGGGGCACGAAAGAAACGGGCCACAGCGCCCGACGGGATCAGCATTTTCGGTGTTGGCAACCTGATGACGACCCTGGCCCGCTACTGCCATCCGGTCCCGAATGATCCGATTGTGGGCTATATCACGCGTGGGCGCGGAGTGACCATCCACCGTCGTGATTGTGGAAATGTGCTGCGATTACAGGGTGAAGACCAGGAACGACTCATCGAGGTGGAGTGGGGCTCCGGCTCGGAACAAGGCTACCTGACGGACATCTCGGTCGAGGCCTATGACCGCCCGGGCCTGCTGCGGGATATCACCGCCGTGCTGGCCAATGAAAAGATCAACCTGAACGGGGTGTCCACGGCCACCGACGCTAGTGACGGCATTGCCCGCATGAGTCTAGCGCTCGAAATAACCGACATTGCCCAGTTAAGCCGGGTGTTGACGCTGATTTTACAACTGCCCAATGTGGTGGAAGCGCGGCGCAAGGTGTAGTTGATTTAATTGGCGCCCCGGAGACGATT
>Ga0114931_10000650_pt1 | contig 42996 bp, 37 predicted proteins | sample 2SBtaG_FD_89579 | JGI IMG/M metagenome (GOLD analysis project Ga0114931, IMG submission 89579) | Deep subsurface microbial communities from Kolumbo volcano to uncover new lineages of life (NeLLi) - 2SBTROV14_V59a metaG | ecosystem: Environmental > Aquatic > Marine > Volcanic | place: Kolumbo... | reverse complement strand
TATGTAAATTAGATCCTCCTTTGCATCGATGAAGATATCCCTAATTGGTGATACTATCAGATTTTTATCGCCAAAAGGAGTTTCTTCGAAGTTTCGAATCTCGTTCATAAATTCCTTGTACTGCAGATTGTATAGGAGTATCTTTCCAGTATTTGTACCAAGCACTAAGAGAGGAGACTCAGGGTGGAGACGAAGCGATGTAAATGTCTCCTGACTATTAGCTTCTATTCGCCACTCATCATCCTTCACAGCCCATTTTGATCAAATTAATTAATAAGACCTTAGAGAAAAAATTCTATTTTTGCCGGGAGCGAAAGCATATTATTTGCAAATCTATTGAAACTTGTGGACTCATTTAATTCTCGTAGATCTCAAGTCTATGCAAAAAATGGCGTTGTTGCCTCGTCCCAACCACTCGCATCTATGGCTGGTTTAAGCATATTGATGCAAGGTGGTAATGCTGCAGACGCTGCAGTTGCTACAGCAGCGGCTTTAAATGTCACAGAACCTACCTCGACTGGAATTGGAGGTGACTGTTTCGCTCTCTTCTACAATGGGAAAGAAGTGAAGGGGCTTAATGGAAGCGGAAGGGCTCCCAGCGGTCTCAGCCTTGATTTCCTTAAAGAGAAAGGTATAACCACTCTTGACCCTTTCAGTGTTCATACTGTCACAGTACCTGGTGCAGCTGCTGGATGGGTTGATACGATCAAGAATTTCGGAACAATGGAGATGAAAGATGTGTTAGCACCTGCAATAAAACTTGCAGAGGAGGGATTCCCGGTAGCCCCCATAACTGCACTTTATTGGCAACGAGGTGCAGAGAGGCAGCTGAAGAAATGGCCACACGCAAATGAGATGCTTATAGATGGGAGAGGACCAAAAGGTGGCGAACTCATGAAGAATCCTACCCTAGCCCAGACATTCAAGGAAGTTGCAGAGAATGGAAAAGATGGTTTCTACTCAGGAAGGATTGCTGAGAAAATTGTGGAGATTTTAAGTTCCTATGGAGGAACTATGACAACTGAAGATTTAGCATCACACAAGAGCACATTCGAGTCTCCCATTTCCACAAATTACAGGGGTGTAGATGTCTTCGAGATTGCACCAAATGGCCAGGGAATTACGGCACTTATTGGATTGAATATTCTGGAAGGATTTGATGTCGAAGAGATGGTTCATTCCTCTCCAGGTCATTTACACACACTAATAGAGACAATGAGGTTATCCTTTGCTGATACTAGGTGGTACGTCGCAGATCCTGCAGTGGTGGATGTACCAATCGAAGGTCTTCTGGATAAAGGATATGCAGATAAAAGAAGAGAACTCTTCAATCCCAATAAGGCAACAATTGATGTTGAGAAGGGAAGTCCATTTACCAGTTCAGATACTGTCTATTTTAGCGTGGCAGATGCAGAAGGTAATGCATGCTCCTTCATCAACTCGAATTACATGGGATTCGGAACTGGAATTATTCCTGAAGGTTGTGGATTCACACTGCAGAATAGAGGTCATAATTTCTCGATGGACCCAAACCATCCAAATAGGTTAGAGGGGAATAAACGCCCTTACCACACTATCATCCCAGGAATGGCTACAAAAGATGGAAATCTCTACGCAAGTTTTGGTGTGATGGGTGGATTCATGCAACCACAAGGTCATATGCAGGTAATCTCCAATATGGTAGATTTTGCGATGAATCCACAGCAAGCTCTGGACGCACCCCGTTTTTGTATTGGTGATGGTCAGTCAAATGGCAGGGTAAATCTTGAAGACGGAATCTCCATCAAAACGATGTCCAGACTCTCTCAGATGGGTCACAATGTAATTCCCACTGCTGGATACGCACGTGCCATCTTCGGTCGTGGTCAAATTATAAAGAATTTAAATGGAGTATGGGAAGCTGGATCTGATCCCCGAGCAGATGGAATGGCAATCGGATACTGAGAAAGAAGAAATTATCCCAATAAGAATATCGGATTCACCTGTGAAAACAATTCACAAATATTCGTTCTTCAACTCTAATTTCACATGAGATTCTGAAAGATTTGTAAGCTAAGATCCTTCCTTTCCGATTGATGACTCAATGAGTGGAGATCACTGAGAGAATTACTTAGCCTCTGTAAAAGGAAATAACTATATATTCTCTTACTCTAATTTCATAATATTACTGGAGAAGAATTCAAGCCCAGGGGATACCAAGTTGAAATCCTCGACAGGACATATGCCAATACACTACAAGATCGAAATACCTTAATTGAGCTTGACTGTGGATCAGGAAAACGGTACCTCCAATTCGAGTTGATAGCCAAAAAATTCAAGGATAAAAACATTCTTCTTCTTATGCAAGCTACATCGTCACTTTACGAAACTTACAGATATTTCAAGGAGATCTATAAACTTCCATCGGTCGAGTTGATTGACTCGAGACTTCCCTCCAAAAATCGTGCCTATAAATTAAAAAATTCTAAGATAATTCTTGCTCTACCTCAGACTCTAATGAATACACTCAAGATAGATCCTGAGGCTATCAATCACTTTGATATCATCATCATCAATGAAGTTGATCAGCTCATCAGACGAAGATCCAATGGTTCTTCCATTAAGCAACCTTATCCTAAGTTAATGAACTTCTTCAGAGGTAAAATAATAATTGGTATGAGTGGTACTCTCAGAGATGAGCACTACATTGAAGATGCACAACAGCTTATTATCCGTGATGAACTAAGTACTTTAGTCGATTATTTTGAAGGAGCAGAACTCATCTCAATGGGTGAGTTGATGAATACAGATATTGGAGAATATATCAAGACAACCTCTATCATACTGACAGAGGTCGAAGACAATAGTATAGTCAATCTGTCACTGGAACTCCAAGCTCATATCGACGAGGTGAAAGCAGAAATAATGACAAGTATAGAAGAGACTGATCCAGATCTCTATAGGGAATTACGTAAATTTCCTCAGAAAATATTCTCTACATATCTCCCAGTGGAGGAAGAGTTGCAGGCAAAATTCAATCGAGGTTATATTGTTCGGAAATACCTTTGGGGTCTTCCTGGGGAGAACAGTTTGAAGCATCTATACTCATACGGTCTTGACCCTACTTGGGTAAGGCAAACAGTGCGTGACGTACCCAGTAAATTCCACAAGACCTTTAAGCTAGTGAAGGATTTGGAGGATTCCAAGAAGGCAGTTGTTATGTGCTCGTATATTGCAACATGTGATCTACTAGAAGATAGATTTGAGAAGATGGGAATCAAGAGTATCAAAATCACTGGAAAGGTACCTCAAAGAAAAAGGGATGAATTGCTACAAGTATTCCGAAAGAGTGAAGAAAAGATGGTTGCCATCATCTCAAATGTTGGAGAACGTGATCTGGATATTCCAGAGGCAGAACTTCTCATCGTATTTGATCTTGTACGAACTATAAAGACTGTCTACCAGAAATTGAAACGGACTCGAGGAGGGATATGTAGAATTCTCTACTATGGTGGGACAGATGAGGTGAAGAAGGCTTCAAGTGTCTCCAAGACAATAGTTGAACGATACCCTTGGAGTACTGAATTCCTCTTAGATTGAATTTCCTTGCAGTCTCTGACAATTACCTATAAGTAGACCGATATCTAATAACAATCTGATGATCCGGACTCTGAGTTTCGATGAGAATAATCTCCCTCTTCATATCGAAGAATCATTTCCCACCGATGTGAACGAGACCGTGAAAACAAATCTACGATGGATTTCAATGCGTACACACGATGACATTCAGAGGATACTTCCTTCCATCGTAATGAAGTCCCAGAGTTTTGTCGATGATTTATTAGAGGAACAAAGACCTAGGATACAAGAGTACCTCACTCTTGAACCTAATGATGAAACATTCAGAGTCATCATTATGAAACTACCGACAATCAAGATCCTCGAGACAGATGACTATCAGCTTCAAGTATCCTTTTTAATTGTCGGGAAGACATTATTTAGCTTCAGCAATCGCGACCACAATATAGTTCAACGGATCATGTCTAAACTCATTCTGCGGAAAAAGAATATTGAGATGAAAGGTCTCCTTGGTTTCATCATCGAAGAATTGGTGGATTCCTCTATTACTGTAAGTGATGAATTGGAAGACCAAGTTGAGAGAATGGAGCAGAGACAATTAAAGGGGATAGGCAAAGCTCGTGGATTTATCAGTATGGTGACAAACTTAAAAGGACGTATCTTTGAAGCCATCAAGGATTCACGTGCAGATCTGGAAGTTATCCGTGAAATTCTTGCAGATCCAGAATTGCTTAATGTTACTTTTGAGCATATAGAAGATAGACTGCTTTTCCTGACAGATCGACTTGAGACGGAGAGAAGTGCAGTTAACGACTTGGTGAATATCCATATCTCAATGGCATCACATCTGATGGATAAGAGATTGTATCATCTCACAATAATCGGATCACTCATGGTCATTCCTACTATAGTCAGTGGTCTATTTGGAATGAATGTTGTTCTCCCACCTCTGACCTTCAATCAGATTCTACTCTTCACCACTGTCAATATGCTCATCGCTTACATTTTCCTAAGAATACTGTTTCGATTCGATAGATCGATTTAACGAATTAAGTTTGTTACGAAATTCACAGAGGGAATTTTGAGCCAGTAGACTCACAGATTTCTGATTTATCGGGAATCAGAACTTCTGTGCGCTAGTCTAAAATGGAATCGTAGAATCTTTAAAGAGGGGGGTTCATAGTGGACTATTGTCGCAACATAAATTCTGGATCCTCTTGTTCTAAATAAGTTTCTCGAAGTTCACTAATCGATTCTTAATCGTATATTCCCTGAGCTAAGGAAAACGAGTAAAAGAGGATGTCCGAAAATTGAAGGCTTCTTGCAGGAATTTGCATTGCCGCAGAAGCAAACCCCTCCTGATCTCATTTTTGTAGTACAACCAAGAAATACTTGTAGCATACTAGATTAAATTTAGACTAATATTACAACGAGCTTCTATTCTATCATTAATTCTTTCGAGTCTCCCTCTTGTATTGTATCATGACACCTAGTATGGGAAGTGCAATGAGAGTGACCCAAGAGAATGGCGTAGGATTGGTGGTGGAGGTAGGGGTGGTGGTGGTGGGAGTAGTACTAGTGGGAGAAGTTGTGGTGGGAGTGGTGCTAGTCGAAGTTGTGCTGGTGGTGGGAGGAGGGTATACTCCTCCATCATAAATAACCCATCCAAAAGCATCAATCATATGCATTTTTGCGGGTTCTCCTACGGTCTTACTATATTGAGAATGCCCTGCATCAAATGAAACTCCATGCTGAAGATTAAGAGCTGACCAACCTGACAGGATACCATCATAGTTTGCGATTGAGAGAGTGATCTGGTGTAACATCCCATTCATATCTGTGACCTGAGAGACATCCCAACTATTGAGTGGCTGGTTGAAAGAGCCTGCATCAAAGAACAACCCATACGTATTATACACCTGAGAGACATTCCAGCTATCGAGTGGTTGGTTGAAGGAGGAGGCACTCCAGAACATCCCATACATACCAGTCACCTGTGAGACATCCCAGCTATCGAGTGGCTGGTTGAAGGAGCTTGCATAATAGAACATATACACCATACCAGTCACCTGTGAGACATTCCAGCTATCGAGTGGCTGGTTGAAGGAGCTTGCATTATAGAACATAGCTCCCATATTAGTCACCTGCGAGACATTCCAGCTATTCAGATTCCCAGCGCTACTTAAACTACTGGCCCCATAAAATGCGAAGCCAAGCGAGGTTGTACCAGTGAGATCTAAGGTATCATTTGCAGTAAGATGCAGATTTGAGCTACCCTGAAAATAGGAATCTGAATCACCCAAGCGTAAATCTCCCCACTGAGCGATTTACATGAGTTTCAACCGATCTCCACTATTGCCGAATCTCCAGCCGATTAGAGTGTCTGAGATGGTAATAGTATACACACCTGAAGTAGAGTAACTATGGGTAACTGCTGGGTCATTATATTTCGTTATGGTATTATTTGATCCGTCTCCCCAGTATACGCTAAAATTGTATGTACCTGAGGAAGTCAAGGGAAGTTTTATCTGAGTGGATGAACTTGATCCACTACTAGTCAGGGAGGTATCCCAATAGGAGACGAATGCAGCAGGATCAACTCCATTGGGAATGATCCCCCGAGATTCCCAGTTAGTGATGTGATTCTTTGAGAGATCTGGATGATTTTGAAGATTTAGATCAAATTGATCATTCATATTCTGATATTTCTCATTATTCATTTGATCTCTGAGATTTATCGTTCGAGAATTTTCTTCCATTGCAAGATTATTCTGAAGTGCAATTGATGCAAATAGAATAGAGGCAATCAGTATGACTTTTACTGATCTCACCTTGAACATTCTTGATAGAGAGTACATTATATATTTTTTTGCTATAGATATTAAATCTATTGTGAAAAATAAGATATAATTTATAGCAAAATTAGTATGCTCCCCTTAACGCGCAGAATCTACATTTTTGGATTTTGTCAGAAAATAGAATAACCTCTTGTTTTTGCATTTGAGTCACAGAATCATTTCTGACTAACAGTTAAACTTTTAAGAAAATTTGCTGGCAAAATAGATAAGAAAATTTCCCACCACTAAGGCCCCTCTTCTTTGAAGATCCTTTCAACACAGACAATCGCACAGAAGTTTTGATTTCCGACAAATCAGAAATCTGTGAGTTTACTGACTCAAATTTCCTTAGTGAATTTTGCAACAAGCTTGAATTGTAAATAGAAGAATTACAAATATAGAGAGCGGAAAAGAATTATTATTTGGCGTAGATTACTTGGTACCTACTAATGGGTCTTATCCCCTTCTCAAATTTGACAAGAACCTTTTTTGAGCTTCTCTTTCCAAATCGTTTGTAGATATTCCCAACAATCACTGCACCATTGTCTGGATAAGTGAATGAGATGGTCTTTCCAATCACTGCTTCACTGTCAAACTCTGGATTCAACTGAACGATGAGCTGACTGTTATTAATGTCTCTCCTACTCCTTCTGTGGCTGGAGACAAATCCCATTGCAGTGCCTTTCTCAATAACAGATCTGGGCTTGGAAGTTCCCGTTTTACCACTCTTACCTCTGACCTTGAAAGTCCTTTCACCTCTCTTAATGTCTTCAGTTGAGTAATATTCAACAGTCTCTTTTACCTGCTTTTCGAAGGTCTTAGTAGCTTTGCTAGCTTTGTCCTTCTTGATGGGTTTCTCACTCTTCGTTTTCTTCTTTCCAGTCTTAACCGCTTTTACTGCCTGAGGTGCTGTAGGAATCTCTCTTGTGATCTGATCTGCCATTGATCTGATCTGCTTCCTTGCAGCCTTCTTCTCCTTCTCCTCTTGAGTAAGTTCTTTGGCATTAACGACCCATGTTGATCTTGTCTCAACCTCGTTCTCACTCAGAATTTCTGCTTTCTTGTCAACTTTCTTGACTTGAGCAACCTTCTTCTTGCGCGAGTAAGTTGGCTCGTCATAATCTTCAGGAATAACTCTCTTGGGCTTGGTCTTTTTAGCCTTCTTCTTTGGCTTCTTAGCAGGTTTTTCAGCGACCTCGACAACTTCTTCAGAAGTCTCAAAAACTTCTGCAGGTGTCTCAATAACTTCCGCAGGTTCCTCTGGAATAGTCACCTTTTCTTCTTTTACGACTTCCTTGGACTTCGCTGGTTTCTTAACTTTTTCAACAACCTTCTCAGTTGTCTCAACAACCTCTTCGACTGGTGCGGGTGCAGTGATCTCCTGTGCATTTTTGATGATCTTTGCTGCTGTACCCTTACCAATACCCAGAGCTATAACATCTTCAACTGAAGCACTAGCAAGCTTCTCAGCGGTGTCTATATTTGCTGAACCGAGTTTCTCAGCAGTCTTCTTTCCGACACCTTTTACATTTACAACATCTGTCATAGCATTTAGCTCCTATGTTCGCTCTCTATATTTCATTCCAGTCTTGTTTTTTAAAAGTTATAGAAGATTACAGCTATTGAAATTGGTCTTAGTCTTCGCCTAATCTCTTCTTGAGGTTGCCAATAATTTCGTCAGTACGCATCATCTTCTCCATGAATGAAGTAGATATCTCCTCCTGAACTTTCTCATTTTCTTCTCTTTCTTCCTTCAGACGTTTTTCAAGTTCATCAACCTTCTTCCGCAACCGTCCAGTCTCCTCCGAATCTCCGATATTTCCTGCGATTCGTTTCACAACATCATCAAGACTTGCCCCAGCTGGAATCTTCTCTTCAACAAGCAACTCCAAGGTTCGCTTTTCCTGATTGAAGACTGTCTGCATATGAGTTCGTTCATCCTTCAATCTCTCTTCAAGATCTCTCCGAATTACTCCTTCAGAGGCCAGTTGTTTCTTGATTTCTCTAAGCTGATCCGTGAGTTCTTGGACATTCTCCTGTTCGATTGTGAGTGATCTTCGAGCATTGTTCGCGGAATTCTCAGTCTTCTCGAATTCTTTGTTGTATCTCTCTATAAGCAAAGCATAGGAATTGATAAAATCTCTTACCATAGGATGAATAAGATCGAAATACTCTTCGATATCTTCCTCCAATTGTTTGTGCTCCGAGTTGACGATCTTTTCTTTGTAAGATGGTTTGATCAGGTAATCTATATCATTGTAAGGATTGTCATAATCCTTGATGTGATCAAAAAGGGTCTTCTTCTTCTTTCCGAACATTCCTATCTATTATGATGAACTCAGATGAAATAAACGTTTCCCATCGAAAATATCAGAATTGCCGATATTAAGCAAGTTTAATAATATCCTATGACAGCTATAGTATAATCAATGTCCGAGGACGAACACAGGGATCCAAGAAGATTAATCCCAAGGGAGAAGAAGTCATCATATATCCACATCAGGGTAGATCCTGACTTTAAGGATCAGGTGACCCGAAAGGCTATGGATGAGGAGATGAATCTTACTAACTTTGTCGTTCTCGCACTCGAAGAAGCTATTTATGAGAAGAAAGTCGAAGAAGAAGAGGAAGAAGGAGAGGAAGAGGAAGAGGAGGATATGTTGCTTGAGGAGATTCTTACCGCTATGGAGAATCTCGAAAGAAGGATGGAGATACGTCTTGCCACCCTTCAGGACGCGTTCAATTCTCTTATTGGGAAACTTCTTGATTTCGAGAGAACAGGCGCTTCCATCCGCCAAAGGAAGAGTAAGGGTAAAACTTCGGAAGAAGATGAAGAGGAATTCAACTTTGAGCTTGACAATGTCTTGCAAACAGAACCTGAGAAATTGATCTATCAGCGTGTTAAGAGGTACATAGAAAGTAAGGGGAGTGTGGGTAGACTTCCACCATTCAGTGAGATTATAGCTCATCTTGAGACTGACAAGAAGCTCAAAGAGTACTTAATAGCACAAGACAAAAGCTTTCCTGGATGGAAAGATACCTTGATACGTGATGCTATTGACGAAGCTATTGACGAACTTGGTATTCCTGTTTACCAGAGCGGGGGGATTGACTGATGGCAAGACGCCCTTTTATGAGGCGGAAATCTAATAAGAAACGAAATAAAGAGGCAGTAGATGTATTTAATCTCCATAATACTCTTCATCCTGGGACGAGAGGTCACTATGCAAATGTGATAAATCAATTTGGAGACTTCCTCCTCCTGCACAAGAAGAGTCTGTGGGATGTAACTCCAATAGATGTCCAAAATTTCCTTAACCAATTTGAGAGCAATGCGAACTTCAAGAGTATTCTCCACACATTTTATCGCGTGCTCATAGAAGCAGATCAGTTCGAGAGAGAGAACCCTATAATTCTTCTGAGGAAGAAGGAAGCCGAAGAAAGGAAGAAAAAGCGGGGTGAAATCAAGGAAGTCTCAGAAGCAGAACGTGTTATCGCAGGACTTGATGAGGAACAATTTAAGGAGATTGAGAAAAGAGACAAAGCTCGTTCTAGGAAAAAGAGGAAACTTCCGAAGCCAATTATGACTGTAGCTGATTTGGAAGAACTTCTCGCCAAGACAAGACATATTAGAGAAAGAGCTATCTTAGAATTACTATTTGCAACCGGTGCTCGATTGAAAGAACTAATCAACATCAATGTATCAGATATAGATTTGGAGGGAAAGAAGGTGCTCTTCTTTGAGAGTAATACTCAAATATCACGAGCAATTGCACTCCCAAAGCGGACTCTCGCATTTCTAAAGGTGTACGAACGTTGGCGATTTAGACAACTTTCTCCCTCAAATGCCTATTTCATCTCCAAAAGAACTAAGGAGAGAATATCCAGCTCTACCGTCTCCACATGGCTCTATAGATTGCAGCGAGGGAAGGACCCTGAGATGAGGTGGACTGCAAATGATTTCAGAAAAAGATCTATCCTCCATCACTATTGGCTCACAAAGGATCTTGCAGCTGTGACCCGGTTTGCTGGTTTTAAAAGGCCTGAAGCTACACTTAGAATTATCAATCAGGTACTTGTAGACAGGGGTATTGAAAGTATTGAGGAACTGGGTAAACTCCCAGAATTTGAAGAGTTGGAGAAGGATAGGAAGAGAATTTCTCCCACCATCGAAAGTTCTACTAGTATCACAATTAACCTCGACCCAGACGAGCTGGAGATTCTCAGAAGGTCAGGATTAACTCCAACACAAGCAGTACGTACAATCTTCTCTCTTAAGGATCTTTATGGTGCAGTTGCTCCAGGAGCAGGTGTTGCACCCGGTGGAGCACTATCCAACCCGACAGCTAGTCGACCATCAGGAGCTTCAAAAGGAGGACCCGGTGGCGGACCAGGCGGGGGTCCCGGTGGTGGTGGAGGAATCAAGCCATTTAATCCTTCAGCAGGTGGCCCGAATCTAAGCGCAGGAACTCCAAATCTTTCTGGAGGTGGTGCTACACCAAATCTTGCAGGAGGTGGGTCGTCATCTGCACCTAGCAAGCCAGCCGCGTCGCCTCCTCCAATGAGACCTCCTCCTCAAAGACCTCCTCCAAGTGGAGGTGCGGGAGGAATGGGTGGTCAAAACAGTTTTCTTGGAGAACTAAAGAAAAGGCTTGCTGCTCGTAAAGAAGCTTCCAAAGAAGGAGATGCAGTTGGTCCTAAGGATCACTTTTCTGGAGTCAAAATATTGGACAAAGATGGTGGTGATAGTAGTGATGATACATCCGGTGTTCCCAATCTCGGCGGTGGCTCTCCCTCTCTCGGTGGTGGTTCTCCCTCTCTCGGTGGTGGTTCTCCCTCTCTAGGAGGAAGTCCTAGTTCAGGGAGTGCTCCAGCACTTGGTGGGGGGCCAGGAGGTAGCCCGTCCCTTGGATCCAAAGAAGGATCAAGCGGAGGTGGGCCAAGTCTCGGTAAGAAAAAAGAGGATAAATAACTCTTCTCTAAGAATAATTCGGAAATTTTCCCTATAATTTTAGCAATTCATAATTCTGTAATTGCCATACTATCTACATCTGTCAGTAGTCTAAAATATACCTGTGAAATTTGAAAGTATAACTAATGTATTTTTCAATTAGTCGGAGAAGCAAAATTGGATTTTATCCCAACGTGGATACCTGCATCTTGAGAATATCTATAAATATGGGACTCTTTTATGAAAATGATGAGTGATATGATCATTAATTCAATGTAAAAAACAATATGGTAAATTATTGTCCTCAAATTTTAATTAATCAGTGCGTGCCCACTTGTCGCTACAATATGCGATTGTTCAGAAGACACTTGCTTTGCGAATACTGTCATTGGAAATAAGAAATAATTCCAAAATTGATCAATTGCATATTTTGAAAACACTTTTGAATGATGGAATTCAGACTAGTTTAGTGTCGCTTTACGAAGAATGGCAGAAGAATGACCCTTCAAATTCTCTAAGTCAGAATGAAGCACGAGTTCTTCACAGTCTGATTAAATGGCCAGATCTAACAGATCAAGCCGTTCACTCCCAAATTGGAATGAAAAAATCCACTTTCTCGTCTATAAAGACTAGATTGAAAGAAAATGGGTATTACACACGGTACTATGTCCCTAACTTCCCTAAAATAGGTTTGGAGATGTTAGTGGCTTTGCATGGTCATCTCAATAGATTCACATCTCTAGAAGAACGTATGAGGGTTGCAAAAGATCTACTCGAAAGTTTTGTAGAGGATTTCCACATCGCCTCTGAATCGAATAAAGCATTCAACCTTAGTGCATCGACCAATCTTACTGAATATTCAAAGAATCAGGAGAAATTTGTTCAGCTGTACTCTGAGAACAAATTCCTTGACAAGAATGGGATGTCGGTAGTCTACTTCCCATTTGAGATTTCTCGTGTTCGAGCATTTATGGATTATGAGTCACTTGTCGCCAAGATATTTGGATTTGCATCAGATTCTTATGACAAGAGGCAGACTATACCTAACGGGCAGGTAACTCGTGCCAAATTGACAAAGGCAGAGAAGAAAGTTCTTGCAGGGCTAGTACAGTTCCCAGAAGAATCAGATACACTCATTGCAGACAAAGTTGGTGTTTCTCGAAACACTGTAGCCAATGCCAAGAAGAAATTCCTTGAGCAGAATATTTGTTTTCCAAGAGCTGTTCCAAATCTGCAGAAGCTTGGACTGAAAATTCTTGTATTCAGCTATCGAAAATTCAACCCAATGACCACTATGACCCAGAGAGCTGAAGCAAGTGAAATGGTGAGACAGTTACTTGCTCCATTCATGTACATCAGCAAGAATCTTGATGGAATTGTCGTCTCTGCCCACAGATCATTTGAAGAATATAATCAGGCTCATGACGAGATAATGCGGTTCTACCTCAAACATGATTACATTATTGATGAGCCAATCTCCTACCAAATGTCAATGAATAATATCAATTACATAAAGGAATTTGACTTCCTCCCATTGACACTTAAAACTCTCGGATTTGAGTCACTCTCTGAATTCACTGATGCCTGAACAGGCGCCACATCCAAGGCGATGGCCTTGAGTTTCTAAGTCTCCTAATTTTATAACATATACACTTTAGAGTTATCTATCCTGTCGATTCAACCGGACCTCTTAAACCACCCCTCCAGGGTGGAATGATTGAAACGAAGGATAGTTGGACGTCCATGAGCACAAGTCCACGGATTTCTGCATTTTAAGAGGGTATCCAACACATGTAAGATGGTATTAGTATCAACAAAATACCCTGATCGAATCGATCCGTGACATGCCAATCTACTCACTATATAGTACTGTAATTCATTGAGAGGGGTATCAATTGCCTTAGCTTCATTAGATCCTTGTATAGAAAGTAGTACATCGTCAAAGAATGAGAGAATACTCTTCTCACTAAGTTTCTGGTCAAAGTACGTAGGAACAGAGTGTATCAATATCTTATTTTGGGAAATACTGACTCCCATCCCAAATTTGGAGAAAATCTGACTTTGTTCCTCTACAAGATCTAGGATCTCAGGTGAGACGTCAATTGCCATAGGTGAGAGAAGTTGCTGTGACATAATCATCTGCGAGCTATGAGCTTCATATGCCTCAAATTTTACTCTTTCATCACTCGCATGAATATCCATCAGCCATAATTCACTACCAGCGTCGATAAGTGCGAATTTCTTCATTATTTGACCAAGAACTTTATGCCCATGTACAGACCTCTCTGTTCTTCCTCCACTGAACTCGTCTAAGATCATCTGTTTGCTATTATCCAAATCCGGTGGCTCTACACTACTTTTTATAGTGTCAGTGGAGGAAGTACTCTCTCGTACCGATTTGGGTGTCTCAGGCTCACCTTCGAGTGGATTTCCCTTCTCCTTTTTCATCTGTTTTATGGCTGAATTCTCTGGTCTGACATCAAACTTCTGGTTACCTTGGAAGCTCGGAAGGTCAGATCCTTCAGATAAAGAGTTTTTAATGAGAATTGAGAGTTCATGGAGAATGGGATCATCATTCGAGAATCGGATTTCTGCTTTCTGCGGATGAATGTTGTAATCCACCCACTGGCTTTCTCCTTGAATATCCAGAACTACAATTGGGTAAGTTCTCTTAAGTAATTGGGATCCATAGGATTCTTCTATAGTTTTCTGAATCCCCTTCTGCTTAATTGCTCTTCCATTTACCCTGATATATTGCATGGATCTGTCCTTGCGGCTTATTATGGGGGAAGAGATATATCCATTAATTTTCCACCGTCCTGCAAGTCCCTCGACTTTGACGAGATTACGAGCTATCTTCTCCCCCAGAATGTCGAAGATAGCTGATAGCAGCTCTTCCCTTATAGGAGACTGTAGTATTGTAATCTGCTTGTTGTTCTTTACTTCAAAGAGCTCTATTTGGAGGTTGTAATATGTCAGAGCTAGATGTTGAACCAAATCAACAATAGCTTTCTTCTCAATCCCAGCGCTACCGAGGAATTTGCGACGGGCTGGAATATTATAGAATATCCCTACTACCTCAATTTCCGTCCCGACACGCCTCATCGTAATATCCTTATTTTTTTTGACTTCGGAGGCCTCTATGACAATTTGTCGACCCGTCTCCTGACCTGAGGATCGGCTCTTGCATTTCACCTTTGAAACTGCTGTGATTGATGCCAGCGCTTCACCCCTGAATCCAAGTGTAGATACATTATAGATATTATTCTCTTGGATTTTGCTGGATGAGTGTAGCTCAAATGCAAGTGCCAGTTCATCTTTTGGAATACCTCGTCCATCATCTTTGACTGTCAGTCGCTTCTTCCCACCATCCTCGATACTTATGGTGATGTGCCTGGCGCCAGCATCTATAGAATTTTCTACAAGTTCTTTGACAATATTTACGGGACGTGTTATTACCTCCCCTGCAGCTATTTGATCAATGATATGTTGAGGTAGTTTGCGGATGCTCAAGCACAAAAAACCTTGAATGGGTTGATAAATACTATTCGGTGTTCAACAGCAAGCTGAGATTCTGAAGAATTTCCAGTGCTTTGAGAGGAGTGATGGAATTTATGGTTAAATTCCGGAGTGTAGCAAGCACCTCAATCTCCTCTGGTGTCTTCCCTTTAGCTTTGGGGTTTTTTAGTTTAGAATGGGCAACCACCTCCGCATTTGGATCAAAATCATCTTTAAACCAGTCATCAATCGTCCCAATGATATGCTTCAACTCATCTGAATCCCTGACTTTATTCGATATCATCTCCTCCTCGTCTTCCTCGTTGATACTGCTCTTCTGACCTTCTAATATAGAGAGAATGAATCTCGCTCTGAGGATGATCTCTGTCGGGAGTCCTGCTAACTTTGCAACTTCAACACCGAAGCTCTTGTCTGATGATCCAGGGAATATTCTGTGATCAAACAAAGGCTTCTCTCCATCAAATCCAATCTTGAAGTGGAAATTTTTGGCGCTCTCCAAAAAGCCTTCAAGCTCTGCTAATTGATGGAAGTGTGTAGCGATCATTGTCAGTGGTTGAGTTTCACTGTTGTGAAGATGTTCAGCAATCGCCCAAGCAATTGCCAGTCCGTCATAAGTACTGGTTCCTCTCCCCAATTCATCTGCTATTATAAGGGACCGAGCTGTAGAATTATTCACAAGATTTGCAGCATCAAGCATCTCCACCATAAAGGTGGATTGTCCTGCAATAAGGTTATCCGAAGCACCAATTCGTGTAAATATGCGGTCGATGATACCAATCTTTGCAGAATTGCAAGGAATAAAACATCCAATCTGGGCCATTATTACATTAAGTGCTACTGCACGTAGGAGTGAACTTTTCCCACTGAAGTTTGGTCCTGTAATAATGAGTAATCTCTGTGACTCTTTGTCAAGTAGGATATCATTTGGAACATATTCCTCCGAGAAATTTTCAATTACTGGATGTCTGACTCCCTTCATGTCTAATTTCGTACTACTATTCAATTCAGGTTTGACATAGTCATTTGTGAGAGCTATATAGCTAAATGCGAGGAGCACATCCAACTCAGCAATTCCCTTGGAGACTAGCTGCATCCGATCCACATGTTTCGAAAGATCATTCAGGAAGCTCTCGTACAAGCTCTTCTCAATCTGCTTGATCTCAATCTCTGCATTGATTATATTGTATTCCCAGTCTTTTAGCTCATCGGTGATGTATCTTACAACATTTACCATTGACTGTTTTGTCACATAGGTGTCAGGAACTTTGGCGACATTACTCTTACTTACTTCAATAAAGTAACCCAAGTGTCTATTCTGCTTGACCTTGTAAGAGGTAATTCCAGTCTTCTTCTTCTCCCTGTCAATGAAATTATCTATCCAATCCTCACCATCCTTGAGAATACCCCGCAATTCATCCAGTTTTGAGTTAACTCCAAATGCTATGACATCTCCATCTGCGACACTAGTAGCGGGTTCAGCCAATATCATCTTCTCGATAAAATCAACTATATCAGCACAGCTAATTATTTTTCCCAGAAAGTTAATTGGTAGCTGATTTTCCTCCTCCTCTATCTGTTCAAGTGATCCTATAATACTTGGTATTGCTTTCAGTGAATCGAGAAGTCTAATTATCTCAGATGGTTTGGAAACTCCAAGAGAAATACGAGTTCCCAGCCTTTCTATATCAGATATATGTTCCATCTCCCCTCTGATATGATTGGCTATCAACTCGCTCTCAGTGAGCATCTCCACAGTATTCAATCTATTTGAAATCTCCTCTATTGAGGTGAGGGGTGCTCCAATCCACTTCTTTAACTCACGAGTTCCCATTGCCGTGACTGTCTTATTTAGAAGTTTTATCAGAGTTCCTTCATCTGTATTGTCAACAGTATTGGTGAATAGCTCGAGCGATTTGATTACTCCTCGATCGAGATGCATAGAGTGCTTGGATTCCAGTAGTTGAATCTTGGTAATATTCGATACTTTCCTTTTCTGGGTATCTTGCAAGTAACGTATGAGTGCTCCAGATGCACAGACTGCAAGGCTCTGGTCAGGAAGACCGTATCCCTTTGTGCTCTTGACATCAAAGTGATCTTGGAGAGTTTCCTCTGCTTCTTTTGGATCAAACCAGAAGTCTGGAAGAGGAGACAATGTCTCATTTTCCATCTCCTTACCCCACAGTTCAGTAAGATTATTTCTCTCACTATCACAGAAGACCAGTTCTACAGGTTGGGAGGAATCTAGGATGAAATGCATCTCTCCAAGATCTTCTCCTGAATTATAATTCTGAGCATAGAATTCTCCACAGGATAAATCTGCAAGTGCTAGTCCATAACTCTGACGCCTCCGCACAATTGACGCTATGTAATTGTTGCTCTCAGTGAGTAGAGCGTCCTCAGTTATTGTTCCCCTTGTGACTATCCGCGTAATTCCCCTCTCAACGACACCTTTCACTGCTTTTGGATCTTCCAATTGGTCTGCTATCGCTACCTTGTATCCCCTATTGACCAGCTTACCTACATACAGATCCACTGAACGAACTGGAACTCCAGCCAGTGGATGTGATGTATCCCTGATCCTTCGTGAGGTGAGAGTGATGTCCAGAGCTTTAGCTCCAATTTCCGCATCTTCATAAAACAGCTCATAAAAGTCTCCTACTCGACAGAAGAGGATAACATCATTTCCAATCTCCTCTTTCATCCTCGCCCATTGCCTCATCATAGGACTGCTGAGATTCTCTCGATCCATCGCAATTTATCCCGCGTTTCTCGGCTTAAAAGTATAGATATTAGAATTCAAAACCACTCATCAAGACTTGCTTGACCTTTATTTTGTGCTAGGTCTATAAAATTAATTTCGTATCCTGCTAACTTACGCATTGAGACCGCATAATAATAGATGCCCGATTTTACAACTAGGTATGCACCTTTGACTCCGATGATTTCACCGCCAAATTCTGCACCTTCCACTATTTCGAATTCCTGTAACCTGTCAATCTCCTGCACTCGACCGTAGTACTGACCAAGATCAACAATCTCCCCATCACGGTAGAAGATTCCTTGTATTCTGGATTTCCCAACGACCTCTTTGTAAATTGCTTCTACAGATGGAATGACTTCGGTTATGAAATTCCTGAATTCTGAATCCCCTCTTGAAATTATGGATTCAAACTTCCGTTTACTTCCAACCTGTTGTTTTACACTGAGATCTTTCGATATTAACTGTTCGACCGCCCGTGCTTCTAATCCTGGAAGCTCTGCAACCTGATATCCATAGTCACTTCCCTGCTCGACCCATCGCCTAATATGATTTACAGAAACTCCAACCTTGAATACACCTCCCACATCTGTGAGATACACTGTGGTTGTTGCTGGTTGGCATAATTCCTTCACTTGCGGTGAGGAAGGAAGACAAATAGTTCCGATACAAGTCCGGCGACAATTGAACATATCTGAGCTATTACAGGTGCTGCACTGATTTCCCGTAAATACCATATTTGGTTTGTCCTGCCCAGTATTGTGTATACAACTTACCCATTCTCCCATAGCTGCCCCAACACAGAATTTACCTCTACCAACCCTGATGTTGAATTTATCTCCTGTTTTTATTTTTCTCTTCTCAATATCTCCTGTATTGAGATTCGTGAGGTAAATATAGACTTCCACTGGACTGCTTTTCCATTGAAGTTTAGAGACTAGGTAATTCACTCATTACTCATTCTGTGCTTGTTTAAAGTGCTTTCTATAATCTCCCTAATCTCCCCATTGTAGTGTGAGTTTTGAAGTTCTTCGAAGAGAGACTTTACCTTTGGATGGGTATTGATATCCACTCTTGCCAAAACTTCCATCGCATGTTTTCGTACAAGATCACTGCTGTCATTCTTCACAACATTAATCATAGGTTCAATCATGCTGTCATCTTGTATCCATGAAAGGGACTGTATAGCTGAAACTCGTACCAATCGACTGGGGTCTGATTGAAGGGCTTTTAGAAGAGGAGCTACACAATCTCTAGTTCTAATCCTTCCCATACGCATAGCTGCATTCCTTCTTTGGGCTTCAGCTCCCTCTTCAATTTGGTGAATCAATGTATCTATTTCATTATTCACAACTGATACTAAACTATCTCTAATTTAAAGTATCTTTAGAACTCTTGGAGAACCCTAGTGTATATAGAAGAACTTTTCATTCAATTCAAATGTATCATAGTAGTTAAATTTGATTTCTTTTGATAGGGTATAGGTACTTCATGTACCGGCAGGTTGAGTGCAGATGGTGACAATTAATGAGTCCAAGTTGGAAAAAGAAGTTACCGAGAATACCGATAAAATACTCTCTCTCTTCAAAGTTCCCGGCGGTCGAATAGATCACGTGGAAAAATATAGTGAGAAAGGAGATAAAGGCGGTAAAAAGGAGAGGAGGGTTTACCTCGAAATTAAGGTTTTCAATGATTCTAATCAATTAGCTGGAATCGTCTGGTACTTTGGTAAGAATAGGGCTTACATCAATGACGTTGACAAACTCATAGAGAGGAAAATCTCTCAAAAAGTCGATATGATACTCATTTCTGAAGAACAGACGACTTCCGCTGGAAAGAGGAAGTTGAAGGAAAATAAAATTGAGATTCATAAGAATTTTGAGGGAATTAAGACTTCAAAGACAAAGAGAAGAAAGAAAAAGAAGGTGAAAGTTGAGATTAAAGAGGTCACCATCGAAGATGATACTGATCTTGCAGCAGTTTCCAAATCTGAACTTCTCACACATGCGGTTAAACTTGTTCAGAGGGTAGAACCCGAAATAATTAAGACAGTTAAAATAGAAGGCGATGATGTTCCAGTCATCGATGTGAAAGGATATTCCTCAAATAATTCTCTATTAGCAGTCTACAGAACAATTGAGAAAAAAAATGTAGGTGTAAAAGAAGTAAGAAATTTTGTCACCGAAGTAGATAATCCTGCTAATGTGACGTACGGGTTAATTGGACGTGATAAATTCACTCCTGCCGCAAAGAAAGCAGCGGAAGAAGCTGGTATTATCACCATTTCACTTAAGCAGGAACAAGAGGGTGAAGGTGACCCTCTTACTCAAGAACTAGTTCTCAGATTGGTTAAGGGTACCAGAGAGATCCTGACTTACAGAGGATACAGTATGGTAAGTGAATCTGATAAAAGGTACGAGCGACTTGTTGCTGGGAGTGAAAAGCTTGGATCCTACATTATTGCTGAAAGGGGTGATGACAGAATTATGGCACTTATCCCATCTGATGAAGTCGTCAGAGTTGCAACAGTCAGGGGATTCAATCAACAACTTGAAGCTCTTGATATCCCGAATGGGATGATTATTGCCATCAAGCGATTTACATACACTGCCAATAGGGAGTGCAGAATCCTTCGTATATCCGCTCTGAGAAAGAACCATCCAGTCTTCAATATCTTCAATCACGTCCTCGTTCCCGATCATTCAGTCATACCTACATCTGAGGTTAGAGAAGTTCTGACTACATACCACTCCAAATTACATCAATTACCGAAGATTTACGACGATGATCCTGCTGTGGTTATGATAGATGCAAAGGTAGGAAATGTCATAAAAGTTGATCGTGGTGAGGAGAACTATTCTTACAGATTAGTTATCAGAAAACCACATCGTCGGTTATTGGGCGAAGAAGAAGAATAAAATTAGCACTCAATTATATCCTCATCTGGAGATTAAAATAAGCTCAATTCGATGATCTAGTACTTGTATCCTTCCACCTATTTTGTTACTGGTGCATCAACAGTCTTTGGTGTGTCAATTGTCAAGATGCTAAGATCCCAAAATCTCGAAGTTTATGGTTTAGTTGAGAGAGAGTCAGATAATAGATCCATCGAGAGACTCTTCAATCTTGGATGTAAATTAATAGAAGGTGATTTGGAGAGACCAGAAACATATTCAGAAAAGATTAAAATAATAGATTGCATAATTCATCTTGCGGAAAGAAGAAGTGGTAGTATTGAGGAGTTAGAACATTACAATGTCCAAGGTACGAGAAAACTTTTAGAATTAGCCCCCCCTCAATGTAGATTCATTTATCTATCAACAATTGGTGTCTATGGTAGAACAACAGGAACACTTCATGAGGATATAATCCCAGATCCAATTGACGATTATTCCCGAAGTAAACTAGGAGCAGAACAGGTAATCATGAGAAATGAAGTGACAAATTCATTTATTCTCAGATGTCCCTATATCGTTCATCCTCACAGTTCTGAATTGGGTAAGCTCCTCCGAAACATTTTCAAAAAAAGAATCATCTCAAAGACTAATGACAAATTCTACTTTGTTCACGCTAATGATATTGCATACTACATTCTGACCGCTTTATCTGAGGAACTGCATGGACATGTCATTGTAAATATTCCTGGAGTTTTAATCACATTTGAAGAACTATTGAAGGCATATACGCTTGGATATAAAGACAGATATTACTCAATTGTCCTCCCTTGGTCATCTCATGTTCCATTTCCCATTCTCCTCTCAGATAATACAATTCTCGATACCTCATTTGCCGAATATGACCTGATATGGATACCCCAATTTTCAAAAAGTTCTATATTAGATGAGATCACAGAATTGCCTAGAAAATATCCTTAAATTTGGTATTTCGCACAATAAATTTCATTATTTCGGAGAATGCTAACAATGATAGAGAACAAACACTCACCCAAAACCACTCAAATGCAGTAAATGGAACTGTCTCAAAAAGTGTGTGGAGGAAATTGAATTCACCTCCACTAATAGCAACAATGATTGCATCTCCCTGAACCAATACTACTTGAAGGAAAATGGAGATAATTATTGTGTAGAGTAGCACTTTGTTCTTCAACGCATTTTTGTTGAGAATGGACTGAGTACTCTCCCTAGCTGCAAGAGCATGTACAAATTGACTGAGTGCTAGAATGGTGAATGCCACAGTCCTTGCCTTGTTAAGATCCCCTATAGTCCCAAAAATATTGGTCTTAAAGAAGAGGAAGAATGAACCAAGAGTGACGAATGAGAGCCATGACCCAATAATGAATATATAGTTCAATCTTGACTTGGCAAGTAGGTTCTCTTTGGTATTACGAGGTTGACGATCCATGATATCATCGGAGGTTGGATCTACACCTAATGCAATGGCTGGTACTCCATCTGTTACAAGGTTTACCCAAAGAATTTGGACAGGAATTAGTGGAGATGGGAAACCCAATACTATGCCTAGGAAAATCACGATGATTTCTGCCGTATTAGATGCCAGCATATATTTGATGAATTTGAGAATTTTGTCATAAATTCCTCTCCCTTCACGAACTGCACTGACAATTGTGGTGAAGTTATCATCTTCCAAAATCATTTCTGAAGTCTCTTTTGTGACGTCAGTCCCTGAACCCATAGCTATTCCAATGTCTGCACCTTTAAGTGCGGGAGCATCATTCACCCCATCCCCGGTCATAGCAACAATCTCTCCCTGATTCTTCAGAGCTCTCACAATTCGTAACTTATGACTTGGTGAGATTCTCGCAAATACAGAAATTTTACCAATGTGCTCCTGGAGATCCTCATCACTCATCGCATCTAATTGAATTCCGTTAATAACTTCATCGTTCTCATCTGCAATTCCAATTTCCTTTCCAATAGCCAAGGCTGTGTTTTTGTGATCACCTGTGACCATAATGACATTAATTCCAGCTGTTTTACAGTCAGCAACGGCTTTTTGAACTCCAGGTTTTGGAGGGTCGATCATCCCCATAAGACCTGTGAGAACAAGATTTTTCTCAAACTCGTAGATATTGTATGATGATGCCTTTAATTCAAAATACCCAAAGGCCAAGACTCTTAGGGCATCATTAGCCAAAATATCAATTTCATGTTGAATATCTTCTCTAATTGCAGCTGTGAGAGGGACAGATCCATCCCCCAAATCAACACTATTGGCCATTTCCAAAAGGACATCTGGAGCTCCTTTAGTAAATGAAATCTTTGTCTCTCCATCTGCAACCATAATCGTCATTCTCTTCCTCTCGCTGTCGAATGGGATTTCATCAATTCTCTCATATTTACTTGACAGCACATTGCGATCAATGTCTACTTCGTCAACTGCTCTAAGCAGAGCCAGTTCTGTCGGATTTCCGAACTCTCGATGATCATCAAGTACTGAATTGTTGCAAAGTGCTGCACCATCACAGAGCATTTTGATATTTTTCTGTTCCAGCCTTTTACTATCAAGATCCTTGGGAGCAAAAATTGTGAAATGATGTTCAGAATGAGGATTGAATGTTACTATCTTCTGAACAGTCATTTTGTTAAGAGTCAACGTACCCGTCTTATCGGTACATATAGTCGTTACAGATCCAAGAGATTCTACTGCAGGAAGTTTCTTTACAATCGCATTTTTTCTTGCCATCCGTTGTACTCCCAGTGCTAGTGCTAGTGTGACAACTATAACTAGTCCCTCGGGAATAGCTGCTACAGCAAGAGTCACTGCTATGAGAAGAATGACATCAAAATGATAGGATGCGACAAGTACTCCCCATAATACCATAAGCGCCATCATTCCAAGGATGACATAAGAGAGCCTGACACTAAACTCATCCAGTTTGATCTGAGTAGGTGTTGGATCCTTCTGAATCTCCTGAACGTCTTCTGCAATCTTTCCCATCTCTGTCTGCATTCCAGTTCTCACAACAACTGCTTTTCCCTTCCCTGAAACCACATGAGTACCCATAAAAAGTAAGTTGATTTGATCACCCAATGTACTATGTGAAGGTATCTTGGCATAGGTTGACTTTTGAACATCCTCACTTTCTCCCGTCAATTGAGCCTCTTCTGTTCGTAAATTGATGGATTCAATCAGTCTCAAATCTGCTGGAACCCGATCTCCCTGTTTAACAACTACGATATCTCCTGGGACCAGATTCTTAGAAGAGATCTCAAGCTCCTCATCATTTCGTACCACATGACTCAGATGAGATACCATCATTTTGAGGGCGTCTATTGCTTTGTCTGCTCTCCATTCTTGATAGGTTCCAACCATCGCATTAATGATAAGGATTATTGCTATGAGAATTGTGTCAATAAAATCCCCTTCTTTTGCTCCAATTATAGCACTGACTATAGCCGCTCCAATAAGTGTCCATACAAGAATATCCTTGAATTGAGAGATAAAAATCTGGAAAACAGTCGTTCTCTTTCCCTCAATTAATTCATTTGAACCATATTTCGACAATCTCAGATTTGCTTCTTCTGAACTAAGACCAGAAGGTGTAGTGCCGTAGTATTCCATGGCCTCTTTCTTCGACATAGTGTGGAAGTCAGCACTCTCATTGGGATGGTTCAATTCTCACACCTCAATAATTCTGTACTACTAGTGGTAACTTTCTGTCCAACTCCTAATATTGCATTATCATATCTTACAACCCGAAGAGAATATATTAAATCAAGAAACAACTGAGTTATCAACATTGAATTTTATTCGGCAACTAATTAAATAATTTCGATCGTGCATAATTTAATAGGAAGCAAATATTAATGTAAAGTGTTATCTTGCCAATTTGGATACAATCTTCTTCGAATGAAATTCTCCTAAATGTTCTGTGTAATTTAATTCCTCAATATTCCAAGTATCTTCCTTGTAGCTAATTTCTGTGATGGAACAGTTGCCTAACTTCATCCCAATAATATCAGTGTGTTTGACTCCCTTAACAAATCCAAGGAAAAGGCGTATTGGTCCCCCATGTGAGACTATTGCTATTGTCGATTCCTTGTCAAGTGAATTCACTATTCTGGTTGTCACACCTTTTGTTCTCTCAAACACTTCTTCCAAAGACTCCCCGTGATTTTTGATAAGGGAACGTAGAGAATTGAGGGAATGAATCTCGGACTTACCTAATCTCTTTCCAAACACCTTCCCTTCCAATTCAGCTCCGTATCCTTCTCTTAATTCCTTTGTCTCATGAAGAGAGGTTTCTTTTTGATATTTCCAAATTATCTCTGCGGTTTTTCTTGCACGACTCAAGTCAGAAGTATAAATCCTATCAAAATCCACTTTTCGAAGATATTTAGCAGTGAGGAGAGCTTGGTTTCTTCCTACTGTATTCAGTGGAACATCCTGATGACCTTGAAACCTTCGTGTCTGGTTCCAGTCAGTAACTCCATGTCTCACGAAAAAGAATTTGTGATTCAACACGTACTGAATACAATTTGATTTAAGAAAGATTTGTATTATATCGGAGACAGGTGCGTTCAGAGAAAATTATTATTAGTTTTGTACATATATTTTTAAGGAATCGATAAGGAAGAATAGTTATGAAGAAAGAACTCCACATCCACCCTGAGCACAATCTTCCAGAGCATGTAACTGAAACTATTCGTCTGATGGGGAAAAAGTGGGCACTGATTGTTCTACATACCTTATCACATAATCCATCATCATTTGGTGAGCTGAAATCGAAAATATCTGGAATATCAGCTTCGGTTCTCTCAGATTTGCTGAGTGAATTTACCTCAAATAACATGATCGAGAAAAGGTCGGTTGGACCGAATCAGCACATGTATTTCATCGGTGAGTTTGGATCTCTTCTTTGCGATCTTGTGGATAATCTTGATTTGTTTGGTATGAAGATGGTGGATATGCGTCCGTCTATTTCCATTCATTAATGGGCAAGACTTTAGGATTTATTAACAGCAGGACTTTCTTCAATTCATGGGTATCTCCCCAGAATTCAGTCAAAGACGTGAGAGGTTTTTCTCGATACTCGATGACAACTCAATTGCAATCTTCACAAGTAATGATGTGGGAATAATGAGTAATGATGTAGATTATTACTACAGACAAAATTCTGACCTGTACTATCTCTCTGGATTTATTGAACCTAAGACTGTGCTCATCTTCGAGAAAAGTGAGGAAGGGACAAAGTTTACAATGATTGTGCCGCCTAGAGATCCAGAATTTGAAACGTGGAATGGGAGAAGGTCTGGTGTAGAAGGAGCTAAAGAGAACTTTGACGCAAATGAGAGTTACAGTAATGAAAATCTCGAAGAGGTACTCTCGGACAAACTTCCAAAATATGGAAAGGTTTACTACGAGGTTGGGAGAAGTGATAAATTGGATAGTATCATACTGGAGCTTATCACCAAGGCATACAAAAAGAAGCGAAGTAAAACCCTTGGTCCACACATTCTTGTAAATTCCACAAGCATTGTTGAAAAGATGAGAACCAAGAAGACACAGTACGAGTTAGAACTCATGAGGAGAACAAATGAGATTAGTATCGAAGCCCACAGGGAAGCGATGAAATCTACAAAAGTGGGGATGAAAGAGTACGAGCTTGAAGCTGTGTACATGTACCATTTCTACAAAAATGGTGCAAGGAGACCTGCCTATACATCTATTGTTGGTTCTGGAGTAAATACTACAATCCTTCATTATATTGAGAACGATGATACAATCAATGATGGTGATCTCATTCTTGCAGATTGTGGCTCTGAGTATAAGTACTATGCAGCAGATGTCACCCGAACTTGGCCTGCAAACGGAAAATTCACCGATCCACAGAATGAGGTCTACCAGATTGTTCTCGATGTTCAGAATGAGTGTATTGAGATGTGCAAACCTGGTATAAAGTTCAAAGAAATTGCTGGATACTCTGTCAAGAAGCTGACTGAAGGTATGGTCAAATTAGGTCTTCTTGAGGGAGATGTAGACAAGCTTATTGAGGACAAGAAGTACCGTAGATTCTACATGCACGGTCTTGGTCACTGGTTGGGAATAGACACCCATGACACCTCACGTATCTCTCTTATGGAAAGTACTCTTGAACCCGGACACGTCTTCACCATAGAACCTGGTATCTATATCCCCGAAGACGACGATATTGTGGAGAAATACAGGGGAATAGGTGTGAGGATTGAGGACGATATTCTAATCACAGAGAACGGTCATGAAAATCTTACCGGTTCACTTGAAAAGACAGTGGATGAACTCGAGAAATTGCTATCTTGAGTCAGCTTGATTTTAACAATTCAATTGCTTGGTTAGCTGTATCTTCCGAAATTAATTCTTGATCCACTGCTACCTTTACTGCATTGACAATTAACTCTTTGTCTTCAAGAGCTTCTACTAGCATGTTTACTCTGAAGTCCATTGGCATAGCATCCTGACCAAGAATTGCCTTTACCATCGAAGTATAAATCTGAAGATCTTTTAGGATTGATGCATCCTCTTCTCGTTCTTCAGCCATCGATGTGAAGTCAGGTGTTTCGTCCATGATATACTTAATCACATAGGTGAATATTAAAAAGATACGGACTTCAAGAGTTAATTCACAGAATGAGGAATTTATTAAGCTATTGGAAGTATTCTTATTTTTCACACTTCGTTACATTCCGTCGTTGTAACGAAAAATGTTATCGCATCTAGTCAGTTGGTGGGAACAATGTTCCACTTTTAGCAATTTGTGACAGGTAATCAAGTGAACCTCTGGTTTTCCTCTCAAGTGTCTCCATATCAACTTCTACTAAACCAAATCTCGGTGTGTATCCCTCTGCCCATTCGAAATTGTCAAAGGCACTCCAGTGGAAATAACCTTGAACATCAACTCCTTCTGATATAGCTCTTTGGACTTCGCTCAAATGTTGAAAGATGAACTCTTTCCTCCAATCATCGTCAAGGGTTGCAATACCATTCTCGGTAATTATTATTGGTAAATTGACCCTCTTACTTACCTTCTTTAGGATATTATAGAGCCCCTTAGGATGAACCTCCCAGTTCATCTGTGTAAGTTTTCTAGCTTTACGATAATCGAATGAATCGGACAGACCCTTAATCCCCAATCCACAGTACTGTGGGATGTAGTAATTCACTCCAATGAAGTCTCCTGGATCCCCTTCTTTGATTTTTCTGCCAAAGATAGGAGTTTTCTTCTTCATGAATTTGCGGAGAAACGATCCCTGAAATGGAAATTCTGAGAATATTTTGATAAGTTGGTCTATCGGACTCCATTTTCTTAGTGCTTTGAAATCCATCATATTCTTCACAATTCCCACTTTGGCTTCTGGATCCTTCTGTCGGATGATCCCAACAGCGATAAAATGTGCTTGAGTTATGTTCTCTGTAATTCTGACGAAAGAACGGATACTCGTTTTCCCGGGGGAATGCCATCCTTTCAAATAACCTAGTGTCGCATAGATATAGGGCTCATTGATGGTGTTGTAGATGTTTATGAGATCTCCCAAGTTCTCGACAACAGTAGTCACCCAGAATCTCCAGTGGGAAAGATTCTCCCTCTTCTCGAATCCTCCAAGCTCCATGAACCACTGAGGTGAGGTGAAATGATGTAAAGTTACATATGGTTCCTGTCCCGTTTCTTTAAGGGCCGTAAGTACTTCTCTGTAGTGATCTATCTCCTTCTGATTTACTTCATTAGGTTTAGGGATAATCCTTGACCACTCTATAGATATTCTATGGGCTTTGAATCCTCTGCCTGCGAGCAACTGAAAATCTTCTCTAAATTTGTGGTACTGGTCGATCGCCCTCCCAGATTTCTGACCACCTTCGATCTTCTTCTCTTTCTGCTCGAACTTCCACCAATCATTCAATGAGTTACCTCCTTCGACCTGATGTGCTGAAGTAGCTGTTCCTATGAAGAAATTCTCCGGAAACTCATGGCCATTATTCATTACATTTGTATGTGATACAAGAGTAAATTAAGTCTTCCTGCTTCCGTCGTGTGATGGTAAATCCAAACCGTCCGAATCCTCAAGTCCTGCTTATCATAGACGGATTCGGTACAGCACCAAAGTCTGAGGGAAATGCTATTACTGGGGCAAAGACCCCGACTTTTAACCACCTCTACAAGACCTACCCCCATACTCTGCTTAAAGCATCAGGGACAGCCGTAGGATTACCCAAGGGTACAATGGGGAACTCAGAGGTGGGTCACCTGACAATTGGATTGGGAAGAGTGCTCTTCCAGAGCTATGAGAAGATCAACCAATCTATTGCCACCCACTCATTAGAGAAAATTCCTGTCTTGAAGGAGGTATTTGATTTTGTTACTACCAACAACTCATCGCTTCACTTTTTTGGATTGCTTAGTGACGGAGGAGTCCATAGTCACATTGATCACCTCTTCGAATTGCTTCGAGTAGCAAAGAATAACAATGTCCAGAAGGTCTTTGTTCATGCATTTACTGACGGAAGAGATGTCCCACCCACAAGCTCAGATACTTATGTCCAACAACTGATTAATGTCCTGAAAAAATATGATGGTTACGAACTTGCGGACATTGTGGGAAGATATTACGCAATGGACAGGGACAAACGATGGGATAGAACGCAGATTGCCTATGATATGCTAACTTCTCCTCGAACTAAGGAGGATGTGAAGGAACCCATTTCTGAGATCCATAAAAGATTCAAGAAAGGTGAGACAGATGAGTTTCTCAAACCAATAATCACTAACATAGATGGTCAAGTCAAGGATGGAGATGCAGTCATATTCTTTAACTTCAGACCAGATCGAGCCAGACAGATTACCATGGCAATGAATTACTCTCCTGAGAAGGAAATCAAGAAATTCTCGAACCTTAAGTATGTGTGCATGACTAAATATGATGATTCGTTTGATCTACCAGTTCTCTTTCCATCGGAGAAAAGCAAAAATTCGCTTGCAGAAGTCTATGCCAAGAATGGACTGAGACAAATTCATATTGCAGAAACAGAGAAGTATGTACATGTGACCTACTTCCTTGATGGCGGGGAAGAAAAGCCATTTGAAAATGAAGATCGAGTACTTATACCAAGTAACAGAAAGGTAGCCACCTACGATCTTTCTCCTGAAATGAGAACAAGGGAAATAGTTGAGAATGTGATTGAAGCATTAGAACGAAGAGCGGAAGATGAACACTTCTATGATCTTGTAGTTCTGAATATTGCTGCTCCTGATATGGTCGGACATACAGGAGATTTAGATGCGACGATTAAAGCTGTTGAAGTGACAGATGAAGCACTCAAAGTACTCTATGAAGGATGCAAGGCAAATGGTTATACCCTTCACATCACTGCGGATCACGGAAATGCGGAGCAAATGCTCAAAAATGGTCATCCCCATACCGCGCATACAACTAACCCAGTTCCCTATATTGTAACAAAAGAAGGTCTCTCTCTACGGAGTGGTCTTGGACTTTCAAATGTAAGTCCATCTATTCTTAGGCTAGCAGGTATCGAAATTCCTCCGGAGATGGATGAGCCCATTCAGAGCTGAATTTCCTCTCCATGAGAGAGATCCTGCAAGGCCTTCTCTCCCGTCTCATTCATATTCCAATACTCAAGATCTTCAGTCCACACCTTTGAAAGATATCCATTACCTTCCAATGATTCTATTGCTGCGATAATCTCCTCAAACGATGGTTTCCTCTCTGAGAGCATGTACAATGGATTAACTTTAGCTTCCACATCAATGAGATTCAGCTTTTTCAGATTTTTCCTCGCAGCAGAGGGTTTGAAAAGCTCGAACACATTGAGCTTTAAGTTGAAAATGAACTTGTCGTCATTCACAATTAATCACTGATTTTTCTACTAAAAAACATTGATTTTTGTTAAGAGATAATATATTTTGAAACGGTTTCTACTGCATCAAGCTTCTCAAGCTTCCCAACTGCAATATCGACCCTTTCCTTGACCAGACTTTTCCGTTCAATAATATGTGCATGATAAAGTGCAACATCGTAAAAATCCTCTAAAATAACTAGGGCTTCTTCCTCATCCTCAAAATCTATCATCGGTAGTGGAGAAACCTTCGCAAAATCCCCGAAAATTGTCTTATACTCGAGATCAAGAAGGTAGAAATGTTTCTCACCATCCCTCTTCTGGGCTGTGTGAAAGGTGTCTGCAATACTACGATAGGGATGCTCTGCAGGAATTTTGGATTTGCTCTCTAGTATCTTTACTTCGTCTCCCATTAGACTTGCTCGAATGGATGCTTGTATATAGACAGCATTCGTTAGATTTGCCTTACCCAATTCAGATAGAAAATCTGCGTATCTCATGAGATATGCATAAGACGCAGCATACTCTCCTTTCTCATCAGCTAAGATAATCGCATCTTTGAGGTCATTCATTGCTTTCTCTCTAGAGTCTGGATCCATGAACCACTTGCCAACTTGACGGATGAAACTCCTAATCTCAGACGACACTGAACTGGATATTTCGTCCTAACTTTAATACTCTTCTTCATCCACATGAAGATATCACTATTTCTCCTCATCCTTTTCTTTCTTCTTGAAGATGTTTCCCACAAAGTTACTCACCCCATCAACAGTCCCCTTGATCACATTGGTGGGTGAAGACTTCTTCTTCTTGATAGATCTTCCAGAAGACTCTCCAAAGTACTTCTCCTCCATCTCACTGTAGTTGTCCTCTGTAATCTTGTCATCCACAATGAACTTATTCTCTTGAGACTGATCATCATCTCCAGTATTTTCCCCATCAATTTTCTCAGAAAGTGTTTGTTCTGTCCCCGCTACATTCTCAGCTTCGGTATCCTCTGGTTTCGGTTTGACAATACCTATCCTGCCAAGAAATCCTCCCTTCTTTTGATATTCGACCTTCTTCCTGTACTTCTCCAATTGTTTTGAAGTCTTTTCAAGTTCTCCTTCCATTGATCTATACTTCTTCACATCGTATATCAATTCAGTTAGAATTGTGGGTAGGTTGATTCTCTTCTTCACCTTGTCCTTGACAGTCCCTCTAAACTGTAAGTAATATGCAATAGTCATAAGTGAGAGTGGTAGGACAAGGAGAGTCACTCCATAACCAATAAGAGTTGCGAACAAGGTAGCATTCTCAAGAAAACTAGGGGATTCACCACCAGTAAGTGAGAGACCAGCAGTTACTGCACCAACAGCTATGACGCTGTTAAACTTCACTTTGTACCTGTCTGCTACTCTCCAATTTACTCCTTTCTTTGTGTCCCATGCTTTGATCCTCAGATCTTCCATCGACCAAATGATTGGGATAATCGGTGTGAGAAGTAATGGTACAAGAACCAGTAGGAATGACCAAATAGCGACACTATTAGGATTCTCTACCGGATTGCTCAATGTGATATTGGGATTCAGAGAAGAGCCGATCTTAATCAATGTGGTGGAAAGACCGAGGAAGGCTATAAGTAATGAAATGAATCTAGCAAATGGTGCTCCAATCCCTATCTCTTCCTCATCCTCATCATATTCAAAGTAACTGAATGACCCACCTGCAATTATCTTTCTTCCAATAATATTGTCATTGACCATCTCGATGATCCATGGCGCAAAATTCTGAGCAAACCACTTCCAGACTGGTATAATGATGAAGAGACTAAAAATCCCCACATTCAAGAGTACTAGCCCATTGAGAAGATTCCGGTTGAATATGAAATGTATCTGGAGATAAAGTCCAATGAAAAATAATGCTCCTAAACTTATGTAGTGCATCCTTCTTCGTAGATATTGGGAAATCGATTTCAGCTGAGAGCCAATACTCATTACTCAATTCTAGCTTTCCAGTGATAAAAAGAGATTGTTATCTCTTTCGTAATTAGAGGAAATTACCACCATGCTTTTCACAACTATCTCTAATTTTTGAATATGGATGAAAGAATTCTGGTACTAGGTGGAACCAGCTTTCTCGGAATGCATATTTTACGTGATCTCGAAAAAAGGGGAATTAGTTGCGTAGCTACTACAAGAAAGTCTGAGGTAAACGCTGAGATCAATGGTGTGAAGTGGTTTGAAGCAGATATCCTCCAAGTAGGTGTGATAGAGGCTCTTCTAGCTCAGGTCGATCCCGACATTGTCATCAATCTAATAGCGATGTCCTCAAACGCAAACTGTGAAGCAGAGCCACAGGTAGCTTGGGTTCTAAACTGCTCATTTGTTGAACACCTTGTTTCCATTTGTGAGAAATCTGGATCACTTCTTTACCACCTTAGTACCGATTTTGTGTTTGATGAGTGCAAGGGAGCTCCATTCAACGAGGATACCTATCCCAGAGCTTCAACGGATTTGGGGAACACGAAACTCATGGGTGAGATTCCAGTAATCCAATCCTCAATTGGAAGAGTGATACGTTTGTCGACTGTATGGGGAGAAAATCTCTTGGACGAAGGCAAGGTCTCATTTGCTTGGGAATCATATAAGGACCTCCTGAATAAGAAGAAAGTATCAGTTTTCTCAAATGTTTACAGAACTCCTGTACTTGCATCACAGGTAGCAGAATGTATCAATGATATCACACTTCGGAAGATAGAATATTCTGTAATTCATCTTACAGAAGGTAATTTGATGAGCAATTATGATAATTTCCTTCTCATCCCAAATATAGATAATTCACTGGTCTCCCCTATTGAGGTAGAGAGTGCTACGACTCCTCTCGAATTGGGACTGGAGACAAAATATCCAGAGTTGAGTGAGAAATTAGATTTCAAGAAGGGAATAGCTCAGTGGACTCATCCACTAGACTGACCAAGGGATTCAGCCTCGATAATAATGCAGTTAAGCCCGTTCTCTATAACTTCCTGGACTTCATCATGGTAGTGAGAAATATCGACCTGTCTGTCTTCCCATGTAGTTTTAAATGTGAAAATAATCTCAATTTCTCCTGTCACTCCAAGATAATCCAATTTTAATTGTGGATGCCTGTTTGGTTGAAGAGCGTTTACATCAGATGTCAGCTCAAACACTCTTGTATCCACATCTCCAAAATCTAGATCTGAGTCCAACTCACTTAATTGACCTCGGAATAGTGTACTCTGGTAGTATACCCTCGCGAACATTCTCATCCCTTAGGTAGTTACTGTTGTATTTGGACTAGTATTTTGCTTCTTCTGCACTACTACAAGGTCTTCCTCTTCTTCCATTTCAATCGCAGTATCTGGTTTAAATAGATCTGCTAGATATGCTTTGCTCGGTATGAGTGCGTTCTTCAGTACCTCACTAAAGTGGGAAACAGTGATAATTTCCAGTCCCTCGTATTGCTTATCCAACTTAAGGTCACCATAGTTCTGGATTGGGATGATCACACGCTTGATACCTAGTCGAGCAGCGGCCTCTGCTTTGTAGGTCACTCCTCCGATCGGAAGAACCTGTCCTCTGACACTGAGAGACCCCGTCATGGCAGTATCCTGCCTGATTGGGGCATCTTCAATTGCTGAGACCACTGCTGTTGCTATAGTTACAGATGCACTGTCACCTTCAACACCATGTGTTCCCACAAATTGGATATGAATATCCATGTTACTAATTTCCTTTCCAAGATAATTCTTGATAAGAGCAGAAATATTCTGAACTGATTCTCGCGCGATTACTCGGAGTTGACCAGTTGCGTAAATCCTTCCAGCACCAGAGTGAAGTGCAGGTGTGATTGCAGCTTCAATAGGCATTACGATACCACCTGTGTTCCCCATAACTGCTAAACCATTCACTCTTCCTACTAGACCCTTCTCTATACGTACTAAATTGTAGTCCTTGTATTTCTTGATTGTATCCGAGGTGATCTGTGATTCGAGTGTAATTGCAAGATTCTTTGCTTCGATGATATCAGTCTCCTCGACGAGTGGATGACCCTTCTCAACCGCCAAATCTCCAGCAGTACGAATAAGTCCTCCTAGATCCCTGAGCATAAGTGTGAGGAAGTTAGCTCTTCCTGATCTTCTTTGAGCTTCATAAATTACCTGTTCAACTGCACTCTTCGTAAAGTGGGGAATCTTGTGATCCTTCGCAACCTCCTGGGCAACGAATCTTGCAAGTTTCCTTCGATTCGTGATGTTGTCAGCCATAACTGTATCCATGAAGACCTCATATCCTTGTCCTCTAATCCTTGATCTGAGCGCAGGATGAAGATTTCGAATAGTCTCCTGATTCCCTGCTGCAATTAGGATGAAATTGCAAGGAACTGGTTCTGTCCTAACCATTGCTCCAGAGGAGAGTTCGCTTTGACCTGTAATTTGGAATTTCTTCTCTTGCAGTGCTGTGAGAAGCTGTTGCTGGGTTTTGATGCTAAATGTTCCCACCTCGTCAATGTAACAAATACCTCTATTTGCTTTGTGGATTAGACCTACTTCCACCCTCTCATGTGGTGGTGTTCCCAAGCCTCCAGACTGATATGGGTCATGTCTGACGTCTCCAAGAAGGGCTCCTGAATGAGCTCCTGTGGCATCGATAAAAGGTGCGGTGGTCACATTAGCAGTATCTACCAAGATTTTCGGTACAAGTATCTCACTTCTCCCCCTCATACTATTCATGACCATGAAAAGGAATATTCCCACAAGCAACGCTCCAGGGACAATTTGAGGGTCAAATCTTGCCCACATCATGACTAGAAGAACAATGAGGATAGGAATGAAGATCGCTAACATATTTCTCCTACCTTCCTCTTTTCTAGCTCTCTCTTGAGCCATCTCCACACGTATCTTCCCTTCACCTGACGGGAGAGTAACAATACGTGGATTATTGGGATTCTTAGGATTTGCTACAACAAGAATATCCTCCATCACATCATGAGGAAGCATCTCAGACGCTGCTGCTCCGAGGAGACTTTTCCCAGTCCCCGGATCACCTATAAGCAGGACATGCCTACCTTGAATAGAGGCCTTTTTGACAATTTTTATTGCCTTCTCCTGTCCTAAAATTTGGTCTATAAGTTTTGGAGGTACACTGATTTCGCTAGTGTCATGAAAATTGATATCAAGGAGTGTATTACTCCCCTTCGTTACGGTGACCATAATGTCCTAAATATAATTTATTCAGAGACTCAAAAAAAGCTTTAGCTTAGAGTAAGATTAGCAATTTATTAATAGAAGGAATTTTTCTATTGTACAAGCTAGTTGGAGTGTATTACACTACAAGGAGGGTATGAACCGATTCTCTTAAGACCTCGTGTGATACAGGTGTCATATATTGAATTACTTGATTTCTGGTAAGAATAGCTCTAAATTAGGTGAGTTACTTGCCAAAAAGCTTGAATATCAAAATATTACATTATCAAGTAAAACCTTCACAGATGGTGAGACACTTCTCAGATTCGAAAATTTTCCTGATGATGCTATCCTTGTAGTTGTCGTTCAAAATCTAAACAAACCTCAGGAATTTAATCTCTTCCAGCTTCTCAATATTGTTCAGGGGTTGAAGAGGAGAAATGTACCGAAAATTATCGCAGTCACACCCTATTTTTGCTATGCTAGAGCAGATCGAGAGGCATACCCAGGAGATATTGTATCACTTCAAACCGTCCTGAAATTAATTCAAACGTCATCGGTGGACAATCTAATCACTATTGACATCCACAACCCAAATGCGCTTGGTAATCCCGGTTTTAATGTATCTAATCTCCTTCCATCCAAAGCAATAAGCAATTACTTCAGAGATAAGTACACTATAGATGATACCTGGAAAGTCATTGCACCCGATAAGGGAGCTCTCTATCGAGCCAAAGCTCTTGCTGAAGCTCTGTCCATACCATACTCTAACCTACATAAAAGCCGAGATAAAGTGACAGGAGAAGTTAGCTACAAAGTCCAAGAAATTGAAGTAAGAAAGAATGTCATAATCGTCGATGATATTACGACGAGTGGGGCTTCTATTCTTAAATCTAACAAGATCCTGATGGAAAATGGAGCAGAAAACGTTCATGTTGTCATCTCACATTTGGTGGATATTAAGGCGGGTGAGTCTATTTCTTCAGAAATTACAGGAGAGATGTTTTCAACCACCTCATTCCAGACCCCTTACTCGAAAATCGAGATTGCAGATATAATTACGGAGGAGATTCGAAAATTTACCTCTTGAGAATATCCTGTGCTCATAAGGGACCGGCTCATACAGAGATTGAAGAGCTGTTTGATAATTTTGAGTGGCTCGCAGATAATTTAGTTCTAGTTCGTTGTACTGAAGATTATCTCACAGACATCCTGAGCTTTGCAGGTTCTATTCGATTTGTTTTCAAGATCGACCAATACCTTCCCACCTTAAATCTCGAAGATATCATGCAATATGTAAGAGATGTGAATGTCAGTCACCTTGAGGGTACAAGTATGAGGGTAAAGGTGTTCAAGATCGGTAAAATTGATACTGAATGGAAATCAGAAAATATAGAACGAGCGATTGGAAGTGCTATCTATAACAGATTAGACACCCCCGTCATCGATCTCAAGCATCCGGAAGAGGTCGTAGCCATAGTCGTCTGGTCTGGAGGATCTGCCGTTGGGCGCTTCATTCGAGAGATTAAGGCAAAATCAATTAACATACGTGCCCCCAAAAATCTCCCTAATTCCAAGGGAGGTGCGATGAAACAAACGATTGCTAAGCTGGTGGTAAACGCCCATCGTATTGACAGGGGTGAGTATGTACTCGATCCATTTTGCGGACACGGTGGAATCCTGTATGAGATGGTAGAGGCAGGATATACACCAATTGGTATCGAACTTGATAGCAGGATAATTAGACAAGGTGTCGAGAATATGGTCTATCTTAAGTACCGTAGTTCAATCCACCTTATTCATGGAGATGCTCTCTCCCTCCCTCTGAGAAGGGGTGCCATGAATTATGTTGTCACCGATCCCCCGTATGCACTACAGACCACAACATCCGGAAGATCAGTAGAGAAAATCATAACTGACTGGCTTAACTCTTTTTCAAATCCAGTTGTGATCTCCATGTCAACTCCAAATGAGACTTTAAAAGAGCTACCTGACAAGTGGAAAACATTGAAACAATCCACAGACTATGTACACAGGGGATTGACTCGAAGATTGAGGTTGATAACTAATGGATGACATTATTCTCACATTTCTTGGAACCGGTGCTGCTATATCAAAACCCAATCGATTCCAATCATCAGTAGCTCTCAAACATCCTTTCGGGCTGGTTCTTTTTGATGTCGGAGAAGGTGCTCAATACAATCTTAGGAAGTATGAAGTACCTATTCGCAAGGAGATTACGATCTGTATCAGTCACCCACATCCTGATCATTATCAGGGACTTGCGGGACTTCTTGCATCCCTATCTCTCCTCAATAGACAGGAGAAGATCAATCTAGTCGTACCTAAGGGATTCCCAGACTATGTCAAGCTCCTCATGCATGCATGTTTTGTGCAGACCGCTTTCGAGATTAATTTTGTCGAGATGGAGGATGGTAGTTTCTTCAAGGGTAAAGGTTACTTGATCAAGGCGATCAAAGCTCAGCACTTCAATAATGCGCTCAGTTTCATCTGGATTGAGGACTCCCGATCGGGAAAATGGGATACGGGTATCCTTGAGGAGTACGCCTTCACTAATGCAGATAAGAAGCAAATCCGTGCGGGTAAGCAAGTTGAAAAAGATGGGAAAATTTTCACTCCTGCTGACATAATTGGCCCTCCTCGTATGGGGAGAAGAGTAGTTTACTATGGAGATACCAAATATAATCCCGAAATGATTGAACTCTCACGTGATGCTGATGTTCTCATACATGAGGCCACGTACCCTGCTGATATGCACACTACTGCAATTGAAAGGGAGCACTCTTGCACCACTGATGGACCTAATATTGGGAAGCTATCTGGTGTAGGACTGGTGATACTCACGCATATAGGTACTCGATTTCTCAATCCGAAGAAAGAGAAGGAAATTGCCAATAAGATCCACAATACAAAAATCGCTAAAGACGGATTTCAACTTGTAATAGAGTTCAAGAATTGATTCAATTATCAAGAAATATCGCTAACTTTTAGCCTATTAACTTAGATCCAGTACATCTGAATCGCTTTTCTTCATTTTCTTCTTCTTTCTTGATTTTTTCTTCTCTTGAAGCCTCTTGAAGTACTCCTTCTTCTGCTCATCACTCATCGTCTCTCCCTCAATGGTGGATGGGGCAATCTGATCAATCGCTTCCATCAACTCAGTCGCATCTGAGGCAATTATTTGGATGGACATTGGACCTAGTGGAGGATCATCCTCATAGTCTAAGAGAATCAGCTTGTCGAGAACTGCTGTATTTCTATTAAAATAGATAGTTGTAAGGGTTTCATTCTCTATATTTCGTAGGAATCTATTACGGACTGTGTCGAGAAGACTCTGGTTCCTCACCCAATCTGCGAAGTATCCAAGAGCGTCCAGACCTTCAGTCATGAGGTAGAAGAATCTACCTGTAGATCGCTGGTCTTCCCTAATCTCACCTGGTACAAATTTATTCATGACCGCTCTGAGAATGTCGGGATCCTCGGTGGAATTCACCCTCATCTCACAAACCACATTGATAGTCATCTCAATTTTTATTCTTGAAGTACATTAAAAAAGATAAATATAATTTCCGTGCACTTTCAAGCCCATCTGGAGAATCAATCATGTAGTCTGCCATTGCTATCAGATCTCCAATTCCAACTGATAGCTCTACCTTATCCCTCTGAAGGAATGAACTTGTTCCGGTCGCATCGTCGAATCTTCCTCTCAATTTTACTCTCTCCAATCTCTGACGAGGACTAGCGTGTATTGCTACAATCTCAAAATGATTAAACTTCTTTCTGAAGATATCTGCTTCAGTTGTCGATCTCAACCCATCAATGATTATCTTCCTCTTTCCCTGATTGTACAATCTCTCAACCCTTTCCAAGGTTATCAGAGCTACGACATCATCCCCTCTATCCTTTCTTAATTCGACCATTACTTTATTTGAATTTGCTCTATTTACCTCTAATCCCCGTTTCTGACACTCTTCTCGAATGATATCCCCCATCACGACTGAGGTGTACCCGATAGACTTGGAGACCTCTGCAAATACTGCTTTTCCTGATGCGGGGAGTCCAGTCACACCAAAGATACTGAGTTTTGCAATGTCTATTGCCACATACATAGTGCATGAAATGGTGTTTTTAATACTCTAGAAACAAACCTGTGTCTGGATTCTGTATCTTATATTCATATGGATTCAATTGAATTATAATAAACGTGATCTCTTACATTTTTCTTTCACTTTCTCATCACTTGAAAATTACTCTCCGATCAAGTTATTAAGGAGTGCAATAATCTGATATTCAATGAGTAGTAATGTATTTGCTAACTATTCAGGAGATTCAGTCTTCAGGGATAGATTCACCCTCACTCCTGAATTTGTTCCTCCCGAGATGCCTTGCAGGGAAGAGGAGACCAACAGGATGGTGGAGGCACTCAGCATCCTCCTTGATCCTTACAGGTCAGTAGCAGTCAACTTTGCCATCATTGGCGAAGCAGGAGTGGGAAAGACCACTCTTGCTAAGCTTATCACTGGACATTTACAAGAGTACGCACTTCAACAAAATATCCACCTAGAGGTGCAGTATGTCAACTGCCACTCATTCAGGACAAAAACCGCCATTCTAAGAAAGCTAGCAAATGAGAAATTTGCCATGCATGGTAGGGGATTCAGTGATGAAGAACTGATGGAGATGCTTGCTACTCGATTGGATAGGGAGAATAAGAGACTCGTTCTCATTATTGACGAGGCGGGAATGCTCAAGGCGGAGGACATTCTAGGAATAATCCATATCAATGAACTATTCGGTCAAGGATCTGGTAGACTGTCTACCATCTCAATCACACGAATATCAGACTGGATGACAATGCTTGACTCTCATTTATCTGGGAGAATTCAGGACAAACTTGAACTGGAGAACTACTCCCACGATCAGATTGAGGAAATCCTTAGGTACAGAAGACAGCTTGGATTCTTCCATGATGCCTTCCCAGATGATGTTCTCAATCTGGTAATAGATGCTAGCGCCAGCTCAGGAAATGCAAGGCATGGTATCGAAATTATGCTGAGAGCGGGGATGATTGCAAATACAAGAAGGGCCAAACAAGTCATTCCAGAATTCATCAGGGCTGCAAGAAACGAGATCTATGCAGAATTGAGACCTGACATCTTCCTAGACCTCAAGTTCAATGAGCTAGCATCAGCAGTAGCAGTGGGAAGAATCCTCTCCAAGAAAGGGGCTGCTTCTTATACGACAATTACTGAATCATTTGATGTATTCAAACTCGTCTGTGCTGAGAACAAGATCAAACCTCCTGGTATAGCAACCTATCGAAACTGCATCAAAGCACTGTCAAAACTTGGAATACTTGTCTACAAAGTCAAGTCTGTGGGATCTAATACCCGAGGCCGTCACTCGATAATAGGTCTGATGGATATTCCAGCAGTTATCCTGATCGAGAGAGTACAGGAGGTTATGAAGGACTATCAATTGAAATCTCCAACTCACCCTTCAACAAATAAAATTTAGATCTATTCAATTTTCATTTGTTTTATGACTACGATTTACTTCAATACCTTCAACCAATTGATTGATCACATAATTTTTTGTACAAATAGATTGCAATTATTATGGACCACATAATTATCCAATTCTTAGATCTGATCTATGTAATTCTATTCTCAGTTTATCATAGAGCTTCTTGAACCCCAATCTGTGATTCAACCGAAGAATTGGTGCATTCATCTCTGCATTTTCAGTCGTCACATATTTAATCTCTGGATGATTTTCTCGTAAGTACAAGAGGCTAAATGATTTCAAATAGGTTGCCAGTGATCTTCCCCTAGACTCACGTCTCACCCCAGTCATTCCATTATGTCCCATACTTCCGTGGAGATTCACTTTCGTTGAACCTACAATCCTACCACTATCCATTGCAAGAACTAGAATAAAATTGTAGTCTGGATTTCCAATTCTATCTGAAGCTCTCTTACACAATTTACCTGCTGTATAGATCTTAGGAGCCAAGCTACTGGTTCCATTAGGGACATCTGCGTGGGTAGCGGTCTTAAAATCAGCCATTTCCTCAACAAATTCCTGATCGTCAAGATATCTCTGAAATATCTCGTCACTGTAATGTACACTGATTTCCAGACCCTCAACCTCGTATGTATCTACTACCTCCTCGACCAACTCCCAATTCACCTCTTTGAGAATGAGTCTATTGAAGTGCTCAACAAGTGTGACCTCAGCTCCAATCTCCTTGAACCATCGAATTTGGGGATCTCGATCCTCAGTCCAATTCCAGTAGACAACTGCTATCTGATCCTCATTCAAACCCCTAAGGATTTGTGACATTGCTCGCTTCCACTCCCTCTCTCGCAAATCTACAATCTCAATCTCAACGGTGACATGAACCTTGTCCGTAGTTGTATACTGTACAAAACCTACATCTTGAGATTCTGTAGAGATAACCCAGAGGTTGAGAGTATCGTTCAACTGCAGCTCCTCTAGAAGTCGTGTGTTGCTCATTTTCCTCTCATATCTTAGTCTTGGAAGGACTTGCTCCTGAATTTTGAGATACCTCTGAATTAACTTCTCGTCATTGTTATCTACTCTGAGCACCTGCACGAGTTCAAAATCTATGTGGGAGATATAAATTCATCCTCCTTGCTACTCCATCCGAATGTTTAAGGTACATATTACCAATCTGGATAATGTGTTCATTCTCGGTCTAGGAGGTATATCTGGTAGTGGGAAGTCAACTCTGGCAAAGATTTTACAAGCGAGAATCCCACATTCTGTCGTCATCAACTTCGACAATTATTACAAGCACAGACCTGACCTCAGCTTTGAACAGAGACAAATTGTAAACTATGACCACCCAGATTCACTTGAGATCGATAGATTACTCAATGATCTCAAAAAGTTACTCAAGGGTGAGTCAATCCAGATTCCTGTCTACGACTTCAGCAAACATCTGAGAACTGATCAAACCATTCTGATCGAACCACCTCGTCTCCTAATTATCGAAGGAATCTTCACAACAGTTATCTCTGAGGTACGGGCACTGATGGATCTCATCATCTATGTGGATGTAGATATCGAGACGGCAGTTGTTCGGAGGGTTCGCCGAGATATCATTGAGCGTGGAAGAGAGACCCTCCAAATCTGTGATCAGCTTGAAGCGACGGTCATCCCAGGCAGCAAGTATGAGATCGCACCATCCAAGAGAAATGCAGATTTTATTATCAGAGGTGATCGACCCTATGAGAAGATCGTCGAATTTATTCTGAAGATGATCTCGAATCAATAGCAAGTACTGTTGAAGATGTTGAATAATTTGTTGTTCTCTTAGAATTAGTGCTCAGAG
>Ga0114931_10000649_pt1 | contig 43007 bp, 53 predicted proteins | sample 2SBtaG_FD_89579 | JGI IMG/M metagenome (GOLD analysis project Ga0114931, IMG submission 89579) | Deep subsurface microbial communities from Kolumbo volcano to uncover new lineages of life (NeLLi) - 2SBTROV14_V59a metaG | ecosystem: Environmental > Aquatic > Marine > Volcanic | place: Kolumbo... | reverse complement strand
TGTGTCCTTGCGGGAGGCGGGATGGCGAGGTCGACTGCGCCCAAGCTGCGCATTGGTGGAGCGGATGTGTCCGGTTTCATGGTGGAAACTTCGTTTCAACTCGAAAGCCGGTGACGCATTTCGGTGCTTCCACGAAGCCCCGGAGGCCCCGCGGCGACGGCACCGATTTTGCGATTTACCGGGCTCATGCCGCAGACGCGAGGAATCCGCGCAGAGGAGCAAGAGGCGCTCGTGGCATGGCTCGACGACGGCCTGCGGCGCGGCCAGCGTGGAAGACTGGAGGCGGAATACCCAGTTTCCCTGGGCACCGCAGGGCTCGCGGGCCACCGCATCGTGTGCGAAGGGGAGCGTTTTGCGTCTCACGCGATGTCATGGAACATCACGCTCTGCGCCCGAGGGTCGCAGCTGCCGGCTGGACTGATCGGCCTGGTCTACACCGACCCCGATTTTCGCGGGCGTGGCAATGCCCAGGCGTGCGTCCGCGCCTGCCTGGAGGACCTCCGTGCAAGCGGCGCCTGGATCGCCGCGTTGTGGAGCGACCTTCCGGAGTTCTACGCGAGGCTGGGCTTTCGCCCAGCGGGACGGGAGATCTTCCTCGGGGTCGATCCGGAAGCCTGCTTGGAGGCCCTCACGGGCTTGGGCGTGCTACCAGGCGTTGTCACGACCGGGCCTCCGAGACCCGAGGATTTCGAAGCGCTAGAGACCCTCTACGGCGCCCATCCCGTTCGCGCCGTGCGCGACCCTGGCGCGCTGGCGCAGTACGCCGCCTGTGCCGAAACAGACTTCCTCGTGGCCCGCCTCGCGGGTCGGCCCGTGGCTTATGCAGCCCTGGGGCGCGGCGACGACTTCCGCGGCATCATCCACGATTGGGCGGGGAGCGCCGAAGGAGTGCTGGCGTGCCTGGAGGCGCTGGCTCGGCCGCGCGGTGGCGCGGCGTGGCTGATCGGACCGGAGCCCCACCCGGCTGCGGCCGCCCTGCGCGCCCTGGGAGCGCGACTCCACACAGAGTCCTTCGCGCTGCTGCAGCTGCTGGATGCCGGCCGCCTCTGGCAACGAGTCGTGCGCGATCACCCCGACCTTGCCACCACGGCGTTGCGGCAGGTGGAAGAAGGCTTTGCAATCCGGGGCGCCTTGGGCGAGGCGGCCCTCACAGCAGAGGAGGCCTTGGGACTGCTCTTCAACGATCCGCCCGCAGCGGTGCTCGAGGGGGCGCTCAGCCCGGCACAGTGCGGGGCCCTGCCCGACGTTCTTCCGTGGCCACTCTATCTCTGGGGATTTGACTCCATCTGAGGCCTAGGGCTGGATCTTGGCCTCCACGGGCCCCTGTTCCACTCCGGCAGGCATCTTCGTCGCCTCCGGCAGCGGTTGCCGGAGAGGATACTCCCCAGGTTCAAGGATGACCTGAACGCCTCGCCGTGCCTCGAGGTTCATCAGCAGTGGAGCCGCCAGATTGACGGTCACCTCCTTGTCGCGAATCGTCGCCATGGCGAGGATCTCAGCTTGCCCCAATGTCTCGGCAGCAACCTCGTGGAGGTGGTGCGCCTCGATCTGCGGGGAGTAATCGGGAAAGAGCAACCTGGGATCGACCACCACAAAGGCCAGCTGCGCATCGTCCAGGCAGACCAGCCAGAAGAGCGGCCCGAGGCCGTCGTAGGGCAGCACGGCAAAGCGGCAGGCCCGGGGGAAGCCCGGCAAGCCGCTCTCGAAGTGGAGCACGTCCGCCTCCTCCACTTCGATCCGCCCGAGGCGGTGCTCCACGACCACGTCCTTCGCCTCGCTCACGTCTCTCCTCCGTCGCCCTGCTCTGCGGTCACCCCGGTGAGCGCCGCACCAAGTGCCTGAAGCAGCCCCGGCTAGGCGCCTGCGGCCTCGCGATTGGCCTCTTCGATCCGCTCGAAGACCTCCTCGCGATGGATCGCGAGGCTGCGGGGAGCCTCGATCCCGATCCGCACCTGGCCCCCACCCGCCGAGAGCACGGTAAGGCGTACCTCTGCGCCAATCCGCAGGCTCTCGCCGTTTTTGCGGGTCAGTACGAGCATGTGTCAGCGGAGGAAGTCCAGAAGGCTTTGCGAAACCAGCCTCCCGGTTGCCTGGAGAGCGGCTTGCAAGGCAGTCTGCTCCTGCGCAAGCCCAGAATAGACCCGGGCCACATCTGCATCCTGGGCCTGGGAGAGCCGAGTTTCCAGGTCCACACTGCGCTGGCGGTGGCGTTGATCGAGGCTATCGAGCTGGGTCTCCGTCGCGCCCAGACGGGTACGCTCGCTGGAGAGCTGATTGGTGGCAGTATCGAGGCGGGGGAGGGTGGCCTGGACCGCCGTGGGATTGTTCGCCATCAAGGCGTCGTAGAGGCTGGAGAGCACATTGAATATGTCTTCCTTGCCTGCGTCGGGGACACTGTCGCCATTGCCGTCGCCCATGAAGACGCGCTGCCCGTTCAGACTGGTCGAGACGCGCAAGGATTCGCCGACGTCGGCCTGCACCTCGTTCGGATCCCCTACAAAGGCAACGCTGGGCGAGCTCGGAGGAGACTGGACGAAGGGCCCGGAGGGGGTGAATGGAGCCGTCGACGACGTGTAGCCAGAGAAGACATAAGCTCCCCCGAAACGCGTGTTGGCTTCCGTGACGAGCTGCGTATGCAGCGTCGCTACCTCCTGAGCCAGACTCGCTCGTGCCGCGGCATCCAACGTGCCGTTGGAACCCTGGATCGCCAGCTCCCGGGCCCGGATCAGGACATCCTGCGCACTGCCTATCGCAGATTCGCTTACGCTGACCCTCGAGCGGATCCGAGTGATGTTTCTCTGAAACTGTGCCACCTCGGCCAGGTCCCCACGCAGGCTTCGCGCGTTGGCATAATCCACGGGATCGTCGGAAGGGCGATTGACGCGGCGACCACTCGAGGCCTGCTCCTGGAGAGAGGCCAGACGGCGGCGCACGGCATCCACATCCGCGAGCGTGGTGCGCGCAGTAATAGAAGGCGTAATCCGAAATGACATGGCAAGAAGACCTCCTTCAGCGCACCAACTGCAGGACGTCCTGCAGCATCTGGTCGACGACACCGATCACGCGGGAGTTGGCCTGGAAGGCGGCCTGAAGCCGCACCAGATTCGTTACTTCTTCGTCGATGGCCACCCCCGACACCTCGTCCCGTCGGTTCTGGAGGTTCTGCATCACGCGGTCGTTCTGGAGCTTTGACTGCTGCATGGTTTGAGATTGCTGACCCACGTCCGTCACGATCGAGACCGCATGGTCCAGAAGTGTCCGGCTCGGGCCACTCGCCGGACCGGGCGGGTCACCGGGCAGAAAGATGGGGCTCGCAGCATTTCGCAGCGCGGCCAGGGCCAGGGCGTTCTGGTTGTCGCCGGGATTGGTCGTGAGACCCGCGGCGATGTTGTCCGGATTGTTCGCCACTGCACCCACGATGCTGATGTCTCGTGCAGCGTTCTCCACCTGAGGAAGGCTGTTGAAGAAATTCCCGGAGTAGCCCGTGAGGCCCAGGCCGGCGTTGTGCACCGAGTTGACCGTAGAGACCAGGTTGTAGGCCACGCTGTCGAGGGATCGGATCGCACCCGAAAGGAGGGTGTCGCGGGCCCGCAGCAGGCCCCCGAGCTTGCCTCCACCGATATCTGGGGTGATGTCGGTCTGATTCGTTCCGTCCTGGAACTGGATGTTCACGAAGCGCGGATCAAAGGGGTTCGTGAGGTCTGGCACGGCGACCAGCTGTCTGGCCCGGCTACCCTCTACCAGCGGAAGCCCCCCCGCCACGAAGACCACGAGCTCCCCCTTGGGATTCTCGAAGCTGTGGATATCGATCAGGCCGGCGAGCTTCTGGGTGAGGAGATCTCGCTGATCGCGCAGGTCGTTGGCCGGTGCAACACTCTCCTGGAACTGGATTTCACCGTTGAGCTGGCTGATCTGTTTGGCAATCTGGTTCACCTGGGGAATCACCGTCTGGATCCCGCTGTTCATGGAGGCTTGCGTCGCCCGAAGCTGCGAATCCATCGCCTTCAGTGTACCGATGGTGCTCTGCGCCGTGCCCAGGACCGCCGCTCTCTCGACCGGTGCCCCGGGTACCGTGGCGCTGGAGAGGTCTGAGAGCGAATCATAGAAGTGGTTGAGCACCGCAGTGATTCCATCGGCGCCCTGCTCATTGACGACTTGCTCGATCGCAGCCAGCGCGTCTGCCTGCTCCTTGGTGGCGCCGCTCAAGCTGCCGTTCAGAAGGAGCTGCTCCTGCACAAAAGCATTGTGAAAGCGTTGGACCGTGACCTGCTTGACGCCAGTACCCAGCGATCCAGTCGCGTGAAACTCTGGTGTCTCCGCTGCGAGGACCTGCTGCTGACGCGAGAAACCCTCGGTATTCGCATTGGCGATGTTGTGTCCGGCGGTCTGCACGCCGCGCTGATTGATCGCCAGCGCCCTGGACGACAGGTCGAGAATTCCGAATAGGCCAGACATGGGTGGGGCCTCCCCGTTCTCCTATCGGCTCACGCCGTCCGTCGCACGAGATGTCCGACACCCATTGCGCCGCTTCCACCTGCGTGTGGATTGCGCTCGTAGACCGCCTCCAGAGGAATCATCCCACCCAGGAGGCGCAGGGTTCCACGGATCTGGCTAAGGTGTTCCCCAGCAAATGCCACGTTCGCATCGAGCAGCTCCCGCACGACACTGACGAGCACCACGAGTCGTGTATGGGCGGAGCGCAACATCGCTGCATCGGGTCCGAGGGCCTCGCACAGCATCGACAGGGTGGGTCTCTCCTCTTCGACTCCGAGATCGAGGGCCAGGCGGGCCGCGACCTCGATGCGGCTCTCCTCTACGAGACGGCCTTCATCTGCCAGCTCGGCCTTGCGGCGCGCCACTTCCTCGAGGCCTGCCGCATCCAGCGCAACCATGAGCTCCCGCTCGCGCTGCAAGAGGTCCCTCAGCTCCACATAGACTTGCTCCTCGGCGCCAAGGATGGTCAGGAGCCGTTCCGCGAGATCCTCTGTGCTCACTTGCGCTCCTCTGCCGTCTCTGTGGTCGTGACCGGCGCCGAATGCGTTCGCAGCTGCCGTTCGACCTCCCTTGCGATCCCAAGACCGCCCCGCGCAGCTGCAGCTTCGGCGACCGAATCCATGAACTGCTCGCGGTACATCTGTCCGGCAGATCCACCACTGAGTAGCCCATCCGAGAAGAGGGGCTTGGCTGAACTCTTGATCATCTCCCCGATCATCATGGCCTCGAACTCGCGGGCGACGACTCCCGTGTCCAGCGGTGCATCTCGCCGGGCCATCGCTTGGAGCGCATGAAGGGAACGGATGGCACCAGGCATCAGAGCAGCTCCAGCTTTGCAGAGAGCGCACCCGAGGCCTTGATCGCCTGGAGGATCGAGATCAGGTCCCGAGGAGTCACACCCATGGCGTTTAGGCCCCGGACGAGCTCGTCGATGCTCACGGTGCGTTTCAACACCGTGAGGCGGGCTTCTTCCTCTACAGCCGATACGTCCTGGTTTGTCACCTTTGTGGTTCGGCCCCGTTGGGCGAAGGGCGCGGGTTGGGACACCTGGTTGTTCGCACTGATCGTCACGGAGAGAGAACCATGCGCGACCGCCACCGTGGAGATACGGACATTGCTTCCCATCACGACAGTTCCGGTGCGCTCGTTGAGCACGACTTTTGCCGCGTGGTCGGGGTCGACCTGGAGAGATTCGACCTCGGCCAGGAAATCTACGACTCCACCTTTATGGTTCTGGGGCAGCTTGACGCGCACGGTGCCCGGGTCTGGAGCCCATGCTACCTCTGGGCCAAATCGCTGATTGATCGCATCTGCCACGCGCTTGGCGGTAGTAAAGTCTTCATCATGGAGCGCCAGCTCGAAGCCATGCTGCTTCTCGATCGAGTAGGGCAGCTCGCGCTCGACACTTCCTCCACCAACCAGGCGACCCACAGTCGGATGATTCTTCTGCACCGATGAGCCGGCGGAGCCGCCCGCAGAGAAGCCCCCCACAGAAACCGACCCCTGGGCGATCGCGTAGATCTTTCCATCTGCGCCATAGAGCGGGGTCATCAACAGCATCCCTCCCTCCAGGCTTGTCGCATCTCCCGTCGAGGCCACGGTGACGTCGATGCGCGATCCAGCGCGTGCAAAGGCGGGAAGACTCGAAGTAACCATCACCGCCGCCACGTTCTTGACCTTGATCGCCGCGGGATCGACCCCCACTCCCATACGAGCCAGCACGCTGGCCAGGGACTCGCGAGTGAAGGTGGTCTGGTACTTGTCTCCCGTCTTGTTGAGACCGACGACGAGTCCATAGCCGGTAAGTTGGTTGGAGCGCACCCCCTTGACGGAGGCGAGATCCTTGAGCCGAACGGCCGCGGCCGGTACAGAGAGGAGGCCTGCGAGCATTATGAGGGTTGCAAATCTGGAAACCGACATCAGAAGGGGTACACCCAATCCAGTAGCCGCCCGATCGATGCGGGTCGTTGCTTGTCGTCAACTGTGCCGAGGCCATCGTAGGTAAGCCTGGCATCCGCCAGCAGTGTCGAGGGAACCGTGTTGTCGATGCTGATATCCCGCTTCCTGACGACGCCCTCGATGGTCACCAGTTGGAGATCGTGATTGACGATGATCTGGCGGCGCCCGTAGAGGTGCAGGAGATCCCCTGGAAGTACCTCCACGACCCTGCACGTCACGGTACCGCTGAACTTGCCGCTGCGTTTGGTTACGCCCTTTCCGTCGAAGTTGTTGTCCGTGTTGCTGGTGAGAACATTTGTCGCGACGCCGGGCGCCTTGTCCGGCGGTACGGTCACCCCAAAGAGACCGAAGAAACCCTTGGCAAGCTTGGGCAGTAGGGAAGTGAAGCCGATGTCGGAAGTGAGGGTGGCGCCAAGGGTTGAGCTCGAATCCGTCTTCGTATTGGCGCTCCCCTCCGCAGAAAGGTCTTCGAGCAGGAACACCGTGACCACGTCGCCCAGGCCGCGAGCTTTTTTGTCGTAGTAAAGGAACGAGCCTCCCGAGGTCTCGCCGCGCCAGATGGCACCCGCCTTGGGAGTTGGGGAGGGGGGGGGCGTGAGGCTTCCAAAATCCCGCGGCCTTGCGAGCTCCTGGATCGCATGCTCGACGCAGCCGCACAGGGGAAGCAGCGCGAGTATCAACGCCAGAGCAAGCCGGCTGGGCCCGAGTCGGGTATCAGAAATCGACATGGATGACCCCACCGCGCCTCACCTGGCCCAGAATCTCACGCCTCGAATCGGTGTTGACGACCCGAATCCATTCCCCTTTGTGCCCGTCCTGGCGAGCGAGACCCTTGCCCTCGATGACGAGCGGCCCCCGTTCCAGGCGCAGCTGGACGACCTGGCCTCTCACCACGAGGGGCGGCTCCTCGACCCACCCCTCCTGTAACACTGCGCCTGCCCGAACCGAGCGCTTGAGCCGTTGTCCCACCAGCCGAGATGGGTCTACGACGAAGCCATGGGGCAGCTCTGCCACCTCACGGGGCTCAATGAGCAGATCCTTCTGCCGGAGCGGCATGCCACGGCGTAGCGGGTGAGCGGCCAGGGCAACCGGCAGCTCGACGTGTACCCCAACGGGTACCGCAGCCCGCCGCAGCGTTCGCCCGCCCGCACTCAACACGACGCTGATCTGAACCGCCCCGATGAATCGCTGTCCCGCGCGGGCCGCGAGACGTACCTCGACAGGAGCTCCACTTGGCGATGTGACCCGGAATTGCGAGAGATCGGGCACATCGATCTTCGAGGGAGGGAACGGCGCGCGCGCGCGAACGAAGTCGGAAATTCGCGTCCGAAGACCAAACGGCGAACCGTCGGCGGGATTCTCCACAGCTGCTGCCCCGACGCACCAGAAGACGACCACGACGATCAGGGCGAGGTAGCGAGGCGCGCCCAGCATCACCGCGCCAACGCCCCGACCGCTTGGAGCATCTGGTCCCCAGCCTGGATCACGCGGCTATTCACCTCGAAGGACCGCTGGGCGAGGATCATCCGCACTAGCTCCTCCGCCATGTTGACGTTGGAAGATTCCAGAAAGCCCTGAGCGACTGCCCCGTAGCCGTCTTGATCGGGGGTTCCGGTCTCGGGCTCTCCAGACGATTCGGTCTTCTGGAAGACGCTGTTCCCCTGGGCATTCAGCCCGCTGGGATTTGCAAAACGCGCCAGCTCGATCTGGCCGACGTTCTGCGGTGTGGTGGTACCGGGCTGGAGCACCGAGACCGTACCGTCTGCAAGCACGGTGACCTTCGTCGCATCCGTTGGAATCTGGATACTGGGCTCCATCAGCTGGCCCTGCGAATTCACGAGATTTCCGTCGCGGTCGAGGTTGAACGAACCATTCCGGGTGAAGAGAATCTCACCATCCGAAGGTCGCGTGATCTGGAAGAATCCCCTGCCCTCGATCGCGAAGTCCAGATCCCGATTCGTGGAGGAGCGCTCTCCATCGCTGTGATTTCGGGAGATCGCTGCGAGCTTCACGCCGTGTCCTACCTGGGCGCCGGTAGGGAGCGCATTGCCAAGGGAGTCCTGTGCGCCCGGAGCTTTGAGGGTGTCGTAGAAGAGGTCCTGGAACTCTGCGCGGCTACGCTTGAAGCCGGTCGTTCCGACATTGGCCAGGTTGTTGGCCACGGTCTCGATGCGGGCCTGCTGGGCCTGCATTCCGGATGCAGCGGTGAACAGCGCTCTCATTGGGAAACCTCCTGGATCAGACGTTCCATGCTCTGGTCTTGGGAACGCATTACCTGAATATTGGCGTCGAAGGCACGCTGCAGGATCAGCAGTTCCGCCATCTCCCGGGTAGACTGCACATTGGAGCCCTCCAAGGAGTGCTCGATCAGCGCAGGGTTGTCCGTGGGGACTCCCACTGCCTGCGGGGGCGCGAGGAAGAGGTTCGCGCCCAGCTTCTGCAAGCGGCGCGGATCGTCAAACTCCTCGATGCGGAGTTTCCCGAGCTTCTGCTCCCGGTCATCTACAATGCTGCCATCGTGGAGGATGCGAACGGGCCGCTTCCCCACCTCGATCGGTCCACTTTCGCCGAGCACCGGAAAGCCATTCTGCGTCACCAGCTGCGCGTTGGCATTCAGGCGAAAGGAACCACCGCGGGTGTAACGGACCCCATTGGGCGTCTCGACGCTTAATAAGCCGGGGCCGTCAATGGCGACGTCGAGGGGATTCCCCGTGTCCGAAGTAGAGCCTGGGCTCTGGTCCGAGAGGATCTGCTGCGTCTCGACGAAGGCTTGGCCGGGAACTCCCTGGGTTGGCCTCTCCTTCGAGTCCAGCAGGGCTGACTCGAGGGCTGTGTGGAAGATGGCGCGATCCGCCTTGAAGCCCGCGGTGCCGGCGTTGGCCAGGTTGTTGGCAACTGCCTCCAGCTGGGTCAGCCGAGAGATTGCGCCCGAGGTAGCCACATAGAGTTCATCGCTCACAAGATCGCTCCGCCGTGGAAGATTCCGGAGCTTTCAAAAGCAATCGGTGTGCCATCTGCGAGCGAGAAATTTCTGCCGGCACCGACCTTCTAGAGCCTTCTGCGGCGGAATCGGAAGCCCTCGTGTTCGGAACGCCGGAAATTACTGCTGGCGCATTGAAATGGGCCGTTCAAGCTGAAACGAAATGCCGGCCGACCTAGGCGCGAATGTCCAGCTTGCGGCCTCGCGCGTCGAGGGTTTCTTCCGAAGCCTCCGCGTCGCGCTCAGGCTCCTCAGCCGGTGCCAGGGCGTCCGCCTGTTGCAGCGCCTCGGGTTCCGCGCTGGTGCTCAACTCGACCACCGCCGAGCGCGCCTCCTCATGCGCAGAGTGTCGGCGTCTGCGACGCTTCCGCTCCTCGCCGGGGTGCTCCTGTCCATTGGAGTCTGACGCCGGCTGCACGCTCTGGGTTACCCGAGGGGAGGAATCTCGAGAGATACGGTTGTCCATCGCTTGCTCCTCGCGCAGGATCCTGGGCTATCCGAACAATCCCTCCGCGGCCTTCGCCTCCTCGGTGACGATCTCGAGAACGGGATCCACGTCCTCCTCGCCAAGGCCCAGAAGTTGCCACGTCGGCAGCTCGCTTGGATTGATCGCTTCTGCCGGCCCGCGCCGGCCGATCCCGAGACGAGTACAGCAACGCGTGACGACCGAGGTGAGCGCGACCAACCGACGGTCGCCTTCGGCCAGCTGCGTGTATTCTTCCGGTGCGTGGTGGTGGTAGCGAATGGCGTTTACCAAGCGGGAAGGGAGCTTCCACTTGTCCGCGATTTCCGCTCCGAGCTCCGCATGGTCGAAGCCAAACTCCTCGCGCTCGGCATCTACGTAGGAAATGCCCTCATTGTAGGTACGCATGATGATTTTCTGATACTTCTCGCGCACGGTATTCGCGAGGGCGATCTTTCCCAGGTCATGCAAGAGACCCGCAGTAAATGCGGACTCACGATCGATTTCGATGGGCCCGTAACTCGACAACTTTCCCGCGACCGATCCGGAAAGCGTCGCGTGCTCCCAGAGCAGCTTCTCCGAGAGACCGAAGTTCTTGAATACATCTCGCAGAGAGGCCGCCATCACGAGGTTCTCGACGGTTCGGAATCCCAGCAGGGTGATCGCGTGGCGCAGGGTCTCGACTGCTCGCGAGAAGCTGTAGAGAGACGAGTTCGCAACCTTCAGGATCCTTGCCGAGAGGGCCGGGTCCTGGTCCAACACCTTGCGCAGATCGTCGGCTGACGCGGCGGGGTCGGCGGCAACCTTCATGACGGCCCCTGCGATGGTAGGGATCGAGGGAAGGTCCCGGACGACCGCGATGTAGCGTTTGATTCCAGACATCTCTGTCTTCCTCACTCGAGACCGACGGAAGCCGCGCAAGACGGCGCCGCGGGCGCCACGGGAAGCCGTGGCTTCGTTTGTTGCAGGAGGAGCTGCTGGGCCAGCCCGATCAGCCTGCGCGACGAGCAGGCGGTCGGATACGCCTCGACGACGGCCCGTTGCCTCGCTACCGCTTCCAGCAACCGGGGATCTCGTGGGACCCAGCCCAGAAATCCGGGGGACAGATCCAGGAAGCGGCTCGCCATCCGCTCCAGGCGGCTATGGGTATCGCGCGCATGCAGCTCGTCCCGTACCTGATTCACCAGGACGTCCACCGGAAGGTCCTGGACCTCGCGGTCCAGGACCTTCAGCGTGGCGTAGGCATCGGCAAGGCAGGTGGGCTCTGGCGTGATGAGCAACAGGGCCTGTTGACTGGCCGCCGCGAGCGAGATCACCGACGAACCAATTCCGGCGCCCGCGTCCACAAGTACGAGGTCATAAGATGGCGCGGCGGCAAAGAGCGGGACCAGCAAGCCTGCCATGGCTCCGGCGCGAAGCCCCGGCAGATCGGAGCGCCCCGATGCTGCCGGCAGTACGAAGACGCCTCGGGGGCCCGCGACCAGCGCGTCCTCGAAGCAACAACCTCCAGAGATGACGTCCGCCGCAGTGTATCTGGGCGTCAGGCCGAAGAGTACGTCCACATTGGCGAGCCCGAGGTCGCCATCTACAAGAAGTACCCGCTTGCCGAGGCCAGCTGCCGCCACGGCGATGTTGGCCATCATGTTGGTCTTTCCAACACCGCCCTTCCCGCTCACCATCGCGATCACGCGAGAGTCGTGCCCGCCGCTCACGCCGCCACCCCCAGCACCTGTTCCGCGAGCGACTCCGGATCCGGCACCTCGAGATCCTCCGGCACTTTCTGGCCCGTTGCGATCCACGCGAGCGGTGGGGTTCGATCGTCGAGCAGCAGGTTCACAATGTTTCCGAGGTCGCCGCTCTCGTCCACCTTCGTCACGACCAGCGCGTCGGGGGAAAGAGGCTCGTAGCGTTCGATCTCCGCACGCAGGTCCACCTCCTTCGTGGTCGCAGACACCACGAGGTGAACGCGCCCTCTCGCTCCAAGGGCATCACGCATCTGCACCAGCTCGGCAATGGCCAGCCGGTCTGCGGGACTACGTCCGGCGGTGTCCACGAAGAGCCTCCCTCGCCCCAGTGCTCGAACCTTTTCGGCAAGGCCCTCGGGAGAGACGGCGACGTCGAAGGGCAGCTCGAGGCCTGTGGCATAGCTGCGCAGCGCTGCCAGCGAGCCGAAGCGGTGAGCATCGGTGGTCAGCAAGGAGAGATCGCGGCGACGGAGGCTTTCACGAGCTGCCACCTTGGCAACGGTTGTCGTCTTGCCAGCCCCTGTCGGTCCCACCACCATCAAGATGGGGAGATCATCTGCTCGCGCAACCGAGAGTTCGCGATCCAATCGCCTGGCGAGGGTCTGCCGCAACAGCTGTGGGTCGATTCGGCCATCCGTCGCCTCTCGCGCAGCCTCGGTACCCAGGCCAAATGCGTGACGCGGCGCGATCCCGGCCGCCAGGAAGCCCGCTGCCTCCCGGCCAACCGAAGCCGCTCCCGCGGCCGCCGCGTTTCGGGCGAGAGCGCGAAGCTCAGCGATCTCCTGGGAGATGCTGAGACCAGCGGGAATGCTGCTGGTGAGCTCCTGCACCAGATGTCGGAGATCCCGCACCTCCTCTTCGAGGGGCTCGACCAAGGCCCGGGACAGCCGCAGCTCTCGCCAGCTGGCATCCGGCCTTCGCTCGGCCCGTGCCGCGGCGAGCTCCTCCCTCCTACCGCCCTCCGCTGCCCGACGCTGGACACGGTCCACGGCTGCCGTGAGCTCCACCACGGGCCTGGCCAACCGACCAAAAATCCCCCTGCCTTTGCGCACGCTGCGGGTCGAAAGCACCAAGGCCTCTGCGCCAAACTCGCTCCGTACCTGGCGCAAGGCCTCTGCCATCGTGGGCGCTTCGAAGCGCTTAATGTGCATCGGCCAGCCCCACCTGCCCCATCGCGACGATCTGGACGTCCGGCGGTAATTCATTGTGAGAGAGCACCGCCAGGCGCGGTGACACCCTGGCGAGGAGCTGACGCAGCGGGGAGCGAATTGCCTGGGAGCTCAGCAGCACCGGGCCGCGTGCATCCGCAGCAGGCGCACTAGTGGCCATGGAGTGCTCCACCCCACTGACCAGCCGCTCCAGGGTCTCGGGATCCACCGCCAGGAAGGAACCACCTTGGGTCCGCTGCACACCGCCCTTCAGGTTCTCCTCCAGCTGCGGCTCCAGGGTGATCACGCGCAGGCTGCCATCCTTCTCCAGGTAGGGCCGGGTAATCGTACGGCCGAGTCGCTCGCGAACCAGGTCTACCAGCAGATCTGGATCCTCAATTTTCGGCGCGTAGTCCGAGAGGGTCTCCAAAACGGTGCCCAGATCGCGGATCGACACGCCCTCCTCGAGCAGGGTCCGAAGCGTACGGTGCAGCAGCGAGACACTGACCACGCTGGGAACGATCTCCTCTACAACTTTCGGCGCCTGCTCCCCAAAGCCGTCCAGCAGCTCGCGAACCTGTTGGCGCGTGAGGAGCTCCGGTGCAAAGGAGCGGATGGTCTCCGAAAGATGCGTCGCCAGCGCAGTGGAGGCATCCACCACGGCGTAGCCTGCCGATTCCGCGCGTTCCCGGTCGCGGATCTGGATCCACACGGCGGGCAGTCCAAAGGCTGGATCCTGGGTCTCGATGCCCGGGATCTCCACTGCCTGCGGATCGGGTTTGAGAGCGAGCATTCGGCCAGTGGGGATTCGCGAAGAACTCACTACGTTACCCCGCACCAACACCTGGTACTCTCCAGGCTCGAGCTGAAGATTGTCGCGGATGTGGATCAATGGAATCACGAAGCCCAGCTCTGCGGCCAGCTGCTTGCGGACGGCCCGGATGCGAGTCAGCAGCTCTCCGCCGCGCTCGGCATCCACCAACGGGATCAGCCCGTAGCCGATCTCGAGCTCCAGCTCGTCGAGGGTCAGCGCATTCCGCACTTCGTCCTCCTCCTTGGGGGCCTGGGCTTCGGGAGTGCCCTCGCTGGCGGCTTCCAGCGCAAGCGCCTTTCGTTTCTGGGCTGCGTGCCGAGCCAGCAACCCGCTCCCCGCAGCGAGCGCGGCAAACGGCGCAAAGGGCATGCCCGGGGTCACGGCCAACAGGCTCAGCATGACGGCCACTCCGGCCAACGCTCGCGGCTGGAGTATCATCTGTGACGTGAGCTCCTCCGCCAGGGGATCGCCCCCCGCAGCCCGCGTCACGACCACACCGGCAGCCGTCGAGACCACGAGCGCAGGGACCTGACCGACCAGGCCGTCACCCACCGTCAGCAGGGTATAGGTCTGCACAGCGTCGCCGATCGACATGCCTCCCTGGGCAATTCCTACGGCCAGCCCACCCACGATGTTCACTGCCATGATCACCAGGCCGGCGATGGCGTCTCCCTTTACGAACTTGCTGGCACCATCCATGGCGCCATAGAAGTCCGCCTCCCGCTGGACGTCGATGCGACGCTTCTTGGCTTCGGCATCGCTGAGCACCCCCTGGTTGAGATCCGCATCGATTGCCATCTGTTTCCCCGGCATCGAGTCCAAGGTGAAACGCGCGGCCACCTCTGCGATCCGGCCAGAGCCCTTCGAAATGACCACGAAGTTGATGGTCACGAAGATCACAAAAAGGATGATCCCAACCAGGTAGTTGCCTCCGACTGCGATATCTCCAAAGGCCTGGATCACGCGGCCGGCGGCAGCCGTCCCCTCAGCGCCATGTAGGAGGATGAGTCGGGTGCTCGCGACGTTGAGGCCGAGCCGAAGCAGCGTGACGATCAGGAGCAACGATGGAAAGACGCTGAAATCCAACGGGCGCTCGGTGTAGAGAGCCACCAGCAGAATCAGCAGCCCCGCGGTGATCGAGAGCGAGAGCAGCAGGTCCAACATCATCGAGGGGAGTGGAATGACGAGCAACGCCAGGATGGAGAAGAATGCGCCTGCCAGAATGAGTTCTTGACGCTTGAACATCAGCGCGCTCCGCTCCAGGCACGGCCCTTCCGCGGATCAAGCCGATAGACATAGGCCAGAACCTCAGCCACGGCCTGGAAAAGATTGGCCGGCACCTCCCGGCCTACCTCAGTGGCCTTGTGGAGCATTCGCGCGAGGGGCGGATTCTCCAGTACGGGCACACCATTCTTTCTGGCCTCCTCCTTGATGCGCTGGGCCACGTGATTGCGACCCTTCGCCACGACCTTGGGAGCGACCATTTGCTCCCGGTCATATTTGAGCGCGACGGCGTAATGCGTGGGGTTCGTGACCACCACATCTGCGTCCGCCACGGCGCCGATCATGCGTGATCGGGAGACTTCTCGCTGCATCTGTCGGAAACGCGCACGAACATGAGGATCGCCCTCTCGGTCCTTCATCTCGTCACGCACCTCGCGCTTGGACATGCGATGCTTCTTTTCCCAGCTGTAGCGCTGATAGATGAGGTCGAGGATTGCCATCGCGCCGAGGGCCAGCAGGATGGCGATGGCCAGGGAGCGGGCGCTCCGACCCAGAGCGATCAGTGCATCGCCGATGTCTGCTCCAGAGAGGCCAGTCAGCAGGGCAATACGATCGTGCAGCACATACCAGACGAGGAAGCCCACGATGCCCACCTTGAAGAGCGACTTGACGAGATCGAAGAGCCGGTCTCCGCTTACAAGCCGCTTCAAGCCAGAGAGTGGGTCGAGGCGCGACCCCTTCCACTCCATGGCTTCCAGGGAGAGCAGGGGCCCTGTCTGGGCAATCTGCGAGACCGTACCCATCACTGCCATCAGCAGCAGGATGGGGAGCAGGGCAATGCCGGCGACATGCCCCGCCTCCAGGATCCAGGCCTGGTAGTCCGCGAGGCTTGCCGGCGGTGTCGCAAGCCCTCCCCATGCGGCTTGCGCCACCTCCGCAAAGCTCTTTACCAGTCGCACACCCATAAACGAAACCGCGACTCCAAGCGCAGTCGCCAGGATCACTACGCTCTGGATCTCCCGGCTCTGCGCGACCTCGCCACTCTTACGCGCCTCCTCGCGGCGTTTCGGCGTGGCGCTCTCGGTTTTGTCAGCCTGATCTTCCGCCACCGCCTAACCTCCACCCAACACAGCGCTGACGGCTTGTTGCGTCACACTCCGCAAGGTGTCCGCCATAGCCTGGGTGAGGGGCGCCGCGCCGAGGCCCAGAAGCAGCAGGGTCACGCCGACGTGAGCGGGAAGCTGCAGTGCCATCAGGTTCAACTGCGGGATCGCACGCCCAAGCATCCCCACGGCCACGTTGGAGATCAGCATCGCAGCGGTGACTGGAGCAGCCAGACGCACGGCCACCTCGAAGATTATGCTGCCCATGGCCGCCACCTGGCCTAGATGCACGGCGCTGGGAAAGCCCGCACCGATGGGAAATTCCTGGAAGGAGAGCGCAATGGCGCGCAGCATGCTGTGGTGGCCATCGATGGCCAGGAACGCGGCGAGCCCCACCAGCTGGAGCAATGAGGACACCACCACATAGTAGGCGCCACTGGTAGGGTCGAGCACCGTTGCCGCGCCGAGACCTCCCTGGATGGACGTGAATTCTCCAAGCAAGGCGAAGCCAGAGAAGGCCAATCCAACTGCAAATCCCAGCGAGATTCCGATCAGCATCTCCCTGGATGCGGCAATGCCGACTTCCAGGGCGCCAAAGTCCGGTGGCGGCGGGACGGCAGGCCATTGGTTCATGCCAATCCAGGCAATCGCACAGGCGAGCCCCACGCTAAAGCGCACTGGGATTGCCGGTTGCGAGAAGAGGGGACCCGTCAACATCAGGGCGAGCAGCCGGATCGTCGCAAGCAGAAACGTCCAGAGGCTATCGATCGGAAGCTCCAGGCTCATGGTCCGCCTCGCGCTCCGGCAGCCAGAAAGAGCCGAGTTCCGAAATCCACCAGCGTGCGCATAACCCACGGGAAGACCACGGCAAAAATGCCCAAGGTAAGAACGATCTTCGGGACGAAGCTCAATGTCTGCTCGTTGACCTGGGTCGCCGCCTGGAAGATCGAGATGATGAGGCCCGAACCCAACGCGGTGACCAGAACAGGCGCGGAGAGGATCAGGCTTACTCGGATTGTCTCACGCAGCAGATCAGACACCTGCTCGATACTCATACAACCCCCTCAACGCAGTCCGTTCATGAGTGAACCTAGAATCAGGTGCCAGCCGTCCAAGAGCACGAAGAGCATCAGCTTGAACGGCAGAGAAATCACGATCGGTGGGAGCACGATCATGCCCATGGAGATCAGCATCGACGCGATCACCAGGTCGATGACCAGAAATGGCAGATAGATCATGAAGCCGATCTCGAAGGCGGTATGGAGCTCGCTCAACATGTAGGCGGGAAGCAGTGTGGTCATCGGGACTTCGTCCAGGGATTTCGAGGCCTTCTCTTTCCCACCGCCCCGCATCTCCGTGAAGAGCTCCAGGTCCGACTCCCGGGTAAAATCCATGAGGAAGCGACGTACGGGAACGCTTGCGCGTTTCAGGGCCTCCGCGCCGTCGATCTTTCGGGCGACATAGGGCTCGTAGGCATCTGCGCGGATCTGGTCCCCTAGCGGCGCCATCACGAAGAGCGTCGTAAAGAGCGCTAGACCGACCAACACCTGGTTCGGAGGAAGGTGCTGGACCCCGACCGCTTGGCGCAGGAATGCGAGGACGATGACGATGCGGGTGAAGCAGGTGCCCATCAGCAGGAGGGAGGGAGCGACACCCACCAAGGTGAGGAACGCGAGCGCCTCGAGGGTGGCCGACACGCCCTCGGGACTCTTGGCTCCGTCGAGATGAATGGAGATCCCCGCGGGCGCGCCAGTCGCCATCGCCTGGGATGCATCGGCCGCGAGCAACATCCCCGCCACCAGAAGTGCGAGAGGCACCATCTTGGCTCCACCTTGAAGCAGTGCCCGCGCTGCAGGCCACAGCCGGGATACGACAGAGGTCACCTCCTCCTCGCGCTCGTCATGCGGCTCCGCCGGCAGATGCTTCAGTAGCGCCACACCGGATTCGCTCGCAGCCAGCAACAGGCGCTCGCCTCCCGCCTCCACGACGTGGAGACGCTTTCGGGGACCAAGGGCACAGCTCTCCACCACCCGCAGCCCGCGTTTTCGCGGTGGCTTGTGGGCCATTCCGGTTGTCTGGAGGAATATTCGCAGCAATACGATCGCGCCGAGCACGATGAGTAGAGCCGAAGCTGTTTCGACCATCGCTTCCCCTCCAGGCAGCGGGTGGCCTTGCGTCGAGGCCGTGAGGCCTACGACGCGCCACCCTCCGTTGGCGAACCGCTTAGGACCTCGACAACTCGCACCGCCAGCCGGTCGTCCACCACCGTCACCTCGCCACGGGCGAGCAGGCGACCATTGACAAGAATGTCCGCCGGCTCACCGGAGCCGCGATCGAGCTCGATCACAGAGCCCTTGCCCAGCTGGAGCACCTCTCGCACCAGCATTCGCGCGCCTCCAACCTCCACGGTGAGGCGAAGCGGCACATCGATGACCAGATCCAACGAACCCCCCGTCACTGCGGCAGCCGGGACCTCTTCCGGACTCTCGTCTTCGGGCTTCATCTGCTCGTCTGCCACGCCTCTTCTCCCTCAGAGCCTTTCCGTCAGCTGGACGGCCAGGCGCCCGCCCAGGGATCCACGAATTGCCCGGAACTTTGCTTCGTCCTCGACCCGCACCACCAGGCCGTCCCCTTCTACCCGGCTGATGGGGAGCACATCTCCGACCCGTAGGTTCGCCACCGTCTGCAGGGGCACTTCCGCCACTCCCGCCTCGACGCGCACGCGAACAGCCGTGTCGAGCACTGGACCCTTCAATACGGAGGCCATCACAGCTGGGTGCGCCTCGCTGCGGCCGGCGGTCTCCATTGCGACCGTCGGTACTGCCAGCCGAATGCGGCAGATGTCATCCAGGCCCTTCACGTCAAAGCTCGCCGCAAAGTGGCGCTCCGTGACCTCCCCCGGAAGCATGTCGGGAGCGACCAGGTCCACGAGTTCGAACGCACTTGGAGCCGGGTCGCTCCATACTCGTGTGAGCTGCTGCAGCACGTCCTTCGCGATCCGCCTGTAGAAGCTCTCCTCGATGTGCGTATAGGGACGGTCGGGAATCGGGCAGAGAGGAATGCCCTTGCGTGCACCGTACGCCAGCGTCAGCCAGGCGTAGAGAAGCGTTCGGCCAATCAATAGGTAGAGCCAGTGCCCTCCGGGATTCACCCGAGCCACCGCCACCATGTCGATGTCGAGCATCGCCCCCGCGAATTCGCCCAGGGCGTAGACTTCGCTGCTGATCAGGGAAAATTCGATAGGCCGTTGATAGTATGTCGAGAGAGCCCTGCCATGCTCTTCGGCGTACTCCTGGGCAATACGATTGAAGGGATCCACCTGCCGGGAGGTTGCAGACCGGTAGGGACGGCGCCCGCCAAGCACGCGTTCCTCGCTACGGCTCGCCTCGGCAAGCGAAGTGAGCAGCGCCTCGAGCTCCTCGCGGGAAAGGACCTCGCTTCGACCATCGGTTTCTCTCACTGGATGACGAACTCCGTAAACAGGACCGACTGAACACGCCCGTGACTCATCAGCGCATTGACCCGCTTGCGAAGGTCGTCCTTGAGCAGGGCCTTGCCTTCGAAGTCGTCGATATCAGCCAGCCGCTTGCTCGACAGCAGAATGATCGTGGTGTCTCGCACCTGAGCCACACGCTGCTCGATCTCCTTGCGCCCGTCCTCTCCGTTCATCAAAAAGGCCACCTTCAGCTTCAAATAGCGCGGATAGCCGTCGCCGCTGATGTTCACCACGAAGGGATCCAGTGAGAAGACGCGGTCCGCAACGTCCTGTTCACCTGCCGCCGCTGTCGGCGCCTCGGCGGCCGGATCTTTCGTCGCAGCGGGGGCCTTCGTGCCGCCGAGGAAGAAGAACATCCCCCCAGCCCCCAGCAACAGAGAAAGGAGTGCGGCCAGAATCACGACCAGCATGCCGTTTCCGGAACGAGATTCCTTGACCTCCGTCTCTTCGTTTTCAGCCATGGTTCCCTCCAGAGATAGGCGTTAGGCCCGCGTACCGAGCGGGGCGCGGCTGCTCTGATACCGCGGGTCGCCATCGATCCCAAACTCCTTGAGGCGACGCCAAAGCGTGGTCGTCGAAATCTGAAGTAGCGCGGCGGCTTGCTTCCGGTTCCACCCGACGCGATCGAGGGTCTCGAGGATATGCTTGCGCTCCACGCCAGGAAGGCTCTGGATGGCTTCCGGAGCCGGCTCTGCCGGCTGCTCCAGCAGCTGACGCGGAAGGTCCTCGGGCGTGATCCAGCTGCTCCGGCACAACGCGACTGCGCGTTCGATCACATTCTCCAGCTCGCGAACGTTCCCAGGCCAGCGGTGGGCAATGAGCCGCTGCATCGCGCTGTCGTTGATTTCCGCGAGGTCGCGCCCCGCCTTTTCACACATTCGTTCGAGGAAGTGCCCTGCCAGGAGAGGTATATCCTCGGCGCGGTCGCGCAGGGCCGGGACATGGATCGGAATCACTGCGAGCCTGTAGTAGAGGTCCTCGCGGAAGCTCCCGGTCCTTACCTCGGCCTCCAGGTCCTTGTTGGTTGCTGTAACCAATCTGACGTCGACGTAACGGGTGTTCTCTCCGCCCACGGGGCGCACTTCACCAGTTTGAAGGAACCGCAGGAGCTTCGCCTGCATGGACGCGGGCATCTCAGCCACCTCATCCAGGAAAACCGTGCCGTTGTCAGCGCACTCGAAGAGTCCCTTACTGTTGGCCGATGCACCCGTAAATGCCCCACGACGATGTCCGAAGAGCTCGCTCTCGAGGAGGGTCTCGGGAAATGCTGCGGAGTTGACTGCACAGAATACCTTGTCCTTGCGGCGACTCGCCTGGTGGATCGCCCGCCCGATCAGCTCTTTGCCCGTTCCCGTTTCGCCGGTAACCAATGCGGTACTGTCGGTCTCCGCGACCTTCCAGACGAGCTCCAGAAGCTCCTGCATTGCCTTCGACTCGCCCACGATGCCCGGAAAAAGCTGTCGCCATAGAGGTCGTGTCAGCACCGACGTGGGTTTATGCTCGTGCGGGTTTCGGCGAACCAACTCCTGCACGACGTGGGCAATGGCATCTGCGTCCCATGGCTTGCTCAGGAAGTAGGAGATCCCGGCCCGATTGATTGCGTCGCGGGCGACTTGGGAGTCGTCGAGACCGGTAATCAGGACACGCTCGACCTTCGGCCAGCGCTCGCGGATTCCCGCGAGCAGATCCACCCCCGCAGTTCCCGGCATCCGGTGGTCCGCGATTACGAGATCGATGGAATTTTTCTCCAGGCGGGCCATCGCTTCATCTGCGTCGCCCGCTTCGAGTATCTGTACGCCGTGCCGATGCAGGGCTCGAGCCAGGGCGCGGCGCACCAGCGGCTCGTCATCCACGAGAAGGACCGTATTTCCTGAGCCGCCGCATCTGCGGTAGTCGATTGTTTCCGCCCGCTCATTCATTTCGAATCCACCACCCATTCCAACTTGGAGTCTTGCCTGAGCTCAGGTCGGAACCGGTGGCGAGTTCGCCGCGGCACCATCCCGCGCCAGATGCAACAGCGATCGGCGCTTAGGGGGTGGACCTTGACGGTATTTTTGGAGTTTTCCGTTTCTACTGGAAAACCCCGAGGTGCCCAATTTTGCGATGAACGGCTCGTGTGGGTCGGAGAGCGCCGGATTTCAACGCGAAATCGAGGTAGGAAGTTCCTTCCGCCGGGTAACAGCCGAGGCGCGCACGGGGGTCCCTGCGGCCCGGGCATCCTGGGAGTCGCGGCTGGCAGAATCCTTGGGCGGAGCTTCCTCTTCTACGGCTTTGAGGAATACGAACTCGACACGTCGATTTTCACGGCGGTGCTCCGCGGTGTCGTTGGGTGCAACAGGACGCGTGTCCGCGAAAGCGCTCGCGCGGAGACGGCGGGGGTCGATGTGACCCACCTTGACGAGGTACTCCAGGGCCGACACTGCGCGGGCGGAGGAGATGCGCCAGTTTCGCAGGGAGCTTCCGCCCCCGCTGGCATCCGTATGTCCTTCGATGGAGACGTCTCCTGGAATTTTTCGGATGAGTAGCGCGATTTCTCGCAGGTAGACCAGCGACTCAGGGCGCAAATCGGTCCCCCCAGAGTCGAAGAGCATTGCTCCGGGCACCCGAACGATCACTCCCCGTGGAGATTCCTCGACTTCCACGAGGCGTTCGAGTTGCTGGCCCGCCGCGCTCATCTTCAGCCGGCGCAGCAGTCGCTGGCGCTTTTCCGGGTAGCGAGAAGGCATGTCGATGACCCGGAGATACGGGCTTTCTTCGTGATCCGAGAGGGAGATCAAGTTGTTACTGAGCGCCTCGATGCTTCCCGGATGGATGAACTGGATCCCAAAAGCATCGCGAACGGATCCCGCCACATCGCTGAGTTTCTTCTGATCCATGCTCGAGAAGGAAAGCAACAGGATGAAAAAGGTGAGCAGGAGGCTCATCAGGTCGCCGAAGGTGGCCATCCAGGCGGGGGCGGTGGGCTCCTCGTATCCGCCTTCTTCCTCTTCGCTTCCGGCGTCGCCCATCTCTATGCTTTGTCCCGCCCGGCTTTCTCCGCCTTTTCTGAGGGAGAGAGATACGCATCGAGCTTGGATTGGATCACCATCGAATTGTCACCCTTCAGGATCGACTCGACGCCCGTGATGGCCAGGTTTTTGTGCGAGGTCTCCATCCTGGTGCGCCACTCCAACTTGGAGGCGATGGGGAGGAAGAGCAGGAAGGCCAGGACCGCCCCGTAGAGGGTTGTGAGCAGTGCGACGGCCATGGCAGGACCGATCGAAGAGGGGTCGTCCATGGCCTGTAGCATCTGTACCAGGCCGATCAGCGTGCCAATCATGCCCATGGCCGGAGCCGTGCCGCCCATGAACTTGAAGATGGCCTGGCCACGCTGGTGACGGCTCTTGAGGTTGGAGAGTTCGCCGTACAGAATGGCACTGATGATCTCCGGGGAAAGACCGTCCACGCCCAGCTGTACTCCTCGTGCCAGAAAAGGGTCTGGGATGTCCTCCCCCTCCAGCGAGACGAGGCCTTCCTTGCGCGCCTTGGCGGCCAGCTCGATGACCCGCGAAATGATCTCCTCCTTCGAGTGTTTGCGCTCGAAGAAGGCGTTGGTGGCAACTTTGACCGCGCTGAAGACCTGGGCCATCGACTCGTTGATGAATGTGGCTGCGAGAGTTCCGCCCAGCACGATGAGCAGCCCCGGCAGGTTGATGAACGCACCGATCGGACTACCCAATGCAATCGACCCGATGATGAGGCCGAAGCCGGCGACAATACCGATCAGCGTTGCGATGTCCATGCAGTTCCGCCGGAACGAGTAGCGAAGCATCCCGTGCTGGTGAGAGTCGCTCCTCCCTTCACCTGCACATGCAGTCGGTTATCGGAACTCCTGCCGCTTCAGTAGATGGGGGGAAAGACCGATCCGACACCCGGGTGTTTCATTCGACCGCCTCGATACCCCGTGCGAAATCCGCGATCCGCTTCGGAAGCCCCTCCACCCTGGGTACGATTTCGTATTCGAGGTAGTCTGCCGTCCGGATCCAGTCCTCCTCGTGATGGGCATTCGCTACCGCCGAAAGCCACGGCTCGAGCTCCTCTACAAAGCCCTCCAGCTCCTTTCCCGCGGATCCGAGTGCGCGTATCCCCGCATCTACGGTGAAGCAGAGGACCGACAGCGCATCGGCCGCTTCGGAAACTGACAGGGTCCCCTCTTCGACGCGCCCGCCACGGAACGCTTCGCTGGCGTCGCAGAGTTTGGACGCCAGCCGGCCTGCATACTCGCTGGCACTCTCCAGACCTCGCAGCGCCACCTGCCGGGTCGCTTCCGTCTCGATTTCCACGTGGCGAGCGCCGTTCAGTGGAATCGCTTCCAGATTTCCCAGCCGGTCCGCCGCCACGTGGCAGCCATCGATGCAGAGCCCCACGACTACCCGAGGAGCGCCGTCCCTGCCCCTGAGCCATGACTTTGCGGCGGCGGCGACGTGGGGCGTATCCGCCACAACGGCTCGTTGGTGCACGCCATCTACGACCAGCTCGAGAGTCGCATCCATTTCCCGGTCTCCGCCTGCAGGTTTCTCTGGGTACACAACGGTTGCAAGCCGCGAGCCAGCATCGAAAAGGCACGGGTCTTGCTCTGTTCCCTTCACAACCCCATGGGCTTCCGCAAACCCGATAAGGCGGGCGGACTGAACTGCGATTCGAAATCCACCTTGCACGGGGGTTTCAAATCGAAACAATGGCGGAAGAGATCCCTTCGCCGCTCCATGTCGGATCGCGCTGAAGCTTTGGAGCGCGGCACCTCTCGCGCAGGTACAAACTCCCCCCCGGGAGCTAAAAATGCGTCTTCTCTTTGTCAATCCCAACTTGCGGCCCGGCAGCGAGGTTCGCTACCTGCCGGTCGGACTGGCCTACGTCATGACGGCCGTGCAGAACGCGGGATATGACCTGGACCTCCTCGACATCGGCCTGGGGGATGAGACCGACGACGAGGTCGAAGCCTATCTCGCTCGGGGCCATTGGGACGTCGTCCTCACCGGATCCATCGTCACCCACTATAAGTGGATGAAGTGGCTGACCTTTGCGATCCGTCGCCACCAGCCGCACGCAAAGATCATTGTGGGAAATTCCGTGGCGGGCTCGGTGCCCGAGCTCTTCCTGGAACATTCTGCGGCGGATATCGTCGTAGTTGGCGAGGGCGAGAGTACGACACTGGATACCCTCGAAGCTCTAGGGCGTGATGATGACCTCGCGCGAGTTCCGGGGATCGTGTTCCGCGCAGAGACACGTTGCATCCACAACCCGCGCCGATCCGCAGCTCCCATCGACTCCATTGCCATGCCCAATTGGAAGCTGTTCGACGTAAAGCGCTACTTCACCATCACCGACTCGCCGTCTGCGTTTGGCGTGCGTCAAGACGGTCAAAACTGGCGCACCATGCCTGTAGCGACAGCTCGCGGCTGCGTTTTCAGCTGCACCTTCTGTCACATCGTCTACAAACATGATCCATACCGGCATCGCAGCACGCAGAGCGTTCTCTCAGAGGTGGATGCCTGCATCACCGAATACGGCGCCAACTACATCAACTTCTGGGACGACCTCACCTTCTACAAGCTTTCCCAGGCGGAGAAGATCATCGACGGGTTGCTGGACTCCGGCCATCGATTCTCGTGGAGTGGCGCAGTCCGCACAGACTTGTTTGGCAACCCGCGGGTTCCCTACTCCAAGCGGCTCGCGGTGGCCCGAAAATTCAAGGAGTCTGGTTGCTCAGCCCTCGGATTTTCGCTGGAGTCGGGAAACACCGAGATCCTGAAAATGATGAATAAACATGTCGAAGTGGACTTCTTCGAAGAGCAGGTGGCGATCCTCCGGGAGGTCGGAATCACGTGCAACACCAGCGTGGTCTTTGGCTATCCCATCGAGACCAGGGAGAGCATTCGACAGACGTTTGAGCTGTGCGAACGAAATCGCGTCTACCCGAGCGTAGGCTACCTGCTTCCGCTGCCCGACACAGACATGTACCGCTATGCCTTGAAGCACGGCTACATCGACGACGAGGATGCCTTTCTGGACTCCATCACGGAACGTCAGGACATCTGCCTCAACATGACGCAGTTGACGGATGAGGAGATCCTCTTTGCCATCGAGGACGGCTTGAGCCGGCTCAATGAGATGCTCGGTCTGGGGCTCGATCGAAGCCATCTCGTTCGTACGGGCGGATATCGGAAACACACCAAGGTGGACGGGGCCAACGCGCCGGCGGTCCCCCTACGCAACCGGGGCGACGTGAGCTTCAGCTACTCGCAGGCTGTCTTTGACATGAACCACAATAGCTGACGGAGCCCGGGCGAGAGGCGGCGTTTCGCTCGATCGCATCCAGCAGGATACGGGCTCGCGCGATCGCAGAAGACACGGCACCAAAGAGGAGCGCTCCCTCCTCGAGGGCCTCTCCCGCGGTGGGATTCAGGCTCTTCGCCTTGCTGAAGCTCGCAGAGAGCCGCTGAAGCTCCGGCTGGACCAGGGCATCCAGGAAGGGCGTGTCAGCCAGTCCCTCCTGCACACGACGTTGCACCCGAGCGACCTTGCGCAGCAGCTCCACCTTGTGGTCCGGAGAGCGAGCAGCGGGCAGCTCGCGTTTCGCGCGATCGGCAGCCTTGCGTCCCTTCATCGCATAGGCGTCCATCGCATCGAGGGCTCGACGCGCCGCCAGCAGAGGGAGCTCGAAGACCACGCCGCTCGGTGCGATGTAGTCGTCCACCAGGCGTCGTAGCACTTTCGCCACCTGTGCGGGCCTACGCGGCGTCTCTGCCAGCGCCTCCGCGAAGGCTTTGTGCTCCAGCGCGGGGATGCGCGCGCCGCCCTCAGTACAGTTGACGACGCGAATGCCCTGCTGCGCGACGGCTTTCGCCAAGGCACTATAGCTCTCGCGAAAGGTCGCGTATGCCAGGCTCGTGGGAACCGGCTTGTCGCCCCAGCCCTCGACCCAGATCAAATCTTCCTTTCGCTTCTGGTAGGATTCCGTGTCGCCAAACTCGGCAAATTTCTGCTTCATTCCGGTGAAGTGAAAGCTTTCACCCGCATCCTCCAGACCAACGTAGTCGTAGGAAGTACCCTGCGCATAGACCTTGCCTTCGGTAAAGGCAAGGTCTTGCCCAAGGAGCAGGACGGGGCTGGCTCCCAGGAAGGCCGCAAGGAATACCGCGCACTGCGCGACGGTCCCGCCGGAAGACAGCCAGCAATCGTCATCGCCCAGAACGCCTCCAATCCAGCGACCAATCGGATTGCACTGCTGGTAGGCAATCAGCTTATAACGGCCCTCGCTCTCGAAAAGGGTGCGAGCCGCCTGGGGAGGGAGGACCAGCGGCACATCCTGAAGGCCACCCGCCCGCTCGAGCTGATGACTCACATCCTGCGCCTCGACCACATGCACCAGATCTGGCTCGATGCCCGCTTCTCTCAGTGCGGAAAAACACTGTCCGATGGCGATGACAAAGAGGTGCTCTCGACGCTCGCGCAGCAAGGGCAGCTGCTTGGTGAGGGACGGACCTGCGGCACACACCACTGCTGTGGTTCCCCGTAGCGTACCTCCCAACGACTGGATGCTGGGATATGCCATGAGATGCGCGGTATTGCCCACCGTAATCTGCGTCCAGGGTTCGAGCTTGAGGACCTGGGTCCGCGTCAGCAGATCCGAGGTGTCTTTGACTCGCCTCACCTGGCGGAGCGCTTCCTTCACCAGCTCCGGCGCGAGCCGGAATAGAGAGGGATGCGGAAACACCCGGATCGACAGACCCGAGGTGTAGCTCTTGAAGACGGCCTCGCGCAGCTCCTCCAAGCTACCCACCAAGGAGACATCCTTGCGGCCCAGAAGCGAAAGACCGGGGCGGGCCGCGAGGGCGGCACGCAGGCGCGCTGCCGAGGGCTCGAGAATCAGGATGGGGCAGGGGTTGCGCTCCCGGAACGCCTCGATGTGGAAACCCATTCCGAAGCCCAGGGCCACCAGGAGGTCCGCGGGCTGATCGTCCATGCCGGCGGCAAGCTGCTCCCCCTCGCGCCTGGGGTCATAGGCCGAGGCCAGGAGAATCCCCCGGTCGGACACCGTGCGACCGCCGCGCGCACCCTCGACGACCTGCACCTCGGAATCGCACGCATCGAGGACCGCCTGTGCCAGGGCAGGGTTCCGCTTGCGAAACCGGGCGACGTTCTCCTGCAGCGCGACCTGGAGCTCCCCTTTGATCGGCACCGCCGCCGTCAACTCTTTGCCTCCCGAAAGATCGCTCGGAGCGCATCCACCACCCGCCATACGTCTTCTTCGCTCATCTCCGGAAAGAGCGGCAGGGAGATCAGGCGCAGGTACGCTGCTTCAGCTACGGGGCAGTCTCCCCAGGCAGTTCCGAGGCGGTGCCGGTAGTACGGCTGGAGGTGAACGGGGATGTAGTGCACCTGAGCCTGAATGCCACGCGCGTGCAACGCCCGGTAGAGACCCGCGCGCCGAATCGGCGTCTCTTCCAGGCGGACGCGGACCGGAAAGAGATGCCACGCGGAGCAGACGCCCGCTTGCTCTACAGGAGCTTCCAGCTCCGGAATCTCTCGAAGCGCGTCCTGGTAGCAGGTCACCAAGGCGCGGCGACGTCGTATCTGTCGATCTGCACGGGCAAGTTGACTGGCGCCCAGCGCAGCCGCCGGCTCCGAGAGCCGAAAGTTGCTGCCGCGCGTGGCCATCTCGTAGACCCAAGGGCCACAGCCTTCCTCCTCCAACGGCTCGGGTAGCCCCAGGCCTTCGAACTCCCTTGAATCCCTTTCGATCCCATGCTCGCGCAACGCGCGCATACGTCGCGCAAGGAAACCAGAGGAAGTCGTCACAGCGCCGCCTTCGCCGCAGGTCACGAGCTTGGCGGGATGGAAGGAGAAGCACGCCGCATCACCCAGGCTACCAGCCGAACGCCCATGGTCGCTGGCGCCAAGGGCGTGGGCCGCATCCTCGAGGAGGAATCGACTCTCTCCCAGCACCTGGCGCAGTGCATCCACGGGAGCCGGATGACCGGCGAAATGTACTGCGATTGCCCCCGAGATACGCTCGGTCATGCATACATCCAACGTTTCGGCGGACAGGTTCAAGGTCGTGGCATCGACATCTGCAAAGATCGGCGTCGCGCCATTTGCGCGAACCGCGTTCGCGGTCGCTACGAAGGTGAGCGACGGCACCACCACTCGGTCGCCGGGCCCGACGCCCAGAGCGCCGAGCGCTACCTCGAGTGCAGCTGTTCCGCTCGATACGGCTACCGCGTGACGCGCTCCCACATACCGGGCGAGCGCATTCTCGAAACGTTGGCATATCGGTCCCTGCGCAATCCGCTCCGCGCGCAGCGCCTCCAGCACAGCGCGCTCGTCCTCCGGAGCAATGTGGTGCCGGGTGTAGGGGAGCTCTCTCTCCGTTCCGGTCTCAGCCACCGAGCGTCGCCCGCTCAGCAATCAGCTCACGCAGGCGCTCCACGGAGAGCCACTGGGTGTTGGAATCGCTGGAGTAGATGAAACCCTCCTTCACCGCGCGCAGATCCGCGCTCGGCGGTCCGCCAATGATGTAGAAGGCGTCATTCTCCCGGGCGCCACGCGCTTCATCCGCGGTCAACAGCACCTCGTGCATCTTCTCACCCGCACGGATTCCAATCGACTTCAAGGTTGCTTCGGGGCAGATCGCGCGTGCCAGGTCCGGAATGCGCATGCTTGGAATCTTGGGAACGAAGATTTCGCCGCCCTTCATCTGGTCGAGTGCGTAGAGAACGATGTCCACGGCATGATTCAACGTCAGCCAGAAGCGCGTCATGCGTTCGTCCGTGATTGTCAGCACTCCGTCCCGAGCCTGCTTCTGAAAGAGCGGAATCACGCTGCCGCGGCTGCCCATGACATTTCCGTACCTCACGGCTGAGAATCGGGTGCCAGACTTTCCGGAGTACGCGTTGCCATGCACGAAGAGCTTCTCCATGCAGAGCTTCGTCGCACCATAGAGGTTTACCGGGTTTACGGCCTTGTCCGTAGAGATCGCTACCGCCTTTTCCACGCCCGCGTCGATGGCACAGTCGAGGATGTTCATTCCACCGAGTACGTTTGTCTTGACGGCCTCTGCCGGATTGTACTCGCAGATGGGTACCTGCTTCATTGCCGCTGCGTGGATCACGATGTTCGCGTTCACCATTGCCCGGTGCAGCCGGCTCCGGTCTCGAATGTCCCCGATGAAGAAGCGCAGACGCTCTTCGCCTGAAAAGCATCGGGCCATCTCGGCCTGCTTGAGCTCATCCCGGCTGTAGACACGAATGAGGCAGTCACGCTACTTCGCCAGAAAGCGGCGGATAAAGGCATGACCGAACGATCCGGTGCCACCAGTGAGCAAGATCGTCAAGGGCCTGGTAGTCACGCGTGTCCTCCTGAGGCTCGAAGGCGGGCCGTCTGTGGCCAAGAGAGACGCAAGAAGAGTGCCAATGCCGCGAAGCGGTCATACTCGTTCTCTGCCCAGCTCCTATGGATGAGCGCTGGCTCGACCTGCCAGAACGCAAGCCGGTCCTTTCAGAATGAAAGCCGCGCGGAAGATTCTTCCGCCCCATTCGCTCGGTCGAGATCGGGGAAGCCGGGTGTTTCGCCTATGCCGCATTTCCAGACCTGTTGTCCCGGTAGGAACGCTCGGTACGGAGGCGAGTGTCACTCAATCCCGCGGCGCTCGTCGCCGAAAGGGGTTGCGATGGGGAGCGTTCTGTCCGAATACCACCGCCTGGAAACCGGCGCGCAGCTATCGATCCGTCGCGGAGACGGCGATCGCAGGGTAGTCGTCGTGCAGGTGAAGGACGGGCTGATCTGGATCAGCGGCGTCTCAAAGCCAGGGAGAGAAGGCGAACGTGTGATCATCGAGCACCTGGTTCCGGGCGACGCTCGCTACTTTGCGGCGGCTCGCGTGGAGTTCGTTCCGCCCCAGACCTTCGCGCTCCGGCGTGTCGGAGAGTGGGAACGCAACCAGCGGAGGTCTGATGTCCGGATCTCCACTTACGGCGTGCATCTCTCTGTGAACTCGCGGGATGATTACGATGAGGAAACGCGCATTCCGATGGTCGATGTGAGCGCCGGTGGCGCAGCCGGACGAAGCGCGGACTACTTCGAGGAGGGCGATGAGGTCCTGTGCAGCTTCGAGCTCCCAGGCGAGGCACGCTTTGAGCTGGAAGCCAAGGTGGTGCGCCTCGGGCGTTCTTCCAAAGGTTCGGAGCGGCGCCTGGTCGCCTTCGCCTTTCGGGATCCGTTGGACAACCAACGGGCCGCCCTGCTGCGTTGGATCTACCGGGAGCAGACCCGGCGTCACCGGGAGTTTCGAGGGAAGGGCCGACCCGAGCAGTGAGGTGTATCCCAGGCACAGCTTCGGGCGTCTCGCCAGATCGAGATCGTGGGGGACACAGATGAAACCCGTTTTGGTACGCGAAGTCATGACGAAACAGGTCGAAACCGCGTCGCCAGATTCTCCCTTCCGGGAGGTGGTGGCGCGCATGCACCAACTGCGGGTCTCCTGCATCGTCATCTGCGATGACCAGCAACGACCCATTGGTCTGGTGAGCGAACGAGATGTGGTTCGCATCGTCGACGATCAGACGGGGGTGAGGCCCCTCCCTAAAACCGCGGCGGCGTTCCTGGGGCGCTCTCCGATCACCGTTCCAGCCCGAGCCACGACGGACCTCGCGCTGAAGCTCCAACGGCAGCATGGCATTCGGCATCTCATTGTACTGGACCGGGATCAGCGGCTGGCGGGCTTGGTCACCCAGACAGATCTCGCACGGTCCTACGCCATGGGCCTGGAACGAGAGCGGAACCACTTGGAGAAGATGGTGAGCCAGAGGACCCGCGAGCTCGAAGAGCTGAATAGCGAGCTTCAGACGATGGCTCTGGTCGACGGCCTGCTGGGCATCGGCAACCGACGCGCCATGTACGAATACCTCGGCAGGATCCATGAGCAGTCGCTGCGCCACGGGCACCCCTATGGCGTGGCCCTCGCAGACGTCGACCAGTTCAAGGCCTACAACGACGTCTACGGGCATCCGCAGGCCGACAGCATATTGCGCGAGGTGACGCGCGCCCTGGAACGATCCCTGCGCGCGTCGGATGCGCTCTTCCGATATGGCGGCGAAGAGTTCCTCGCGGTCCTGCCCGGAGTGGATCTGGACGGCGCGCGCGTGGCCGCGGAGAGGCTCCGGGGAGCCGTGGAGACCCTCTCGCTTCCGCACACGGGCGCCGATCGTGGAATCGTGACCCTGAGTGTTGGCGTGGCGGTCTGGGACCGCCAGCAGACGCAGCACGACTGGAGTCAAATCGTCGGCTACGCGGATTCCGCCCTCTACAACGCCAAGGAAAGCGGCCGCAACCGGGTCTCGAACTCGCCGCGCGCGTGACAGAGCGCATCCGCCGCCCCCGCATCAGGGGCTCGGACAGGCAGGGGCGATCAGAGTATTGCCTTCGCGGCTGCGGGCGGCCCAGCGCGGTGTACAGGTCAATGGAAGATAGACCCAACCGCTGAGTTGGGGGCTGGTGTCGCGCCGATCGTGCTCCACCACCACCTCCGCCCAGGCAGAGCAGCGCTGCTCGGCGTACATCGATACCCGCGTACTCCGCACCGTCCCCACTACTGGATGCGCCGTTCCGGGACCTGCCCGGACGTTCACTGCACTCCGTTTGATGACCAGGACGGGAGCCGGCGAGCGGACCGACCAGCCAAAGCGCTCGCACCCGGCGTGCGCGGGCACCGCGACGAGGAAGACCATGACAGCCAGGCCCAGCGCCAGGATGGGGGAGCGAAGGCACATGCTGACCGCAGGCTACCACACCTGGGAGACGCCTCAGCGAGAGCCAAACCGCCCGCCACCCGCCTCCCCGGCTGCAACCTGGCGGCGCTGCAGCCAGATGGCAAGAGCGAGAAAGGGGAGGTACCCAACACCCTGGTAAATGGCCAGGAAGATCATCACTGCGGGGCTCGGCGCCTCTTTCGAGACATGGAACGCCAGCACCAGCATCCAGCTGACCAGCGCGGAGAGCACGGTCGCCGCCACCAGATGGACCCAACGGGCGGCGCGGGAGGCGCTCATCCAGCGTGCGGCGAGAGCAATGAAGCCAAATGGCAGCGCTACCCACGCAGCGAGGGGCAGGACACCGATCCACCAGTACGGCATCGTGGGGGAGCCCGCCTCCACCACCAGGCACCAAGTTCCCATCAGCCCGAGGGCCAGCATGGCCCAGGTGGCCCACACCAACGGCGAACCTGTCGGCTTCATGCGTGCTCCTACCCCTGGGAGCGCAGCGCAGATACGCTGGAGAGGGTAGAGACCAAGTAGGGGACACACACGGTCAGCGCCATCTTCAGGGCGCGCAGCCAGCTGCAGTCGCCGCGAAGCAGTGCGTCACCGTGATTGATCGCAATCAAGATCGCTCCTACTCCCACCGCGTATCCCAGGGCACGGCGCACGACGGCCGCCTGGCTGGCGACGCTCCAGAAAGATAGGCGCTCCGAGCGGCCCTCCTGCATGACTTCCTCCAGTCTATAATTGTCGGAGGAAGGTCGCACAATCCATGGGTTGTGCGCCCCTTCTGCCCGCGGGTGAGGGCCGCACTTGGGAGAATCTTGAGATCCGCGCCCGGCCAGCCGATGAGTACGAGATGTGGCAGCGCTACATCTTGGCGGCCTTGCTCTCCGGCCTGCTGAGCTTCACGGCCCTGGGGAATTCGGGCTGCTTCGTCCTGGATGAGCTCGACTCCGGATCGGCGTTCCTGGACAACATTGGAAGCGGATCGAAAAAGAAGGCAGAAGTACCCATTGCCAAAAAGCCGGACGCGCAGAAAGCGCGCCCGAGCGAGGCAGATTGGTGGAAGAAGGCCCACTCTCTGTCTCCCACGAAACTCGACGCGAGCATCGTCCAGTGCACGCTCGGGGGATCGACCCAGTTCATGCGCCGCACGGAGTGCGAAGCCCGCGGGGGTCACGCCGGCTAGATGGCTAGAAATATGGCAGCGGGTCGCGCCACGAGACAGACCGCCGCTCGGCAACGTACGACGGGGGAGTTGCAATGGATCAGGATCAGCGAAAAGGCCTACGCTTCAGGGCGGAGTTCGAGACGCTCTACTCTGCGGATCGCGAGGAGGGCGCAGGCATTCTCTCGGAGATCTCCTACTCCGGTGCGCTCATGGAGGATGTGGCCCAGAAACCCAAGGAGGGTTCGATGCTGCGCCTCTATGTCTTCCTGCAGCCGGTCTCCCCGGTGAATCTGACGGGTGAGGTCGTGCGCCACACGGATACCGGCTTCGCCATCCACTTCGAGGAGACCACGGACGCCTTGCGCCAGCTGGTGGATGACATCGGAGCCCTGGTCTCGGTCAAGAGACGCAGCTGAAAGTATCCGCACTCAGGGCGGTCCACTCACGGTAGACTGGAGGGAGTGCTGATCCTCCATGAAACCCATACCGTCGCCGGACGCCACGAAGATGCTTTCGACACCTGCCTGCGCGATGAGTGGTTGCCTGGCGTGGCCTCAATCGATGGCGCACGCCTTCTCGCCGTACTGAAGCAGGCCCACGGCAGCGGTCCCTCCTACCAGGTGATCACGCTGACACTGCTACGCGACGCCTCGTCCTATGGCGCTCTCGCCGCAGCCGTGGATGGCGGAAGCCTGCATGGCTTGACCCTGGCGTTGGACGATCTGCGGCACGACGTCGTGGGGAAGCTACTGCTTCCGCTTCCCTGGTCCCCGGTGCAGGAGGTGGAGCTCGAGGCCGTGCCGACTGAACCCGCCCGGCATTCGCCGAGCCTCTTCATGGAGGACACTGTGCATCCCCATGAGGGGCTCCTCGAACGCTACGTGGAGGAGAGCGGCTCCCACTACGCCGCGGAGATGGCCCAGCGCCAACGCGAGAAGGCAGCACTGCTGACAGTCGAAGCGGCGTTTCGCACCGCGGCGGGGAGCGGACGCCGGCGCGAGATCGTGCTGTGGCAGCGCATCGTCCGCCCCGACCGGCTCGAGATGCTGCTCCGCAGCGAAGTCCCCGAGCGCTTCCGGCGCCCGGGCACCTGGATGCACGATGCCCTGGCACTGCGGGACCAGTGGGAGAGCCGGCTGCTCCGCACGGTCTCCTGGTCGCCACTCTACTGACCCTGGTGGGGGGTCTGGCAAAAGCGCTTGCCTTCGGCTGCTGCGACTGCGCACTCAGCCGCGTTCGGCGTTCACCAGCGAGACCTGATCATTGAGGGTCCAGAAGTCGTAGAGCACCCCCACGCCTATTAGACCGCCGCTCACCAGGTAGAGCAGCCCCGTGAGCCACTTGCCCATGTAGATGCGGTGGATGCCCAAGAAGCCGAGGAAGGTCAGCAGAACCCAGGCAAGGCTGTAGTCCACCTCCCCCTCCCGGAAACGCAGGTCGGCTTCGCGATCCATCGAAGGGATGAGAAACAGGTCCACCAGCCACCCGATCCCCAGGAGCCCAAGAGTCAGGAACCAGAGGGTGCCCGTGATTGGTTTGCCAAAGTAGAAGCGATGGGATCCCGTGAATCCAAAGAGCCACAGGATATAGCCCATGGACTTCAAGTGGGTGTCGTTGGCCTCGCTCACCTCATTCTCCCGGTACATGTCCAGAAGGTGCGCTACCAGCCTACCATGGGAGCCTGGACGCACCTATCCTGACCCGGCAGGAGGCAGTCATGCAACGCAGCACACAGATCTGGCTTGGCAGTCTTGGGGTTCTCGTCCTCCTCCAGCTCATTCCGCTGGATCGGAGCAATCCGCCAGTGGAGCGGGAGGTTCCCGCCTCGCAGGAGGTGCGCCAGGTCCTGCGCCGCGGGTGCTATGACTGCCACTCGAACGAGACGCGCTGGCCCTGGTATTCGCACGTGGCTCCTATCTCCTTCCTCATCTACCACGACGTGCACGAAGCGCGCCACCACGTGAACTTCTCCACCTGGAATCGCTATGACGCGAAGAAACGCAAGAAGAAGTTCGACAATATCGGCGAGGAGGTGGAGGACGGCGATATGCCGCTCTGGTACTACGTCCCTCTGCACCCGAAGGCCGACCTCGACAAAGCCGACAGGGCCTTGCTCATGGCCTGGTCCAAGCAGCACTGAGGCGAGGGCCTTCGGGCCTAGGCGAGCGTGCGCTCCGGCACCTGGCGGAGCAGCGCCACCGAGATGACGAGTGTCGGAATCTCGAAGGCCAGACCCATCGTGGTGTAGGGAGAGAAGCCTCCTGCGAAGAGGGCTCCAAGCAGGCGCGCGCTGGCCAGACCCCCAGCCAGCACAGCAAGCGTTCTCAGTGCCGTCTGCGCCAGGGCTGGCCGCAGCGCCGCCGCCAGGGCCAGGGCTCCGAGCGCCGCCTGGAGCCCACCGTACATGGCTCGCAGCTCCACGCTACCCGTCGCGGTCCTAGCCACGACGCCGGCGGCCTGCGCCAGCGAGCCCGGCACCAGGAAGCAGTAGATCCCGTAGGGCAGCCAGAGCAGAGCCTCGAGTCCGAGGAAAATGCGCGTCGCCATGAGCCCTCCCGTCGGCAGCATCCTACCACGCGAGGCCCGAGATCGGAGCAGAGACAGCGCCAATGACCGAGCAACCCTAGAGGTGCGCCAGCACCTCGCCCAGAAAACCCAGGTGGCGCAGGAGAACCACGTAGTAGCATAGGAAGGCGACGACGATCGCGACCACGGCCAGCGGGCGGCGACGCCGCATCCAGAGCAGGTAGCTTCCCCCGCCGACGAGCACCAGCTTGCCCAGCATGAAGAGCAGCGGCCGATTGCGGAGCAGCTCGGCCATCATGGGGTTGGCCTCGGTCGCGAGGCCAGCGGATACCCAGAGGGTCGTGAAGATGGCGTCGAGCAGGTTCAGTACGAGCACCGCTGCCACCAGACCGCGTAACCAACGGAAGTGCTCGGGGGTTCCGATGGGAAGCCGGAGCCAGGACGTTCGCTTGGGTATCGGAGTGGACACGACATGGAGAGGATCGGCTGGCCCCCCGACCCCCTTGAGGCACGTCAGCCGGCGGCGCGGCTACTTCGGCGGATCGAAGTGTTGATTCGTGTAGGGATTCCGATCGGGCCCCTTCACGACAATGAAGGAGAACCCGGTGGCAGCGTGACATCCGTTGCATGCCTGGGTGAGCAAGCCGTAAGCGGCTTCGAACTCTGCCTTGCGTTGTTCGGCGATCGCCGTGCGAAGGGCCTGAATCGGGCCATCCACGAACTCGGGGAGGATCTCGGCGAGCGGACGCGGAGCTTGCTTGTGTGTGGGATGGAAGCGCACGGCATCGGCAAAACCTTCTTCCAGCTCGTCCACTTCGTAGCTGGCCAGCGCCCAGCTCCGGGCCTCGCCGGCGTACCAGAGCTTGAGATGGCGCATCTGGGTCGCCGCCATGATCTCGCCGAGCTCCGGCAGATAGGCGGGAGGGCGGCCTGCCCTGGGAGGCGCCGCGCAGCCAGTCAGCCCTTCCAGGAGTGACCCGACAAGCCAAGCAAGGGCCACGACTCGCGGCGTTCGGCTCCTCATCTCACTCTACCCCCTCCCCCCGGCTCTGTTTCCGCGCTGATCCGGCTGGGCGAGCAGCGCCTTGAAGGCAGCGCGTTCGGCGGGGAAGGTCCAGCCTACAGGAAGGCAGCGTAGCCAGGCGCGAGCCACGTCGGTGGTTTCGAGGCCCAGGCCGTGATCCTCCAGAAGCTGGAGCGCCAGAACGGTGTAGTTGATGTCGTCGTCGGGTTCGCTCCGCACGATTTCCCCGCGGCACGACGGGCGGAAGAGCCTCCCAGAAGTCGGACCTGCGACAGCTGGGGTAAAGGCGCGTAGGGGGAGGGCGCCAGCCTGTCTGAGAGTTTTCTGCAGCGCCTCATGGCCGTCCTGGATCGACAGCCGCTCGACGGCCTTGCCGAGCTGGCAGCCGGAGACCCGGCCCTGCCAAGTAGCCCGCAGGCGTTCGAAGAGCGCGCTCTCTTGCCCGCGCCCTTCGCTCGCATTGCTCGAGGCGGGCGCGGGGCTCACCGGCCGCTCGTCCCGCGCACCCACCAGGAAGCCGCAATGCCCCAGCTGGCATTGAAGAACAGCACGAAGCAGGGGGTGAGCACGCCCAGATCCAGGCCAAGCACACCCTTGCGCGCTTGCAGTGGGAACACCACGAGCAGCTGGACGAGGCTCGGACCCAGGCTGAGAGCCAGGCCGCGGGCAAGCCATCTCAGGGACACGGGCAGGACGAACAAGAAGCCCCAGATCCCGCCCCAGACAACCCTGGGGTAGAGCCAGGCTGCGGAGAGCTTTGGTGCGATCGCGACGCCAAGGGCGTGGGTGATGCCCAAGTCTCCCGCGAGCCACACGACGAGGCCGTTGACGAGGCCTCCGAGGGCGCCGGCTGCAAAGAAGAGGCTCAGGCTACGTGCTGTGGACATGATTCGCTGGGTCGATGGCATGCGCCTTCAGACGCTGCTCGAGGCCCTGGCTCGGGCCATCACGCGCGATCCCCGCCTGTCGGCGGCCCCGTCGGATACTGAGGAAGGCCGTCTGTGATCTCGTACCACGGTGCCTTCTCACGCACCCAGATGTGGCCACTCGGTCGGACACCTGGGTCCGCATCCAGTGTCCCGGCGCGGACCGTCATCAGGTTGGGCGGCTCCGGGAAGTACTTGAAGACGGGCGATCCACACTGGCTGCAGAAGTGGCGCCGATTCCCAGGGGAACTCTCATGGAAGGAGAGGGCCCCTTCCCCGGAGACAAGCCGGAATGCGCTTCGCAGCACGAAGATGCTGGTGTTCAGCGAGGAGCCGGTCGCCCGGCGGCACTCCTCGCAGTGGCAGTACATGAGAGCGAGGGGCGTCCCTTCGATCTCGTAGCGGACAGCCCCGCAGAGACAATGGCCCGTCAACACAGGCGCGAGTCTACCAGATGCACGGCGGAGGACGGGAACACCCGCATCCGCTCGTCGAGATCGGTCATTGGCCTTCTACACTCTGACGAACCCAGTTCTCGAGCATCTCCTGGCGGCCGGAGACAGGCTTTGGGTCGAGGGCCGCTTCTCCCACGTGCTCGAAGAGATCGGAGAGGCTCTGCTTGCCGTCTAGAATGCTCCGGCCGAGCTCACCCTCCCAACCTGCGTAGCGCTGCGCTACGAAGCGCTGCAGCCGCTCCTCCTCGATCAAGGTCACCGCGCCCTCCAGGGCGCGCGCCACTGTGTCCATACCGCCGACGTGGGCGTGAAAGAGGTCCATCGGGTCCAGGCTCTGGCGACGCAGTTTGGCATCAAAATTGAAGCCGCCGCGGGCAAGCCCGCCGGCGCGCAGGATCTCGTAGAGCGCGAGTGCCATTTCACTGGAATCATTTGGGAACTGGTCCGTGTCCCAACCATTCTGGGGATCTCCACGGTTGGCGTCGATGCTCCCAAGGAGACCATTTGCCGCGGCATACGCCACCTCGTGCTGGAAGCTGTGCCCAGCCAGGGTCGCGTGATTGACCTCGATGTTGACCTTCACTTCCCCCTCCAGACCGTACTTCTGGAGGAAGGCATGCACGTGGGCAACATCGTGGTCGTACTGGTGCTTGGTGGGCTCGTGGGGCTTGGGCTCGACGAGGATCGTCCCCTCGAATCCGATGCGGTGCTTGTGTTCGACCACCATCTGCAGAAAGCGCCCGAGCTGCGCCGCCTCCCGCGCAAGATCGGTATTGAGCAGGGTCTCGTACCCTTCACGCCCTCCCCACAACACGTAGTTTTCGCCGTGAAGCCGCTGGGTAACCTCCAGGCAGTGCTTCACCTGGGCTGCTGCATAGGCGAATATCTCGGGATAGGGGTTGGTGGCCGCACCTGCGGCGTAGCGTGGGTTGCCGAAGAGGTTCGCGGTTCCCCAGAGCAGTCGGACGCCCGTCTCCTGCATTCTCTCGGAGATTCGCGCCGCCATGCGGTCGAGGCGCACACAGCTCTCGCGAAAATTCTCCCCCTCGGGCGCTACATCGCGATCGTGGAAACAAAAGAAGGGGATGCCGAGTTTTTGGAAGAACTCGAAGGCCACGTCTGTCTTGTGCTCCGCCTGGGCCATTGGATCGCCGCCGCTCGCGAGCCAGGGCCGCTCGAATGTGCCTTCACCAAAGACGTCGCTCCCGGGCCAGCAGAAGCTGTGCCAGTAGCACGCCGCGAAGCGCAGGTGTTCCTCCATGCGTTTTCCCAGCAGCACACGTTCCGGGTCATAGTGACGGAACGCCAGCTCCCGGGTAGTGCCGACGCCTTCGTAACGGATGCACTCGACCTCGGGGAAGAAGGGCTTCGCCATGGATCACTCCTCCTGGCTCGCGGCGGCCGCGCGAAAGCTCTCGACCAGGTCGGCATAGAGCTTCCGAAAGCGCGGCAGCCGTTCATGGTAGTGCTCGACGAGCCTGGCCTCGGGCTCCGCCACGAAATCCACAGGAGGCTCCTGACACACCTGCTCGGCCGCTTCGTCGGAGAGCCCCAGGCGAGCCAGACGCGCCGCGCCAAGGGCCGGGCCCAGCGTCGCGCCCCGCCGGTAGATCAGTGGGCGAGCCAGCACGCTGGCCAGGATACGGCCCCAGAGCTGGCTACGCGCGCCGCCTCCCACCACCGAGACAGCCTCGATCCCGCCGCCTGCAGCGAGCAGGGCCGCCTCGGCGTCGGAAAAGGCGAAGGCCACCCCCTCGAGCACCGCGCGCCCGAGGGCTGCCCGATCGGTCTCGTGGTCGAGGCCGACGAACACCCCGGTGGCGTGAGGATCATTGTGAGGAGTTCGCTCTCCCGAGAGATAGGGAAGGAAGAGCAGGCGTTCGCTCGCGTGGTCCGCCGCTTCGACCTCCGCGAGCAGAGCCGCCTCGTCCCGCGCGCCAGTGACATGCGCGATCCAAGCGAGGCAACTCGCCGCACTGAGCAACACGGACATCTGGTGCCAGGCTCCGGGCAGCGCGTGGCAGAAGGCATGCACCGCGCGTTCCGGATTGGGCCGAAAGGCATCGGACGCCACGAAGTAGACGCCCGAGGTTCCGAGCGAGATCAGTGCGCGGCCGGGCGCGATGACACCGGCCCCCACCGCTCCCGCCGCCTGGTCGCCGGCGCCCGCCACGACGGGGACCCGTTCGCAGCCCCAAGCCGTAGCCACCTTCGACAGCAGGCGCCCGGTCACCTCTGGCCCCTCATGGAGCTTGGGCACGACATCCGGCGGGAGGCCGCAGGCCTCGATCAGATCGGGTGCCCAGCGCCGCTCGCCGACATCCAGCCACAGCGTTCCCGAGGCGTCCGACAGATCCGTGGCCAAGTCACCCGTGAGGCACAGCCGAAGATAATCCTTGGGGAGCAACACCCGTGCGACCCGCTGGAAGCACTCGGGCTCGTGCCGGCACACCCAGAGCAGCTTGGGAGCCGTGAAGCCTGGCATCGCCAGGTTGCCCGTCAGCTTTCGAAGCCGGGGAACCCGAGCCTCCAACTCTTCGCACTCCGCGCCACTGCGGCCGTCGTTCCACAGGATGGCCGGGCGCAGGGGCCGGTCGTCGCGGCCGAGCAGGGTGGCGCCATGCATCTGGCCAGAGAGCCCGATACCCCGCAATCTCGCCAGATCCTCCGGCACCTGGGCGCGGAGAGAAGCCACCGCCTTCTGCGTCGCCTGCCACCAGGCGTCGGGATCCTGCTCCGACCAGAGGCGATGCGGACGACTCACCTCGAGGGCCGTGCTGGCTTCGGCCACCACCTGATCCGCGGCGTCGAGAAGCAGCACCTTTACAGCAGAAGTACCCAGGTCGATCCCCATGAACACATCGGACCTGCTGGGCCGCCGGCCGAGGGTGCTCTCAGTCGACAGCCCAGGGATCGTAGCTACCAAAGTTCCAGACATGACCCTCGGAATCACGGCAGGAATAGCCCCGCCCGCCGTAATCCTCGTCCTGGATATCGAGGACAATCTCTGCTCCTGCAGCGATGGCTCTCCCGTAGTGCTTGTCGACATCCTCGACGATGACATACGGGCTCTGGGTTCCGACGCCTCCCAGCTCGCTCGGCGGCTTCTGGAGCTGGTCGAAGGCCTCTTCCCCGGCGGAGCCTAGCATGACCATGCCGTTGCCGAAGACGAGCTGTGCGTGGGCGATTGCTCCATTCTCGCCAGGCACCACCAGATGCTTCTCGAAGCCAAATGCCTCGCACAGCCATTCGATCGCACGCCCGGCGTCCTTGTATCGGAGGGTCGGGATCACGGTTGTCGTCGTGCTCTTTGCGTTATCCGCCATGGGATTCCCCTCTCTCCACGTTTTCCGTTGCGCCTACCTCCCGCTCGAAAGAGGCGACGTGCAACGGCTGACACACCTGGATACGATAGCGGGAATAGAAGCTTTCGCGGCCCAGAACCTGGGCCCGCCTGTGCTCGGGGTGGTCTCGCCAGGCTTCGAGCGCCTGCATCGACTCGAACTCGATGATTGATACGCGTTCTCCGTCTCGGGAGGAAAATGTCTTGAAGGATCCAAAGCCCGGCATGGACTTCGCAAGCTCCAACATCTCCTCTGCAACGGCGTTGTATCGTTCTCCCGCATCAGTCCTCAGCGTGGAGCGGAAAATCGTGACCACCATGTATGCACTCCCGGGATGGATCCGTATGGGGCGGGCGCACCAGACGAGCCAGCGCACCGACTTTGCATCAGCCTCCCTCTCCTGCCCGATGAAAGTTGTCGTTCTCACGATTTCCACAGAAGTAGTGCGTAGCCGTCCGCGTGCCAACCTGGTCAGCGCAGCGCGAACAAGTGCATGACACCAGGTGAGAGCGCTCCATCTCGAAGCTCACACGCCTACGGTGACAGCTGCCGCGGAAGAGGGGCATCAATTCTTTCCTCTGCACCATGTCCACCCGGCCTCGGCGAGCCGGACCATGCCATGCGGACAAGACTTCTCCACCAGCGTACCACGACCGAGGGCCCGAAGTCCGTGGGCCTGTCGGACAGCGCTACCGGAGTGGCTGCGAGGAGGGATTCTCCCCGCAGCGTTCCCTAAGAGCCCCCTCGAACACTCGCGATGAACCTCTTGGCAAAGAAGAAGGCCACCGCGCCTGCCAAGGCGCTCGCCATCGTGGACACGACTGCGCCGAAGAGTTCGCGAATCGGGCTCTCCACGAGCCACCCAGCGAGGGAAGCAATGAGCATTGCGAGCAGAGTCGGCACCCTCTTGTGGATCGGAGGCTCGCGACCCACCCTTTAGGATGGCCTGCCCTGGCTGCCCGAATCTCCCGAGACCCCCGTATCCTGTTCCACCCTGGGAAAAGGGATTGTAGAAGTGGTGCTGGAGAGGGCCCCCGCGTTGCTACCCGGGCCACTCACGGAAGCGCGGATTCACAAAGTAAGTGCAACACGGCCTCAAAAAAAGAGGTGACCCGGAATACTTCGCTCTTTCACAAACGACCAAGCATGGGGAAGAGCCGTTGAACCACCACCAGATGACCCAAGAGGAACGATACCGGATCTCGGCGCTTCGACAGGCGGGCCTCTGCCCGGCCAGAATTGCCCACGAGCCGGGACGCCATCGCAGCACGATCCCGAGGGAGCTCGCTCGCAACGGCTCTCCAGGGGATGGCGGCGACCGCCCGAGCAAGGTTC
>Ga0114931_10000648_pt1 | contig 43008 bp, 40 predicted proteins | sample 2SBtaG_FD_89579 | JGI IMG/M metagenome (GOLD analysis project Ga0114931, IMG submission 89579) | Deep subsurface microbial communities from Kolumbo volcano to uncover new lineages of life (NeLLi) - 2SBTROV14_V59a metaG | ecosystem: Environmental > Aquatic > Marine > Volcanic | place: Kolumbo... | reverse complement strand
CATCGGCATTGGCCCTGTTACTGGACAGGCAAATCAGGCAATAATCGTTTTCCTTTCGCAGATCTATCAGACTTGCTAAGATTTCCCAAACTCTGATTTAATTCATTGAGGCTCATGTTTATTGCTGAACTTCCATATCGGGAAGATAGCGCCGGGCTTTTTTCTCTCTGGTCCCAGACTCCCTGGTCCGTGTTTCTTGACAGCGCCCGGCCAAATTCGCAACTAGGTCGATATGATATTTTGGCAACCAGACCCCGCATGACCCTCGTGACCAAAGGGAATGTGACCGAAATTCGAAGCAGGGAAGGAATCAGACTGTCACCGGAGGATCCGTTTCTACTTCTGAAACATGCGCTCGGTGAACCCATTGAGTCTGCAGCGGTACCTTTTTGCGGAGGTGCAATTGACTATTTTTCCTATGATCTCGCAAGGCGACTGGAAAAAATCCCCGCATTCACGAGCGAGGTGGATGCCATCCCGGAAATGGCGGTGGGCATCTATGACTGGGCAGTCGTGGTCGACCACCAGGCACGCCAAAGTTTCCTTGTGGGTAAAGAGAATCCGGCCACCGAGGGATTCTGGCGCGAAATGAAAGAGACCCTGGTATCTCTGCGGCCGCGCATGCCTGGGGGCTTTTATCTGCATACCTCCATCCAATCCAACATGAACTGGCATGAGTATCAGCAATCTTTCGAGCGGATCCAGCACTATATCCGGGAGGGAGACTGTTACCAGGTCAATTTCGCCCAACGTTTTTCGGCCAGGGCCAGCGGTGATCCCTGGCGGGCCTATACGGACCTGAGACAGATCAATCCAGCACCCTTTGGAGCTTTTCTTCGCCACCCCCAAATGACCATACTCAGTTCTTCTCCGGAACGTTTTCTCAAGGTCAGGGAGGGAAGGGTGGAAACCAAACCCATTAAGGGAACCCGTCCCAGGGGACGAATGCCGGAAGAGGATTTCTATCTGGTCGAGGCCCTTTCTGAGAGCATCAAGGACAGGGCGGAAAATCTGATGATCGTCGACCTCCTTCGCAACGACCTGAGCAAGACCTGTCAGCTGGGATCGGTCAAGGTGCCCCACTTGTTCGAAGTGGAAAGTTTCGCCTCGGTCCATCATCTGGTCAGTACCGTCACTGGGGAGCTGGACCCTGCCAACCATGCACTCGATCTGTTACGGGGATGCTTCCCCGGCGGTTCCATCACCGGTGCTCCCAAAATCCGGGCCATGGAAATCATCGAGGAGCTGGAAACACTGCGGCGGGGCGTGTACTGTGGTTCCATCGGCTACATCGGTTACGATGGCACGATGGATACCAATATCGCCATTCGTACCATGGTGCATAGCGGCAACAACATTCATTTCTGGGCCGGAGGCGGAATTGTCTCCGATTCCATCGCCCAGCGGGAATACCAGGAAAGTTTCGACAAGGCCTCGTCTCTGATCCAGGTTCTTTCCCGTTACCAATTAGCCACCAATCGTGTGGGTGGTTAAACTGGGAGGAAGCCTGGACCGGGATGACAGTCTGCTTGCCTGGTTGGATCTCCTCTGTCGCGGAAATTCCCCGGGTACCGTGATTGTCCCCGGGGGTGGGCGTTTCGCCGACCAGGTACGGGAGGCCCAGGCCAGGTGGGGATTTGACGCTCGTACCGCGCATCACATGGCCCTCCTGGCCATGCATCAATCCGCCTTGATGTTGGCCGGAATCCAGCCCGGCTTTTCCCCCGTCAGCGGGGTTTCCAATGTGCTTCAGGCCCTTGCTGAAAACAGGCTCCCCATTTGGTTACCAATGTTGTCTGAACTGGATCGTGAGGGAATTCCTGCCAGTTGGGAGGTCACTTCAGACAGTCTTGCGGCCTGGCTTGCCGGCAAACTTCGCGCCCGACACCTCGTGCTGATCAAATCCGCCTTTCCTTCAAGCCGGGATCCTGCCGAGCTTCAGCGCCAAGGATTGATCGATGCCGCTTTCCTCCAGTGGTTGCCGGAAGGTGTCGATTTCCTCTGTTACCACCGCAGCCAGCTATCCTTGTTCACGCAATATCGCAACCACACCATGACCGCCCTGAGATTCCCCGGCAAACCGCTTACGGATTCTTCTGTGATGGAGTGATCCCGGATCCGGGGTAAATGCGTGACGTAATTCACATTCTCCCCTAAAGTTTCTTTCCCTCCGACCGTTAACAGGGGTAACCATTGACAAACCCAGCGGTGAGGAGGGATTCAGCCATGATTTCGGTCAACATCCAGTTTTCCCAATTGCAAAATTTTAGTTTCTTTGGCTCCATGTCGCACCAACCCCAGGTCAAGGCGGATTCCGATGTCCAAGGAACGGAATATCCCATTGGCAATGAACAGAAGAATCCTGCGGATGCAGGTACGGGTGCGGGTTCCGACACTGTCAAACTCAGCAAACCGCTGGAAGACCAAAAGGTCGCCGACAAGGTTCCGGAGAACAGGGAGACCACGAAGGACAATGAAGCGCAAGAACCTCAGGAACCGGGATCATCGCCCACCTCTCCCGCAACTGCCGATCAGGCAGCAGGTGTCTCCGCCGCTTTCCAGGGGGTGAATTTCCAGGACAGCCGTTCCCTGAGTCTCGAGATCAAGACCCGGGAAGGCGACACGGTGACCGTCCATTTTGCTCAGGACACCTCAGGCTCTACTGCCGCATTAGCGGTGAACAACGAGACGGGGAGTGGAAGCGCCGCTCAAGCCGATGTCGAGAAGTCGACCCAGGCCAGTTTCAGCATCGAAGGGGACCTCAGCAAGAAGGAGCACAAAGCCATCGAGCACCTGATGAAGCGTCTGGACAAAGTGGCCGAGAAGTTCTTTTCCAGCGACATGGAAGGGGTGATGAAAAGACTCGGTAAGTTGGGGTTCAATGAACAACAGCTGGCGGGATTCAGCTTCGATTTGAATCACCAGCAAAGCTTACAGGCGGTGAGCGCCTATTATGGCACCGGGAGTTCCGCAGGAACCGACGATCTCGCCAAAGCAGTGGATTTTACCCATGGCCTGAAAGAGTTGCCCCGCCCCGACTTCATCCAGGACCCAGGCAAGGATGTTGGCCGATTGCTGTCAGGAGTGATCGAGAATAAGGCTGAACACGAAGGTCATAAGCCACCTGATCATGACATTCTCCATCGTATGGAAAAACTGATGGACAAGACATTCAAGTTAGCCGACTCAGTGTTTGCCTGATTCGCTCCTGGAGGAGCGCAAGGGGGCGGAATTTGAATCCGCCCCCACCGCCGGGTCAGGCAATTCCGTTTTCCTTCATTGCGCGCATGACCGTCTCGCCAATCAGAGCGGGATTGCGGGCAACATACAGACCCAGTTCCTCCATTGTATCCATCTTGGCTTTGGCGGTGTCGTCCTCGCCGGAGATGATCGCTCCTGCATGACCCATCCGTCGTCCGGGAGGGGCCGAGAGGCCGGCCACGAAACCGATCACGGGTTTACTCATGTTTTCTTTGGCCCAACGGGCGGCCGCCACTTCCTGTGGACCACCGATCTCCCCAATCATGACCACCACATCGGTGTCCGGATCGGCTTCGAAGGCTTTGAGGACAGTGACGAAATCCGTGCCGTTCACGGGGTCTCCCCCAATGCCGACCGAGCTGGACTGTCCCAGGCCAAGGGCCGTCATCTGCTCCACTGCTTCGTAATTCAAGGTTCCGGAACGCGATACCACACCTATTCTCCCCGGCTTGTAGATATGGGCCGGCATGATGCCCACTTTGCATTGTCGGGGAGTAATGATACCCGGGGTGTTGGGGCCGATGACCAGACAGCTTTCCCCCTGAGTTTCCCAACGTATCTGACGATAACGTTGTACCCGGATCATATCCTGGACCGGGATTCCGTCAGCGATGCTGACCGCCACCTTGATGCCCGCGTCGATGGCTTCCATGATGGCATCGGCCGCGAACTCCGGCGGCACAAAGATTGCCGATACATCAGCACCGGTCTCTCTCACGGCTTCGGCAACGGTATCGAAGACAGGCAGCCCCAGATGAGAGGAACCACCCTTGCCCGGAGTCACGCCACCAACGACCTGGGTACCGGTCCTGATGGCCTCTTCGGCATGGAACGTCGCATGTTGACCGGTAAAACCCTGGAAGATGACCCGTGATTCTTTATTGACGAAGACACTCATGCTTGCTCCCCCTTGATGGTTGCCACTGCCTTGGCAGCGGCGTCATCGAGATTGTCGGCTTGTAAGAAAGGCAGTTTGGATTCTTCCAGAATTCTCCGCCCTTCTTCCACATTGGTGCCGGCCAGGCGCACCACCATGGGAAGATCGATATCCAGGGTAGTGTAGGCCTGGATCAAGCCGGTGGCGATCCAGTCGCAGCGGTTGATGCCGGCAAAGATGTTGACGAGAAGAGCCTTGACGTTGGGATCCTCCATCACAATCCGACAAGCGTTGGTCACTTTTTCCGGGGAAGCACCGCCGCCCACGTCCAGGAAGTTTGCCGGGCATCCGCCATGGAGGGTGATCGCATCCATGGTGGCCATCGCCAGGCCCGCGCCGTTGACGATGCAACCGATGTTTCCATCCAGGGCGATATAGTTGAGATCATGCCCGGAAGCCTCCACTTCCTTCGGGTCTTCTTCTTCCAGGTCGCGCAGTTCGTTGATGTCGGGATGGCGATACAAGGCGTTGTCGTCGAAATTGAATTTGGCGTCCAGGCAGATCAGCTTTTCGCCCGCGACCTGGGCCAGGGGATTGATTTCCACCTGGAGGGCATCCTTGTCACGAAAACAGCGGTACAGGCGCTTCATGATGCGAACGATCTGGGTCATCCGCTGCTTGTCATTCATACCCAGAGCGGCAGCCACCTTGCGGCATTGGAAGTCGGCCAGGCCAAGGGCGGGATCGATGGTTTCAGTGATGATCCTGTCCGGGTGGCTGCGGGCCACTTCTTCGATTTCGGTTCCCCCTTCCCGGGAGGCAACGATGGTGATCCTCTGACTGGCTCGATCGATGACGAAACTGAGATAGAACTCGTCCTGAATCTCGCTGGCTTCCTCGATCAACACCCGCCGCACAATCCTTCCCTGAGGCCCAGTCTGGTGGGTGACCAGATTCATGCCAATCATTTCGTCCGTGATGCGTCCGGCCTCTTCCAGGGAGCTGGCGACTTTGACCCCTCCGGCTTTGCCGCGACCACCAGCGTGGATCTGGGCCTTGACGACCCAGCGCTCCCCGCCGATTTGTTCGGCCACAGCCTGGGCCTGACTGTCGGAAAAGGCCACGTTGCCGGCAGGTACCGCTACCCCATAAGATCGGAGCAGGTCCTTGGCTTGGTACTCGTGAATGTTCACCGTTGCAATCTCCTCTTCATTTCGCTTGCCCTCAGTGCTTGCGGGCGTTGATTTGATCGATTTTGGCAATCAGATTTTCCGCCATCCTGATGGAGGCGGCGTCGATCAGACGACCATCCAGGGACACGGCACCCTTGCCTTCCTGGGCAGCTTCCTCCATGGCGGCGAGAATGCGTCGTGCTCTGTCGACTTCGGACTCCGAGGGAGTGAAGACCTCATTGGCCAAGACGATCTGCGAGGGATGGATGGCCCATTTACCTTCACAACCCAGCGCCGCGGCACGGCGAGCGGCCGCAAGATAGCCGTCCGGATCGTTGAAATCGCCGAACGGTCCATCGATGGGACGCAAACCGTTGGCGCGGCAGGCCACCACCATGCGGGCGATGGCGAAGTGCCACTGATCACCCCAGTGATGTTCCCTGTGCCCGGTTTCGTTGGGATCTGTCAGTACCGCATAGTCGGGATTGGCACCACCGGTATTGGTGGTCCGGGCCTGAACCGAGGCAGCATAATCTGCCACACCGAAGACCATTGCCTCCAGGCGCTCTGGACAAGTACGGGCGATCTCTTTTACGTTGTCCATGCCGGCCGCGGTTTCGATCAGAATGTGCAGATTGATGGGCTTCAAACCTTTGACCTGTTCGATTTGTTCTAGCAGGGTGGCTACGAAGTGAACATCCTTGGGACCATTGACCTTGGGGATTAGAATGGTATCCAGTTTGTCTCCAGCCTGTTCCACTACCTCAACGATATCGCGGTAACAAAAATGGGTATCGAGACCATTGATGCGTACCGATACCGAACAATGGGACCAGTCATATCGGTTGAGGGCATCGATGACGTTACGGCGGGCCTGTTCCTTGTCGTCGGGGGCAACGGCGTCTTCCAGGTCGAGGAAGACGATATCGGCTCCAGCGCCCGGGGCCTTTTCGAGCATTCTCGGATTGCTGCCGGGAACGGCGAGTTCACTTCGATGGAGGCGGTTTTTTACGGCCATGTTCGATCTCATCTGGGTTTCACACCTGTCCGCAAAGCGTCAGCGATAGGGGTGTTTCTCGACGCTGCGGACACCTAAAAACCGCCCATTATACGATGTATCAGGGAAAAGATGGATTGAGTGGAAAAAGCAGGCGGGTTTGTAGTTTCACTAAATCAGTGATTCTCGGTTATAATGAAGAGTTTTATCAACATATCCATAACAGGAATATCAGATCCATGGCAATTGAACGCACGCTATCGATTATCAAGCCCGATGCAGTGGCCAAAAATGTGATTGGAGAAATCGTCAGCCGTTTCGAAAAAGCAGGATTACGCATCGCCGCAATGAAAATGATGCACCTGAGCCGGGAACAGGCAGAGGGTTTCTATGCGGTTCACAAAGAGCGTCCCTTTTTCGCCGAGTTGGTGGAATACATGATTTCCGGACCTGTGGTGGTGCAAGTCCTGGAAGGCGAGAACGCCATTGCCAGCAACCGCGAACTGATGGGCGCCACCGATCCCAAAGAAGCGGCATCAGGGACCATTCGCGCCGACTTTGGAGCCAGCATTGAAGCCAATGCTGTGCATGGTTCCGACGGCCCGGAAACCGCAGCCTGGGAAATTGCTTATTTCTTCGATGAAAATGAACTTTGCCCCCGTTTTGGATCCTGAGCATCTCTTGGAGACCCGAGTCAACCTCCTCGGCCTGGATCGGGGGAGGCTTGAGGCTTGGTTTGTGGCGATAGGGGAGCAGCCTTTCCGCGCCCGCCAAGTGATGAAATGGGTCCATGACCGGGGCGTCACCGACTTTGCGGCCATGACGGATCTGAGCAAGGCTCTCAGATCCCGTCTCTGTGAACAGGCTTGCCTGAAGATGCCTGAAGTACTCACCACCCAGGTTTCCAGGGATGGCACCAGCAAATGGTTGATGGGACTTGACGATGGCAACCGTATCGAGACCGTCTTCATCCCCGAGGAAACCCGGGGCACCCTGTGCGTCTCGTCCCAGGTCGGTTGTGCTTTGAATTGTGCTTTCTGCGCCACCGCCCGCCAGGGTTTCAGCCGCAACCTGTCGACCGCCGAAATCATCGCCCAGGTATGGCAGGCACGGCAGGCTTTGGGGGCAGACAAAATCACCAATGTGGTGTTGATGGGCATGGGAGAGCCCCTGCTGAATTTCGAGGCGGTGCTTCCCGCCCTGGAGTTGATGATGGATGATCTGGCCTATGGTCTGGCCAAACGTCGGGTGACTGTCTCCACGGCCGGCCTGGTGCCGGCGATCGACCGGCTTGGACAAAGTTCGGCTGCCAGCCTCGCTGTTTCTCTCCATGCCACCACGGACAAACTCCGGGATGAACTGGTACCCATCAACCGCAAGTATCCATTGGCCCGGTTGCTCGACGCCTGCCACCGTTTCATCCACAATGAGCGGCAACGGGGACGCAAGATCACCTGGGAATATGTCATGATCGATGGCGTCAACGATTCCGTTGCCGATGCCAAACGGCTCGTGAAACTTCTTTCCAACATCCCCTCCAAAATCAATCTGATCCCCTTCAACCGCTTCGCAGGGATCGATTTCCAACGCTCGTCCCAGGCGGCCATCGACCGCTTTCAGGCCATTCTCCAGGAGGCTGGGTATCTGACGACGGTGCGAAGAACCCGGGGCGATGATATCGATGCGGCCTGTGGTCAGCTGGTGGGCAGAGTGAAAGCAAAATCCCTGCCGAGGAAAAGAATCATCGAGACAATGGCAAGCGAGGAGGGATGATGGGCATTCGACTGGAGAAGCGACTGACCCAGTTTTTCGCCGTCATCGTGTGCCTGTTGCTGGCTGCCTGTGCCTCGTCCGGTCCGGAGCCGGCAGAGCAAAAGCCGATCGACAAGAAAAATCTCTCCCGTATCTATACCGAAAAAGGTGCCGCCTATCTGGAGCAGGGACAACCCTACATCGCGCTCAAGGATCTGAACAAAGCCATCGAGCTGGATCCGGGCAATGCCGAAGCCCATGGCACCCTCGCGGTCGTCTATGAACGCCTGGAAGTCTACGACAAGGCACGTGCCCAGTACCGGAAGGCGGTCAGTCTCGATCCCGACAATCCGGGGCTGGGCAACAATTTCGGCCGCTTTTTGTGTGCCCGGGGGGAATATGAAAAAGGTTTGAACTGGCTGGTCAGGGGGGCCAACGACAAACTCTATATCAACCGTTGGATCCCCATGGTCAATGCCGGGGAGTGTGCCCTGGCGGCCGGGGATCTGGAGGCTGCGGAAAAATGGCTGCGCCAGTCACTCAAACTCAACCCCAATTCCCCCCATGCCTTGGCCGCTATGGTGAGACTGAAAATGCAGCAGAAAAACTACCTTTCGGCCCGCGCATTTTTACAGCGCTACGAGGCGCTGGTCGATAAGCCCGAAGCGGCAATGCTACGCCTGGGATATGAGATCGAAACGCAACTGGGCGACCAACAGGCGGCGAAGAGCTATCAGAAACGGCTCCATGGGGAGTGATTCCACTGGGATCATCAAGGACAAGCAGAGCAGCAAGATTTCGGAACTAAGGAATGAGCAGTAGCAAATTGCAATCCGTGCGGGGAATGCACGATATTCTTCCAAACGAAACCCCACTTTGGCAGGCGGTGGAGAGAGTGCTGGGCCAGGGACTGGAAAGCTATGGGTATCGGCAGATCCGCCTGCCGATTGTGGAAAAGACCGAACTGTTCGAGCGCTCGATTGGTGAAGTCACCGATATCGTCGAGAAGGAAATGTACACCTTCACCGATCGCAACGGTGAATCCCTGACCCTGCGCCCTGAAGGGACCGCTGGCTGCGTCCGGGCATGTATCGAACACGGCCTTCTGCGGGGGGCAAACCTGCGCCTGTGGTACCAGGGTCCGATGTTTCGCCACGAGCGTCCCCAGAAGGGACGCTACCGTCAGTTCCATCAACTGGGCGTGGAAGCCTACGGAATGGCCGGGGCGGATATCGATGCCGAACTGATTCTCCTGAATCGCTATTGGTGGCGCGAGCTGGGCCTGGAAGGACAACTCGAACTCCAGATCAACTCTTTGGGAACCCTGGAGGAACGACGGGCCTACCGGGAGGAACTGGTGACTTATTTCTCGAGTTTCGCAAATGTCCTGGACGAAGACAGCAGGCGCCGGTTGCATACCAATCCGCTACGGATTCTGGACAGCAAGCACCCCGAAATGCAGACCTTGATCGAAGGGGCACCCAAACTCATCGATTATCTGGGAGAAGCCTCGCGGGCCCATTTTCACGGGGTCACTCAATTGCTCGAGGCGGCCGGGGTGAAGTACACTCTCAATCCGCGTCTGGTCAGAGGGCTGGATTATTATTGCCATACGGTGTTCGAATGGGTGACCAGCGAACTGGGGGCCCAGGGAACCGTCTGCGCCGGTGGCCGTTATGACACCCTGGTGGAACAGCTGGGCGGCAAGGCCACCCCCGCCGTGGGATTCGCTCTTGGCATGGAAAGGTTGATCGCATTGCTGGAAGGGTCGTCCCTGGCCGCAGTCGAGCCGCCCCATCTATATATGATCCGGGTGGGCGCCAATGCGGAAAAAGCCGGTTTGGTGCTGGCCGAGACATTACGCCACAGGATACCCGGGCTCCGTCTGACCGTTCATGCCGGTGGCGGAAGCTTCAAGAGTCAATTCAAGAAGGCCGACAAGAGCGGGGCTCTCTATGCTTTGATCCTGGGGGAGGACGAAGCAGCAAAAGGGCTGGTTTCGCTCAAACCCCTGCGTGAAGCAGGGGATCAACAAACCCTCGGTCTTGAACCATTGTTAGATTTCATAGAATCCAAAATCTTGTCCATTTAGGGGGAAATATGGCTGCACATCTGGAAGAAGAGGAACAAGTTGAAGCCCTGAAACGCTGGTGGAAGGCCAACGGCGGCTCGATCATCGCCGGCATCATTCTGGGATTGGCGGCAATCTTCGGCTGGAACACGTGGAACAATTATCAGCAGAACCAGGCTCAACAATCCTCGGATCTTTATACCCAACTGTTGGACGCAGTGGGAAAGAAGCAATACGACCTCGCCGACGGGATCGCTGAGCGCCTGACCGGTGAGTACGGAGGCACCGTCTATGCTGATTTTGCCCGCCTGTTTCAGGCCCGGGTGGCCCTCGATCAAGGCCAACCGGAAGAGGCCAAAAAATCGCTTGGAATGCTCCTTACCCAAAGCAAGGACAGCGACATCCGTCACATCGCCAGATTGCGCCAGGCACGGGTTCTACTGTCTCTGGGCAACCCCCAGGATGGTCTCGAAGTCCTGACCTCGAAGGAAATTGGTGATCCTGGAAAATTTGCCGGACAATACGAAGAGTTCAAAGGGGATATGTATGTGGCTTTGGGCAGGGAGGACGAAGCCGCCCGAGCGTATCACAAAGCCATCGAGCTGCGCCGTGACCACGCTATCCTCGACGCCAAACTGAACGACCTGGGTGAAGAAGCGTCAGATTTACCGTAATGCGATTACTCGTTCTGATATTTCCTCTGGCCATGTTGTTGGGTGGATGCCAATCCATGGGGGCGGCATTCAGCAATACCGTGAGCGGAGCAATACAACTGGTGACGGGTGGAGGCTCGGAACAGGAACCCCCACGGGAATTGGTGGACATCGAACCTGAAATAGACATCCGTACTCTTTGGGACGATGACATCGGTTCCGGTGACGATGACTATCAGCTGGACCTGACCGTGGCAGGAGACGAGGAGACGATCTACGCTGCCAGTCACGACGGAGAGGTGGCCGCCTGGCAGACCCGAACGGGTGAACCGGTTTTCGAACAGGAACTGGATTATCCGTTCTCGGCCGGTCCAGGGACGGGACTGGATATCATAGCGCTGGGCACCAGCGAAGCCCAGGTGGTGGCGCTGGAGCGGTCCTCGGGGGAAAGCCTGTGGACAGCGGAAGTCTCGAGTGCCGTGGCGGCCCCACCGGTGAACGACGACGGGATTGTTTTGGTTCACACTGGCGATGGGGCCGTGTTCGCGCTGGACGAACATACCGGCAAGGAGCTATGGAGTTTCGGGCAAAAGGTTTCCAGTCTGACCCTGCGGGGTGCCTCCACCCCCAAGGTCGTCGACGACACCGTCCTCATCGGTTTCTCCAAGGGGCGCATGGCTGCTTTCCGGCTCCACGACGGCAAGGTATTGTGGGAAAAACAGTTGACCGTTCCCACAGGGGTCACGGAACTGGAAAGAATCGTCGACATCGATTCCGAACCGGCGGTCAAGGAAGGCATCCTCTTTGTCACTGCCTACAACGGGGGGGTGATTGCCGCCTCGGTGCTGGATGGTGAAGTCATTTGGCAGAACCCGGAGGTCGTTTCCCGGGGCAATGCCGCGCTTAGCTGGAAATATGTGTTTGTCACCGATGTCTACGGAGATGTCTGGGGCTTGGACGAAGCCACCGGGCGTGCCTATTGGAAACAGACCGCTCTCCACCGCCGCCAGGTCACGGCGCCGGTAGCATTCGGTGATTATCTGGCGGTTGGGGACTACAAAGGATACGTCCATGTCCTGGCCCAAGAGGACGGTCGTCAGGTAGGCAGAATCCGGGTATGCCGCAGCCCCATCCGTACCCCCCCGACAGTCATAGGCCCGTTTCTGGCCGTCTATGGTAGTGATGGTACGGTCGTCATCCTAAAAATCGAAGCCCGGAAGCATGAATAAATCATTGCCTGTCGTGGCCTTGGCGGGTCGTCCCAATGTCGGGAAATCGACTCTCTTCAATCAACTCACCCGTTCCCGCGATGCCCTGGTGGCCGATTACCCGGGGTTGACCCGTGACCGTCGCTATGGCCGCTGCCAACGGGGAGAACAGGATTTTCTGGTGGTCGACACCGGCGGCATCGAGGAAGGGGGGGAGGTCGTCTATGAAGGGTCCCTGCGTCAGGCCTCCCTGGCGCTCGAAGAAGCCGATCTGATCATCTTCCTGGTGGATGGTCGCGAGGGCCTGACGGCTGCTGACGAAGAGATTGCCGACAAATTGCGTCAGCGGGGCAAGCCCGTTCTGCTGGTCGTCAATAAAATTGATGGTGAAGATCCAGCGCTGGCAGCCGCTGAATTCTCGGTATTGGGTTTCGAGGATCCCATGATGATCGCTGCCGCCCATGGGCGCGGAGTCACCCGCCTGGTGGCAAGAATCGAGCAGTTTTTGCCAGGGGAGGGACAAGGGTCGCCCCCGACCGGGGAGAGCGAAACTCAGGATGTGATTCGAGTGGCCATCGTCGGTCGCCCCAATGTGGGTAAATCCACTCTTGTCAACCGGATCCTGGGTGAAGAGCGGGTAGTGGTTGCCGATCACCCCGGCACCACCCGCGATGCCATCGAGATCCCCTTTGCCAGGGATGAACAACATTTCATTCTGATTGATACCGCGGGTATCCGCCGACGTGCCCGGGTAGACGAAGCGGTCGAGAAATTCAGCGTCATCAAGGCGATCCAGGCCATGGAACAAGCCCATGTGGTGGTCTTTCTGATTGACTGCCGGGAAGGCATCACTGACCAGGACGCCCGCCTTCTGGGCATGGTAATCGAGGCGGGCAAAGCGCTGATCATCGGGCTCAACAAATGGGATGGCCTATCCCTGGAACAGAAACGCAAGGTCCGGGATCAACTGGAAACCCGCCTTCGGTTTGTCGATTTCGCCGACAAGATGACGCTATCGGCATTGCACGGAACTGGTGTCGGAGATCTGTTCGACCATATCGTGCCCATTTATCGCCAGGCTCAGGCGGAATTTTCCACCGCTCAGCTCACCAGAATCTTGCAGGAAGCGGTGGAAGGATACCCCCCGCCGTTGGTCCGCGGCCGCCGAATCAAACTGAAGTTTGCCCACCAGGGCGGAAAGAATCCCCCGGTCATCGTCATCCACGGAAATCAGACCGAGAGAATACCATCGAGTTACCGCCGTTATCTCAATCATACCTTTCGTGACCGGCTGGGTCTGAAAGGCACCCCTGTGAGGCTGGAATTCCGTTCCAGCGTCAATCCCTTCGCCGGCCGTTTCAACAAGCTGACAGAAAGGCAGATCCGCAAGCGCCGCCGTCTGATCAAACACGTGAAGAAACGGCGCTGAAAGCTCAACTAATGAGGCCAAATACTCTTTGGATCCAAGGGAGGTATTTTATCCTTGGGCTCAAAGCCGAGAATTCGAAACATCTCGTGGGTACATTCCCTTTTCTTGGGTTTTTCATAGAGGGCTCCCCTTGGGGCGAGAACACTATAGACCGTGGGATGGGTACTGTCGCCAGATTTACGACTGACCTGACGTTTGCTGACGATGGCGATTTTACTATTCACCAGACGCACCACCGAACCCGGGGGAAACACTCCGACCTCACGGATGAACTGGGCCGCCAGCACTTCATCCACTTCGTTGCCACGTTTTTCGAATATCGATTTCATGGCTTCCTTGGCGAAAATGGGTTGACGGTGCCGGCGGGGTGTGACCATGGCGGAATACATGTCCGCCAGGGCGATGATCTTGGCCTCGGTGCAAATTTGCTCTCCAGGCAATTTTTGCGGATAGCCCTTGCCATCGATTCTTTCGTGGTGTTCCAGGACTGCCTGGAGACACAGGGGATTAGTGACACCGGCATGTTCCAGAAGGTCACGACTTTTTAGTGGATGCTCAAAAACCTCGGTTTTCTGTTTCGCGGTCAGGGGGGAGTGTTGTGCAAACAACCTCTCCTGAAGGGTGAACATCCCCACATTCATGAACAGAGCTGCCATGATCATGGCAATCCGGTTCTCTTCCGGCAGTTGAAGTTTTTTCCCCAACAACTCACACAGGACAGCGCTGTGGATCGGATGAAGCACGTTGTAACGAAATTCAGGACACAGATGAATAGCCCCCAGAGTCGAATCGGCATGGCGCTCGCATAGCCATTGGAAATCCTCGGCCAGGTCTTCCAGCTCGTATTCTGAGACTTTCCGGGTGTGGTTTTCGATACCTTCAAGCAAACCAGCAAGGATATCCATGCATTGTTTGCGGAGCCGGAAAGGGTCGACGCGTTGCTGCCTTCTGCGTTCCCGGGCATGGCGCCTTTCCTCTTCCTGGATCTCCTCCTGGGTCATCTCTCGATAGATTCCCCTTTCGATCAGGACCTGAAGTTGTTTACTGGAAGACACCACTGTTCCCTTCTTCAAGAGCAGGGAATTCTTCAGGGTATAGACAGCCCACCGCAATGGCTCGCCAATTTTGACTTCTCCGGGTTTGACCCGAACGATTTTGAAGGAGGCCATGCCTCAACCTATATTGATCGAACTCCTTAATTATAGGCGAGTGCTTGAATTAACAAGGTTTGACAAAACAAGGCCGCCAGCGTAAAAAGCATCGGGCTTCGATTCCGGACTATTTGTCATTGGGATGGCATAAGATTCTTGCCAGCAGGGGATCCTGATCTAGGGAGGGATGCTTTTCGGCTGGCGCTTCCAATGGCTCGAGGAGTCGCTGTCCCTCATCCCGGAAATGCTTAAGTTCATCCTCGAGGGTGGCCAGGGTCTGTTTCACTTCCTCTTCGATTCTCTCCAGCCCCGCCTCATAGCCCCTGCCAATACCGGTCGCGGCGGCCTTTTCCAGAGAAGGCTGGAGGAGACGGTGAAACAGAAAGGGAATCAGCCAGGCGAGACCGATAAGCAACACGCTATGGACGGCAAAATCCACCCCAAGGTACTCCCCCTGGCCTGAAAATCCCCGCCAGTAGCCGATCACCACCTGCCACGCGACCCAGCCGCTGGCTGCCAGGGGCAGCAGATAACGCAGCCCTGCGAAAACCGCCAACAGGATCCGCTGCCAGCTCCGTCCGGGCCTGGACAACGCCCGGCGCAGGGAATGCCGGATCTGCTCCTGCAAGATCTCTTCGAGGCGCTCGTCAAAGCCGGCCAGCTTTCGTTTCAGAGGGGAGGGGGGAACGCCCAGGGCATGGGCTTCCAACAGCAAACGGCTCACCGCATCTGTGAGATGTTTGCGGGCCCAAAGATCGAGGAAAAGGGCTTCCCCCGATGCGGCTGGCCCCCTCTTACGCGATCTGCTGCCGGCAAATTCCATCGCCAACGACTGGACAGCACCCTTGAGAGAAGGTTGCAGATGCTCGAGAGTCTCCTTCCATATGGTGTGCCATCGTCGCGCCAGGCGCTCCATCTGGGCGGCTTCGCCGAGACACTGGAGTAGCTGTTTTATCCGTTGCCGCATCGATTCCTTGTGCAACCGCGCGTGCCTGTCTACGAGCTTTTGCCCGGCATGGTTCTTTTCCAGGCGCCCGATGAGTTCCTCCAGTTTGCCGAAATCGTCCGGCAAACGGCGGGTGAGGTCGTCCCGGCTGTCACAGCGAAGTACCCAGGGATCGGAAAATCCATTCTGCCTGAGGAGAGAGATGAAATCGCCGATGTGGGCCTCGTCCCCCTGATCCCAGTGGTTCATCACAAATAGCCAGGCATGCCTTTGGGTGTGTTTGCGCAGCAACTGCCACTCTTGATCGTCGCGGTAGCGTTCGGGACTGACTACATAGATCAAGACATCCACATGGGGAATACACTGGAGAACCAGTTCCCGGTTACTCCGTTCGATGCTGTCGATGTCGGGCATGTCGATCCACACCACGGCGCGCCGGTTATCGTTACGGTGTTGCGACACCTTGATCCTTTCCCAGGGAAGTCGCCGCTCGATGCTGTTGAGGGGGAGCGCCTCATGCAGATAAATAGTCACCTCTCTGGAAGTGGGGCGTTCTACTCCGGTTTCTTCGATGGGCTCTCCGGCCAGGCGGTTGAGCAGGGTGCTTTTTCCCACGCCGGTACCGCCAAAAAAAGCGACCACCAGAGGTCTTTGTGCCCCGGAGAAGAGGGGATCGGGAGTATCTTTCTCAGCAGAGAGAATGGATTCCCGCTGGGATTGTTCGATCCAGCCCTGTTGTTCCAGGCGCTCGAGCCACAGATGAAGTCGCTTAGAATAACTTGAGTCCATGACGCCGTTCCTTGAGTTGTTTTTCCAATTCCCCGAGCGCCTCCGCTGACACCTGAAAACGCAGCGGGGAATCAATACTCTCCGGCAGGGCCAGCAGCTCCCCTTGAAGACCCTGCCGGAGCAGTGATTGGACCGCCTCGAGCTGACGCTGCCTGAGTTCGGCCGCGACGCGGTCCATGTACTTGCCCAAGGCGCTTTCTGACAACCAGGAAGTCAACGATAACATCGCCGGCGCCAAAACCAGGTCGTGGGGGCCGATGCCTCCCGTATGGACCAGCAGGGCCAGTCCTGCGGCATCGGCACTCGCCCGCGCCGCCCGGAGTCCGTTGAGGGTGACCGGCATTTCCTTGAGGCGCCGGTAGAGACTGCGGACCGCCGCCTCCACCTGAGGCTGGAAATCCTGATAATACGCCTCGGCTTCGAGGCGGAAATGCTGCCGGAGGGCGTCAGCAGAATCCCGATAATTTAGTTCCAGGGCCCGCCACCAGTACGCATGGAAGTTTTGCCGTTGCTGCAATTGTTCCGACAAGGATTGTTGCAATTGCAACAACGCATGCTCGACGCTGCGGTTGAGAACCAGTAATTCACCAACCGGCTCGGTCGGAGTCTGACGCCCCTGGCCACGCAGGGCTCGAAACGGCCACGTCAGTACTTTGCGAAACATCGCCATCGGTCGGGCGAGGCCCGGCAATTCCAGCAGGATCAAAAGCTCGGCCAGGGCGCGTTGCAGGGTCTCGTAGGCGATGGGATGGTCGAGAAAGTCGTGGCGGTAAATGTCGATCACCTGGTCCATGGCAACCGTGACCAGATTCTCCCAGCGCGCGTCTGCCTCGTGTTGGGCGCGGATGGGAGCGGTCCAGAGGGACCAGTGTTCACGAATGAAATGCCTGACCGGATCGTTGAGTTGTTTTTGGCGCCGGGCAGCCTGTTTCCACAAAGGCGCAAGCTTGACCCTGATCTCCTCCCCCTGCTGTTCCAATCCCTGGCCATCGGTGTGATAAGGCAAGACAACGATGGGAGGCAGCGGATCCCGGCGATGCTGGTTCCATTTTTGCCGCCACGATTGAATCAGCAACGACTGGTTTTCCGGCGGCACCTTGTTTACACAGACCAACAACGGCTGCCCCAGGGGTTCGATCAGGCTCAACAGCTCCCACACCGATTGATCGGCGTATTTGTCCTTGCTCACCACCAGAACCACCAGATCCGCCAGTCCCAGCGTTTTCATGAGGCTGTGACGATAATTCCGTGCCCTGAGCGAATCGAAATCCGGGTTGTCCCACACCACGCAGGGGGGGAGTTGAGGGCGACGATCAGGTAGCTCTCTGGTGGTGAAGCAATCGTAGCGGTCCCGAGGCAGCGCCCCCGCAGCCGTATGACGATAAGGAGCGAAAAAATCGTCCAGCCACTCGAGCTGCAGCCGGGTCACCCCGTGGAGAAAACCATGCGCATGGATGGTGAACCCAGCCAGAGGACTCACCCCGGCGGCTTCCTGGCCGAGGATCAGGTTGACCACGCTGCTCTTGCCTGCCTGGGTCGGCCCCAGGACCACCAGTTGTGGCGGGGGTTGTGGTAATCCCTGCCTGGCCAAGGCAGCGGAAGCCAATTCCAATGTTGGGGCAAGGGAATCCAATTGGGCCGCCAGCGGGCTTTCGACCGGCAGTGCCTGCAGCATTGCCAGACGCTGCTGCTGCAGCTGTTGAAGAAAAGTGTTCAGTTCCACAATCGCCGCTGTCGATTCATTTCCCAGGGAGAGCCGGCGGTTCTTCCAGGGTCCGGATGAATTGGTCCGCCTGGAGAATGGAATGTTCCATCACCTGGATCATGGCGGCGATATCGCTGCTGACGCTGAGCAATTCGTGCTGCAGGGCGGCGATGGCTTGCGCATTGAGGTTGTGTTTGAGAAACAGCACCTGATCGCGGAATGCGTTGAGGACCGGGTCGATCCGGTGTTCGGCCTTGCGCATCTCCTTGATGAGGTGATGGTAGTGACGTTGGGTGAGTTTGAGTTTCTGCCGGCTCTTGGCTCTCAGGGTACGGTTGGTATATTGATCCAGTTCCAATTCCCATTCTTCGAACAGTGCCTCGGCCAGGTCCTCGATGGTATCGATGTGGTCATGGACCGCCTGGGCTTTGTGCTCGCTCCTTTCGAACTCCCTTTTCAGTCCCCGGTACAGGACAGCGAGATTGCCACCATCGAATTCCACCAAAGCACCGAACTTCTCCAGGGCATTCTGGAATTGGTCCTTGGTTTCCTCCAGTCCGGTGCGGGCATCCTCCACCCGGGCCACCAGGAAATCGCGTTTGTGGGCCCCGGTCGTCGATTCCGCCAGTTGATAATAGACAGTACGCCAACGGCCCAGAAGGAACCGCCCCAAACGCCTGGATAAGCCGGTTCGGGAATTGTGTTTGACAGGAAGTTTCATCGCAAAGCTGGGTAAAATGGACAGTACACCTCATTTTACCACCTGAGGTACCACTCCATGGCCATCAGCAACAGCGAAATCGCCGATCTCTTCGATCAATTGGGGGATCTTCTCGACATCGAGGGAGAAAATCCCTTCAGGGTCCGGGCCTATCACAAAGCCGCCAGAACCATCCGTAGCCAGCCCAGGAGCCTGGCAGAGATGGTGGCAGGGGGGGAGGATCTGACCCGCTTGCCGGGAATTGGTGAGAACATCGCCAAAAAGATCGAGAGCGTCGTCACAACGGGAAGACTGCCCCAGCTGGAGCAGGTTCTGGCCCGGACCCCCAGGACCCTGGTCGATCTCATGCAGATCGAGGGGCTGGGCCCCAAACGGGTCAAGACTCTATTCAGCCTTTTGAATATCCGAACCCTGGAGGATCTGGAACGAGCCGCGCGTACGGGCAAGGTCAGGGAATTGCCCGGCTTCGGCCCTAAGACCGAGGCACTCATCCTCCATCACCTGGACCAGGCCCTGACGGGAGAGAAACGCTTTCTTCGCTTCGAGGCCGAGGGCGTGGCCCATGCCCTGTTGGAATATCTACGCGATGTCCCGGGGGTGGACAGAATGGTGATCGCTGGAAGCTACCGGCGGTGGAAGGAAACAGTGGGGGACCTGGACATCCTGGTGACCGTCAGCGGTGCTTCATCAGTGATGGCACGCTTTCTCGACTATGAAAGGATCGCTGAGGTGCTTTCCCGGGGGGCGAGCCGCTCAAGTGTCCGCCTGATCAACGGTATGCAGGTGGATCTCCGGGTGGTTGGCGCTCAAAGCTTTGGCGCTGCGCTGCAGTATTTCACCGGTTCCAGGGCCCACAACATCGAGATCCGCACCTTGGCGGTGAAGCAGGGTCTGAAGATCAATGAATATGGCGTGTTCCGCGGCGATGAGCGCCTGGCCGGAATGACCGAGGAAGAAGTCTATGCCAGTATCGGCCTTCCCTACATCGTCCCGGAACTGCGCGAGGGCAGGGGAGAGGTAGCGGCAGCCCAGCAAGAACGCCTGCCCAACCTGGTGACTTTGGCGGACATTCGCGGTGACCTGCACAGCCATACCAAACAAACCGATGGCAACGATACTCTCGAAAGCATGGCCGAGGCCGCGGCAGCCCTAGGGTATGAGTATCTGGCCATCACCGATCATTCCAAGCGTGTGAGGGTGGCCAAGGGGCTGGACGAGACCCGTCTGCATTCGCAGATCGAACGGATCGACCAGCTCAACGAATCTTTACAGGGGGTGGTTCTCCTCAAGGCCATCGAGGTGGATATCCTCGAGGATGGCCGTCTCGATCTGTCCGCCAGTGTGCTCAAGGAACTGGATCTGACTGTCTGTTCGGTCCACTATCGGTTCGATCTGCCGAAACGCAAACAGACCGAGCGTATCCTGCGGGCCATGGACAATCCTTATTGCAACATCATCGCTCACCCCACGGGGAGATTGCTCAACAAGCGGGCTCCCTATCAGATCGATTTGGAGGCGATCATGAAGGCTGCCAGGGAGAAACAATGCATTCTGGAGATCAACGCCCAACCGGAGCGCCTGGATCTAAACGATGAGCATTGCCTGATGGCCCGGGAAATCGGCCTGAAACTGGCGATCTCCACTGATGCCCACAGCGCCCAGGACCTCATGCTGATGCGTTACGGGGTAGCCCAGGCAAGGCGGGGATGGCTGGAGAAAAAAGACATCATCAACACCCTGTCCCTCGAACAGCTGCGACAAGCTCTCAAGCGGAGCTGAAGGGGGAGAGGGCTGCCCCTCTCCCCCTCACGACTCAGCGTTCCAACACCAGGAACAGGGAGAAATTGCCGCGCTGAACGCGGAGCAGTAAGCGGTCAGGGGATTTCCCGGCGATGGCCATGAACTCCTCGACGGACCTGACCGGCTTGCGGTTGACCGAGAGGATCACGTCACCTTCCCTGAGTCCCGCCTGCCAGGCTGGGCTGCCGATTTCGACCGCGGCCACCATCACCCCCTTGACCTTTCCGTAGAGCGGGTGATCAGGGGGAATCGCCGAAAAACTGGCGCCTTCCAGCAAGGGGATTTCCCCCGAAATGATCCCACTGGGACCTGCCTTGCCGATTTTAGCCATCACGGTGAGGCGTTTGCCGTCGCGGATGAGATCGATCCTGACCTTGTCCCCGACCCGTTTCAAGCCCACCATGTTTCTCAACTGGGCGGAATTTCTGACTTTCTTGCCGTCGAAATCCACCACCACATCACCCGCCTGGATGCCTGCCTTCTCAGCAGTACTACCTTTGGTAACCCCCGCGATCAGGGCGCCCTCGGTGGTCTCCAGTCCCATCGCCTTGGCCAGTTCCGGGGTCAGATCCTGGACTTGAACCCCTAGCATTCCCCGTTGGATACTTCCATGTTCGACGATCTGTTCCATGACCCCCCGGGCCATATTGATGGGAATCGCGAAGCCGATACCGACATTGCCTCCCGACGAGGCGACAATGGCTGTATTGATCCCGACCAGCCTGCCACGCAGATCCACCAGGGCGCCCCCGGAATTGCCGGGATTGATGGAAGCGTCGGTCTGGATGAAGTTTTCATAGCCTTCGATGCCCAGGCCTGTACGCCCCAGGGCGCTGACGATGCCTGAAGTGACCGTCTGCCCCAAACCGAAGGGATTACCGATGGCAACGACGAAGTCGCCGACCTGTAGTTGATCGGAATCGGCCATCGGCAGAGCACTCAGATGATCCTCCCTGACTTTGAGAACGGCGATGTCGGTATCCGGGTCGGAACCCACCAGTTTGGCTTTCAGGCGCCGCTTGTCCTTGAGAATGACAAAGATGGTTTCAGCATTCTTGACCACATGATGGTTGGTGAGAATGTAGCCCTTGTCACTGTCGACGATGACTCCGGAACCGACGCTTTGCGTCCGGCTCTCCCGGGGGACCGGCGGCATGCCGCGGAAGAAGTAGCGAAAGAAGGGATCGTTGAGGAGGGGGTTGTCCTGGACGATAACCTTCCCCGATGCGGCGATGTTGACCACCGCCGGCAACACGCTCTTGAGCATGGGAGCCAATGTCGGCACCTGCCTCGGTTCCACCTCGGTCTGGGCGGATTCCGGCGATGGTTGAGCCTGGTTTTCCTGGCCGCTGAGGCCTTTGAGCCAAGGAATGATATCTGCCTGGGCTGATGGAATCAGAAAACATGCCAGAAAAAAAACGCGAACCAATAGACCGCTTCGAGTCAGTATCATCGTTTTATCCTTACTTGTTAAGTTAACCAGAGATGGATGTCCCTCACTAGACAGCCAAAAGTGGTACAAGTGCCACTCGTAGGAACCACGTGCTTGTATTTGTAATTCTCATGTGGTTGCCGGGACTTGGCTGCAGGGGCGCTGTGAAGGCCGGTCGGGGACTTGGACTATTCTGCTACAATATCAGCTTTGTTGCCAACTCAAAGCCGATGGACGCCATACCTGCGCTGCAACTGACAGATCTGCGAGAAACCTACGAAAACGGCTTCGAAGCCCTAAAAGGCATCGATCTCGAAGTTCAGGAAGGGGATTTTTTCGCTCTCCTGGGCCCCAACGGGGCCGGGAAATCCACCACCATCGGCATCGTCACCTCCCTGGTCAACAAGACATCGGGCACCGTTATGGTCTGTGGTCACGACCTGGAACGGGAATGGGAAAAGGCCAGGAGTTGTATCGGCCTGGTACCCCAGGAGATCAATTTCAATCAGTTCGAGAAAGTGGGGCAGATCGTTCTCAACCAGGCGGGTTATTACGGAGTACCACGCAAAACCGCCCGCCGGAGAATGAAGAGCGTGCTTGAGCAGCTGGAACTCTGGGACCGCCGCAATGAAGTCTCTAGGCAGCTTTCGGGAGGAATGAAACGCCGCCTGATGATTGCCCGGGCCCTGGTTCACTCACCCCGACTGTTGATTATGGATGAACCCACTGCCGGTGTGGACATCGAGATCCGACACTCTATGTGGGAGTTCCTGCGTCGTCTCAATCAGCAGGGAACCACCATCATTTTGACCACTCACTATTTGGAAGAGGCGGAACAATTGTGCCGTCACGTAGCGATCATCGATCACGGCAGGATCATCGAATCCACTGCTATGGCAGCGCTGTTGGATAAACTGGAATACAGCGAATACTACCTGGATCTGGCCGGAAACCATGAAGTGGTGCCGGAAATCCCTGGTTACCGGATCGAATCCATCGATGGCCATACCTGGCGCGTCGCGGTTCCCAAACAGTTGGGACTGACCCCCTTGTTTGCCGGGTTATCGAACGCAGGGATCGGGGTTGCCAATATCCGCCCGCGGAGCAACCGTCTGGAACAGTTGTTCCTCCAGCGGATCCAGGCGGGAAAGAAGTTGGGGCAGGCCGCCTGAAATGGGGAAACGCCTGATCGCCTATCGGACCCTGGCCGGCAAGGAAATCCACAGATTTCTGCGCATCTGGCCGCAGACATTGCTGCCCCCGCTGGTGACCACCTCGCTGTACTTCCTCATCTTCGGTGCCCTGATGGGGCCGAGAATCGGCCCCATGGGCGGGGTGAGTTACATCGATTACATCGTTCCCGGGATCGTCCTGATGGCGGTGATCAACCATTCCTACACCAATGTGGTGTCCTCTTTCTTTTCCGCCAAATTCCAGCGTCACATCGAGGAAATGCTGATCTCCCCCATGCCCACTTGGGTGATCATGGCGGGTTATGTGACCGGCGGCATGTTTCGCGGCCTGGTGATAGGCGGTCTGGTGCTGGGGGTGGCGTTCCTGTTCACCGATCCCAGGATCTCACATCCCGGCCTCGCAGTCTCCGTGGCGGTGCTAACCTCGCTGTTGTTCTCCCTGGCGGGGTTGATTAACGCCACCTTTGCCAACAGCTTCGACGATATCTCCATCATCCCGAATTTTGTCCTCACGCCCCTGGTCCATCTGGGTGGCGTCTTCTATTCGGTGACCCTGTTGCCTTCCCCCTGGCATACCTTGTCGCTATTCAACCCGATCCTGTACATGATCAACGCCTTCCGCTTCGGTTTTTTGGATCAGGCGGATGTGGCGGTGGAAACGGCTTTGCTGCTGGTGGGAGGAATGATTCTCTTATTGACTGGATTCGCCTGGTTCCTGTTGTATCGTGGTGTGGGGATCAAGCACTAGCGTCTGATTCAGGCATTTCTCCCGCTGCCAGCCGCTCCAATGCCTCACGCTCAACTATCCTGATCCACTTGCCATGGATCACCAGCCAGCCGTTCTTTTCGAATTGTTTGAGAGTGCGGCTGACCGTGGCCAGCGCCAGATCGAGATAATTGCCCAATTCCTGACGGGTAAAACCGATGGAAAACTCTTCCCCCGAAAATGCGCGAAAGGCATAGCGTTTTGAGAGATCCAGCAAAAAGGCGGCCAGTCGCTGCTCTGCGGGTTTCTTGATGCTGACCGCCTGAACCCGTTGATTCCCGATGGCATCACTGGCATGGCGCAGAATCTCATCGAGCAGGGTAGGGATCTTGAAGCAGATCTGATGCAATTGGTTGGCTGGCAGCTCGCAATAGCTCAGGGTATCCAGCGCTTGGGCGGAACAATGATGCTTCTGCTGGGCAAGCGCACCGAAACCCAGGATTTCCCCCGGCAGCAGGATCTGAACGATATGTTCTTCACCCTGTTCGTTGTGGAAGACCAGTTTGGCCATTCCCGATTTGATGGCGATCAGCCCCGCGAAGGGATCTCCATGGCGTAAAAGAAAATCCCCTTTGTGCAACACCTTGCGCCGTTGGACCACGTCTTCCAGGCGGCTGATCTCCTCCTGGGTGAGCCCGCGGGGAAAACAAACACTGTTGAACCCGCAATTCTGACAGGTAACCTGGATTTCCGATTGTTTCATGGTCATGGTTGTTTTTACGCCATAGCGACATTTCGGGAAATGATACACGAGTCGTTCACGCGAATAACCTGAAAAGTCGACGCCCCCAAGCTTATACCGTTAAAATTGAAGTTTCACATGACCATTGATTCCACGCAATCATGAGCGATCAACATCTTGTCCATCGTTTCGGGCGCCTGAAATCGGCCCTGGAACGATTGTTGACCTTGCTTTCTCAGGAAACACGCCACGCCTGGGTATTCGACCTAGAAAGACACGAACACTTCGATGCAGAGGCGCGTTCCGAACTGATCACGGTACTGGAGCGCCTCGAATATCAGGATGAACGGGACGGCCGGGAAACCGACATCTGCCCAGGGATTCTGGGAGCTTCGGGGAAGCTGATCAAACTGGTGGCAGAACTTAACCGGCAACGCGACCTATTCAAACAAGCGGTGCTGGCAAGCAACCGTGACGACAAACAGGCTGCCCGGCGTATCATGAGCCGCAACGGATACCCCAGACTGCATTTCAAGCAGCTGTACCGGCACCTGCCGATCCTATTGAAACCACCCCGGTCGATTCGCTTCACCTGGGGCGCGACCCGCTCGATCAGGAAGATCACCCACCAGCAGGCTTATCAGCGCCTGGTCAGGCTGGCGGGAAAAGACCCGACGCCCGGATACCAGCAACAACTGGCGTTATTGCAAGAGCACCCCAGGAATGAGCCCATTGCCATCGTCCAGGATCTCAAACCCCACATCAAAGCCAATGTCTGTTGGGTGGAAGGGTGCGGCCGCGACAAGGTCGTCAGCCGCAAGCTGATCAGTGCGCCGCTGCCCATACTGATCCCTTTGGATCCTGGCGAGGCACTGCCTGAATATTCCGCAGCGTTTCCTGACGAGCGCAAGGCAAGAAAGGCGCGTTCCGACGTCAAGATCGAAAGTCAGGCATTCCTGCCTTCGATTCGTGGCCATCGATATCAGCGATGAATGCGCCAGGAAGGTTCATACCCATCCACCCCCATATTGGGTCATTATTTAACATAATATACATTATACGAAGTTATAGTGAGGTCCCGGGGTAGCCATTCACCCGGAATGGTGCTTATGGACGGTTCGCCGGCAGATAAGGCCGAGGATCCACACAAGGCGCCCGGCCCAGAATCAAATCCCCCAGTAATCTGGCAGCTGCAGGCGCCATGACGACGCCATTGCGAAAATGGCCACAATCGTAGTAAAGGTTCTCCAGCTGCGGATGTGGCCCAATATATGGGATACCATCAGGCGATGCCGGCCTCATCCCGGCCCAATGGAGTTCTAGGGGAAATTCCGCCAATAACGGGAAGGTTTCCAGGGCGAAACGGGACAGAATCCGATGGGCCTCGGCTGTGGGTCGTTTGTCGAAATCGGCTTCCTCGACCGTACTGCCGACCAGAATGCGTCCATCCAGCCTGGGGATCAGATAATGATCCCCCCGTTGGACCATGGGCCCCAGAAGACCTGGCTTGGTCCTGTATAGCAGCATTTGTCCCTTGACCGGCCAGATCTCGGGACGCCAGTGATCTGCGGGACTCGACAAGGCCGACCAGGCGCCGGCAGCCATCACAAACAGATCGGCCGACAAGTTACCTTGGGGGACCCGGAGAGACGTCACACGGTTTCCGTTGAGCTGCCAACCCAACAGTGGATGGCGCTCAAGAAACTCCACTCCCAAGCGCCCAAGCTCCTGACGCAGCGCCTGTACTAGCCTGGGATTTCTGATCTGGGCAATCCCGAGGTCCCAGAGATGCCGCCCATGGGCGGAAACATTGAGGTTGGCCTGCAGACGCAGAACCTCCGCTTTGTCCAAATGTTGACATGCCACCTGGTGCTGTCGGCACCAGTCGATGGCGTTATCGAAATCAGGCAGGTCCAGCCATAACATGCCACAGCGTTGCCACTCGGGATCGATGCCGGTACTCTCCCTGAGCGATGAAGCAAGCGCGGGATACTCCTGTTGGCTCCACAGCGCAAGCTCCCTGATGGGATTTGGCTGGCGCCATGGGTACAACGGTGACAGAATCCCCGCTCCCGCCCAAGAAGCTTCACGTCCAACACGTGACTTATCTATGATTTTGACCCGCCACCCGGCGCCAATCAGCTCACGCGCGCACAGCAGACCACTAATGCCAGCTCCTACAACCACACACTCCATATAAATGCAACCTTATGTTTTAAAAGGATAAATGCGTCCTGAACGGAACACGCCGGGAAGCCGGTGCCCGGTTTTCGCCGAGTGGTACAGATAAAATACGTTCCGAGTGTAGACACAGGCTTCATAATTTGCTTAAAATTCACTACGTCGATTGATTCGACGGAATCAGATTGTAACCGATCTGGAAGCCCCGATTGCCGGGGTTTGATAACAACTAACTAAACTGTTGAGGTAGGAAAAAATGGCAGACGAATCTCAAGAAAAAGACAATTTCTGGCTGATCATCGGCGTTCTGATTGCTGCCGTGGTCGTAGGTGTGATTCTGCTGAAAAAGCGGGAAACCTCCACTGTGGCTTATCAGGCTTGGGACGAAATCCGGGCAGAGGAAAAGGCTAAAGCGAAATAACCAACGCCCTGTCGCTGATATCGGAAAGGCCCTGCCAGGAAATCTGGCAGGGCCTTTCTTTTAGTAGTCACATTTGCCGCTCCATCGCTTCAGACGTTGAAGCGGAAATGCACCACGTCACCTTCCTGCATCAGATAATCCTTTCCCTCCAACCGCCATTTTCCCGCTTCCTTGGCGCCCTGTTCTCCGCCATATTGGATGAAGTCCTCATAGGCGATCACCTCCGCGCGGATGAAACCTTTTTCGAAATCCGTATGGATGACCCCTGCCGCCTGGGGCGCGGTTGCGCCGACCCTCACGGTCCAGGCTCGCACTTCCTTTTCCCCGGCGGTGAAAAAGGTCTGGAGATCGAGTAGCTTGTAAGCGGCCCGCACCACCCGGTCCAGCCCCGGCTCTTCCAACCCCATCTCTTCCAGAAAGGCAGATTTGTCTTCGTCATCGAGCAAGGCGATTTCCGCTTCCATGGCGGCACAGACAGGCACCACTTGTGCGCCCTCGGCGGTGGCAAACTCCCGTATTCTGGTCAGCAGGGTATTGTTCTCGAAACCGTCTTCCTGAACGTTGGCGACGTAAAGCGTCGGTTTGGCGGTCAGCAGATGCAACGTCCGCAAGCGCAGCCGTTCGTCTTCGCTCAACTCCAGGCTGCGAACGGGATTGCCTTCGTCCAGATGGCGGGCGATCTTCTCCAGCAGATTTTTTTGCGCCAAGGCCTCTTTGTCACCGGATTTGCTGGCCCGCAGGGACCGCTGCAACGCCTTGTCCACCGTCTCCATATCGGCCAGCATCAATTCGGTATTGATGATCTCGATATCCCGGACGGGATCCACCGTACCGGCGACGTGAGTCACGTCATCGTCCTCGAAGCAACGGACCACATGGGCGATGGCGTCGGTCTCACGACTATGTCCCAAAAATTGATTGCCCAGGCCCTCCCCCTTCGAGGCGCCCGCCACCAGTCCCGCGATATCGACGAACTCGATGGTGGTGGGGAGGGTTCTCTGGGGTTCGACGATTTCCGCCAATTTTTCCAGGCGCGGATCGGGAACCGGTACCACCCCGACATTGGGATCGATGGTGCAAAAAGGATAGTTTTCCGCCGCAATTTCGGCGCGGGTCAACGCATTGAAAAGTGTGGACTTGCCCACGTTGGGCAAGCCGACGATACCACAGTATAAGGCCATAGATGATTAGACTTCAGAAGATATAAAAGATAGGAGATTCTACGGGAATCCCTGCTTCGGACCAAATCCTATGACTGTGGTTCCTGAAATCTCTGGATGTCGTCTTCCCCCAGATACGCCCCGGACTGGACTTCGATCAGCTCCAGGGGGATTCTGCCTGGATTTTCGAGACGATGTCTGACCCCGATGGGGATGTAGGTGGATTGGTTCTCGGTCAACAGGAAGCTCTCCTGCTCCTCACCCCGGGTGATCTTTGCGGTCCCCTTGACCACGATCCAGTGCTCGGCCCGATGGTGATGCAACTGTGTGGCCACATGCATTCCGGAACGGACCATGAGGTGGTTGACCTGGTAACGCTCCCCTTTGCTGATGGTTTCGATGGTTCCCCAGGGACGATGGATCTTGAGGTGATGACGATATTCGTAACGTCCCTGTTGCTTGAGGAAGGCCGCCACGTCTCTGACATTTTGCGCACTGTCCTTGTGGGCAACCAATATGGCATCGGCGGTTTCGGCAATGATCAGGTCGGAAACCCCCAAAGCGGCCACGAATCGCTCGCTGGCATGGACCAAAGAATTGCTGACATCTTGCAAATAGGCATCGCCATGCACGAGATTGCCACGCTCATCGGCATCTTCAACCTCCCACAGGGCCGGCCACGACCCGAGATCAGACCATCCGGCATCTAGGGGCAGCACCACCGCGGAACTCCCCTGCCCCGCAATCTTCTCCATCACCGCATAATCGATCGAGTCGGAAGGGCATCCGGCAAACGCCCCTTTGTCCAGGCGGAAGAAATCGCTGTCCCTCACACCGGCATTCACCGCCTGTTCACAAGCATCCAGGATATCCGGCCTGAAGCACCCGATGGCCTCGAGCCAAACCTTGGCCCGTAACACGAAGATACCGCTGTTCCAAAGATAATCTCCGGACTTCAGATAGTGTTTTGCCGTTTCGAGATTGGGCTTTTCGACGAAGGCTTCCAATACCCGGGCCGGACCTTCCAGCTTTTGACCTGCCCGCAAATACCCGAAGCCGGTTTCCGCACGGGTCGGGACGATCCCAAAGGTAGCCACATGACCTTTCGCCGCCAGAGCGATGGCCTGGGACAGAGTGTCACGGAAAGCCCTGCCTTGTCGGACCACGTGGTCGGATGGCATTACCGCCATCACCGGATCAGTGCCTTCACGAACCGCGATTAGGGCGGCACAGGTCAGTGCCGGAGCGGTATTACGCCCCAGAGGCTCGAGGATGATGGTGTCCGGCTGTTTGTCCAGTTCCCTGAGCTGCTCTGCCACCAGAAACCGATGGGCCTCGTTGCAGACGAACAGTGGGGGAAGGAGATCGATCTCCTGACTGGATTGTGCCAAAGGATCGATACGAAGAACGGTCTGCTGGAGCAGACTGTGCTCTCCTCCCAGAGTGAGAAATTGTTTCGGATAGGCCTCGCGTGACAACGGCCACATGCGAGTCCCGGATCCACCCGACAAGATGACAGCCTTGAATGGAATCATGCAGCTAGGACCTCGTTAGGATATGTTTTCAAATCGTTCGAATTCGCCTTTGGCAAATGATTGGAACGCGGGTTACAGCCAGCCTAGCCCCGCCCGATCCCGAAATACTCGAAACCCTGGCGGCGGACGAAGGTCGGGTCGTAGAGATTGCGGCCATCGAAGATCACCGGCTGACGCAACTGGGTTTTCATGGTCTCGAAATCCGGGCTGCGGAAAAGGTTCCATTCGGTCACCAGGGCCAGTCCATCCGCCCCTTCTAGCGCCTCCAGGGGATCATTGACCAACTGCAGATCTACCCGCTCGCCGTAGATGCGCCTGGTTTCATCCATGGCCACCGGATCGAAGGCCTGGACCCTGGCACCCGCATTCCACAGGGACTCCATCAGGACCCGGCTAGGCGCTTCCCGCATGTCGTCGGTATTGGGCTTGAAAGCCAGACCCCACAGGGCGATGGTTTTTCCGCCAAGGTCGCCTTTGAAATAATGGTCGATCTTTTCAAACAAGCGTCTTTTCTGGCGGCTGTTGACATTCTCCACGGCACTGAGCAGCTCCGCCTCATAACCCATTACCCTGGCGGTTCGTTCGAGCGCTTTGACATCCTTGGGAAAGCACGAGCCACCATAACCACAACCAGGATAGATGAAGTGGTAGCCGATTCTGGGATCGGAACCGATACCCACCCGCACCTGCTCGATGTCCGCCCCTACTTTTTCGGCCAGATTGGCAAGCTCGTTCATGAAGCTGATCTTGGTGGCCAGCATGGCGTTGGCGGCGTATTTGGTCAGCTCGGCCGAACGGATGTCCATGGCGAAAAGACGTTCGCGATTGCGGTTGAAGGGTGCGTAAAGCGCCTTGAGAAGTTCCGTGGTGCGGGGGTTGTCGGTGCCGATGATGATCCGGTCAGGTTTCATGAAATCGTCGATGGCGGCCCCCTCCTTGAGAAATTCAGGATTGGAGACTACATCGAATGCCACTTCGCTCCCTTGTTGCCTCTGGATCTCCTCGATGGTCTCCCTGACCTTGTCGGCGGTTCCCACCGGTACCATGGACTTGTCCACCACGATACGGTATTCGCTCATCCTTTCGGCAATGGTGCGGGCCACGGCGACCACGTATTGGATATCCGCACTGCCATCCTCATCGGGAGGGGTTCCTACCGCAATGAACTGAAACAGGCCGTGGGCAACCGCTTCGTCGGGGTTAGTGGTAAAACTCAGCCGCCCCGCCTCGCGATTTCGGGCAATCATCGATTCGAGCCCGGGCTCGTAGATGGGGACTTCGCCACGTTTGAGGCGGGCGATCTTGTCGGCATCGACGTCGACACAGAGGACCTCATTGCCCACCTCCGCCAGGCAGGCCCCGGTCACCAATCCCACATATCCACTGCCGTATATGGTCACTTTCATTGCGTCAACCCCCTTGTCAGATCATTGATGATGTCGTTGATGTCTTCCAGGCCCACGGAAATCCTCACCAGTCCATCGGCGATGCCGGCCTGGACTCTTTCCTCGGGTGAAAGGCGGCCATGGGTGGTGGTGGCCGGATGCGTGATGGTCGTCTTCACATCCCCCAGGTTGGCGGTAATGGAAAGTAAGCGGGTATGGTTGATGAGACGCCAGGCTGCTTCCTGTCCGCCCCGGACCACGAAACTGACGATGCCACCGGCACCCTGCTGTTGCCTGGCCGCCAACTCGTGCTGGGGATGGGAGGGAAGTCCGGGATAATACACCCGCTCGACTTCCGGATGTGACTCGAGCCAGCGGGCCAGGGTGAGCGCATTATCGCAATGGCCTTGCATCCTAAGGCCCAGGGTTTCCAGGCCGCTGAGGAACACCCAGGCGTTGAATGGACTCATGCTGGCTCCACCGGTACGCAGGAACGGATAGATCTCCTTTTCCAGGAGCTCTTCCCCGCCGACAATCGCGCCTCCCACGCAGCGTCCCTGGCCATCCAGGTACTTGGTGGCCGAATGGACCACGAGATCAGCCCCAAGCGCCAGCGGTTTTTGCAGGGCAGGCGTACAGAATACATTGTCGACCACCAGCAATGCCCCGTGGCAATGAGCCAGCCCGGCCAGCGCCTCGATGTCGGCGACTTCGGTCAGGGGATTGGAGGGGGTCTCGAGAAACAGAAACCGGGTTTCGGGGCGGACTGCCGCCTCCCAGGCCCCAAGGTTGGTCAACTCGACGAAATCGGTGGCGACACCGAACTTGGCCATGAAATTCTTGAGCAGCAACAGGGTGTTGCCAAACACCGAGCGGGAACAGACCACATGGTCCCCCGCCTTGAGAAGGCCCATGCAAAGCGTCATGATGGCCGCCATCCGGAGGCGGCGGCGATACAACGCTCGCCGCCCTCCATCAGGGCGAGGCGCTGTTCGAAGGTGCGCACGGTGGGGTTGGTGAAACGCGAGTAGATATTGCCGGGCTCCTGCCCCGAAAAACGGGCCTGGGCCTGGCTGGCGCTTTCGAAGACGTAGCTGGAGGTGACGAAGATGGGGTCGGAATGTTCGTTTTCCGGGGTTCTCGTCTGCCCGGAACGAATACTCTGGGTTTGCAGGCCATAGTCCTGCCAGGAGGTTTTTTCTTGATTTGACATGATTAGACGGAATTGTGAAGATTGATGTTCAGATTGTCATTATCCTGATTTTTCCTGGCGCCGTCGCACCGTCGCTGACTCAACTGCTCAAGATATTCTGGGGTGATGTCTCCAGTGATATAACGACCGCTGAAACAACTGGTTTCAAACTCCTTTATACCGGGGTTGCCACGGCGAACCGCCTCGGCCAGATCCTCCAGATCCTGGTAGATCAACCAGTCGGCATTCAACTGGGACTGGACCTCCTTCTCGGAGCGGCCGTGGGCGATCAGTTCCGATGGAGCCGGCATGTCGATGCCATAGACATAAGGATAGCGTACCGGCGGCGAGGCGGAAGCAAAATAGACCTTGCTGGCCCCGGCTTCGCGGGCCATCTGGATGATTTGCCTGGAAGTGGTTCCCCGGACGATGGAGTCATCCACCAGAAGCACATTCCGCCCCTTGAATTCCACGTCGATGGGATTGAGCTTGCGACGCACCGAGCGCTGACGCATCTGCTGCCCCGGCATGATGAAGGTTCGGCCGATATAGCGATTCTTCATGAACCCTTCCCGGTACTTGACTCCCAATCGGTTGGCCAGTTCCAGAGCCGCCGTCCGGCTGGTATCGGGGATAGGGATCACAGCATCGATGTCATGTTCGGGATTGAGCCGCATGATCTTCTCCGCCAGCATCTTTCCCATCTGGAGACGCGCCTTGTAGACCGAAATGCCATCGATGACCGAGTCGGGCCTGGCGAAATAGACGAATTCGAAGATGCACGGTGCGTAAGTGGCCGGTTCCACACATTGGCGGCTGTGCAGTCTGCCATCCTTTTCGATGAATACCGCCTCGCCAGGTCGAATATCCCGCACTCTTTCGAACCCGAGCACATCCAGGGCGACACTCTCGGAGGCAATGATGAATTCGGGCCCTTGAGAAGTCTCCCGGCTGCCGATCACCACCGGCCGAATACCATAGGGATCTCGGAAACCCAACACTCCGAACCCCGTGATCATGGCAGTGACCGCGTAGGCACCGCGACAGCGGCGGTGAACCTCGGTCACTGCGTCGAAGACGTCGCCCACATCCAGACGTAACTTGCCCAGGCGCTGCAATTCGTGGGCAAAGACATTGAGAAGGATTTCGGAATCGGAATCGGTATTGATGTGCCGCTGGTCCTGTAAAAACAATTCCTGCTTGAGGATTTCCGAGTTGGTGAGATTGCCGTTGTGACTCAAAGTGATGCCATAGGGGGAGTTCACATAGAAGGGTTGGGCTTCGGCGGAACTGGTACAACCGGCGGTGGGATAACGCACATGACCGATCCCCATGGTGCCGGCCAGATGCTGCATGTGTTCGGCCTGGAAAACGTCGCGCACCAGACCTCTGTCCTTGCGCAGATAGAAACGTCCCCCCTCGTAGGTCACGATGCCAGCGGCATCCTGCCCCCGGTGCTGGAGCACGGTCAAAGCCTCATACAAATCCTGGTTGACCGGAGAATGGGAAACGATACCAACGATTCCGCACATGTTCCAAACCTGCTTCAGTGGTTGAGAAATGAAATTAGGAAGGGTTCAGGGAAGGCGCACCAGCTGCAGGTAGCCCTCGGGGTGAAATTGCCCAAGCAACCGGGCCCATTGTTCCAAAGCGGGGATCAAGCGGGAATCCCGCCACCATGGCTCTTCGCTCAAACCGATCCCCTGGGCCACAAGAATCAGCACCAGGATCAGCAACACCCCCCTCGCTGCCCCAAAGGTCAGCCCCCCCAGGCGATTCAGAAAACTGAGAGGTGAACGTTCGATCAAGGTGGCGATGAGATAACCGATGATCCTGGCCACCACCAGGGTCGCCACGAACAATCCAAGCATGGCAGCAGCGATCCGTAATCCTGGATGGGGGATGATGTCGGTCAGGGTCACGGCAAATGTCTTATAGAAACGTAACGTCACCCACAGGGCACCTAACCACCCGAGCAGGGAGAAGGTTTCCTGGACCAATCCGCGGATCAGCCCTACCACCGCCGAGACGATGATCAACACCAGGATTGTATAATCGATCCAGATCAACAGTTGCTCTCCCAGCTCTTTTGGCCCGCCTATTGTAACAAAGTCGCCATCGGGGCTGGCAACTTGGCCGGTCTCTGGTCAGGGTTCCGCGGTCAGGAGCGTTCCCTGCGGTCGAATGACAATCCAAGGATCCGGCAGGAATGACAGCCCAACGACTCGTTTAAAAGACGCGCTCTTGGATCTCTCTTTTGCCGCGTTCAATCACCAGAAGGCTTGCGGCGGCGATCGAGTTCCCGCAAATGAGCCAGTTTGGCACCAATCTTGACCTCAAGCCCCCGTTCCACCGGCCGGTAATACTGGACCGGCTTGAATTGGTCGGGGAAGTAGCATTCGCCGGCGGCATAGGCTTCCGGTTCATCGTGGGCATAACGGTATCGTTTGCCGTAACCCAGTTCTTTCATCAAGCGGGTCGGCGCATTGCGGAGATGAACCGGTACCTCCAGGCTGCCGCTGGCAGCGGCAGCCCGTTGGGCCGCCTGATAGGCCCGGTAAACCGCGTTGCTTTTGGGGGCACAGGCCAGATACACCGCTGCCTGGGCCAGGGACAACTCACCTTCCGGGCTCCCCAGCCGTTCCTGTGCCTCCCAGGCGTTGAGGGCCAGCTGCAGGGCCCTGGGATCGGCATTACCGATGTCCTCGGAAGCAATCCTCACCAAACGGCGGGCGACATAGAAAGGATCACACCCTCCGTCCAGCATCCGGCACAGCCAGTACAGGGAGGCATCCGGGTCACTGCCGCGAATGGATTTATGCAGGGCCGAGATCTGATCGTAGAAATCGTCCCCTTGCCGGTCGAAGCGCCTCACACTGCCGCCAGCGAGCACGTCACGGGCCAGTTCCTCGGTGATTTCCGCCACCGTGCCGTTGGCATCCAGGGCGAGATCGACCATGATTTCCAACAGGTTCAGAAGGCGCCGTGCATCTCCGTCGACAGCCTCCACCAGCCATTGCCGTACCGAGGATGGAAGTTCGACTTGTTTCCCGGCCAGGCCTTCGGGATGGCTCAAGGCCCGCTCTATGACTTGTTCGAGCTCTTGCGGAGACAATGTCTTGAGGACGTAGACCCGGGCCCGTGAGAGCAACGCATTGTTGAGGGCGAAGGATGGATTTTCGGTGGTGGCGCCAATGAAATGAATGACCCCGTTTTCGATATGAGGCAGAAACGCGTCCTGTTGCGCCTTGTTGAAGCGGTGAACCTCATCCACGAAGAGAATCGTTCCCCGGCCCTGCTGTTGAAAAATTTTGGCTTTTTCTATGGATTCCCTGATTTCTTTGATATTTGAAAGAACAGCAGATAACGGTATAAATTCTGCTTCAGCGGCCCCTGCAATCATCCTCGCCAAGGTCGTCTTGCCGGTGCCCGGCGGGCCCCAAAGAATCATGGAATGGAGGTGCCCCGCCTTGATCGCCTCATAGAGGGGTTTTCCAGCAGCCAGCAAATGGCTCTGGCCGACGAAGTCCTCCAGTCCCTGGGGCCTCAGCCGGTCAGCCAGGGGGCGGAATGTGTCAGGGTCGAATGTACTCATCCGCCTTCGAAGACGTCCACGCCTACGGGCGGGACGAACATGAACAGATGATCATCGAGGGACGGATTGATCTCAAGGTGAGAGAAACGGATCCGGGTGAGTTGACCAAAATTGTCGGCCAGTTCCATCGACTTCAACCGCCCTTCCTCCATCTCCACCCGCAGGTGCCGGAACACGTCATCCTCGTCCTTGGGTTCAGGACCAGCCAAGCATGCCGGTCTTTCACCCCCTGGCCCTTGACCACGAAGCGCTGGGAAAGCCTGATTTTGCCACTGAGGAGTAAGGCTGGTGCCGATCCCAGGGCTGCGTCGATGGCCCTGACGGTGACCTGCTCCAGATCCGGATCGTAGAACCAGACTTTACGCCCATCGGCGATGATTTCCTGGCGAAAGGGGGATTCGTAGACCCAGCGAAAACGCCCCGGTCGCTTGAGATAAAACTTGCCGCGGCTCTCCTGGGTCACTGTGGCGCTCTCATCGAGGGTCTGCTGGATGAAGTCGGCGCGGAGAGTATTGGCCGCGGCCAGAAATGTCTCCAACGTCTGTTCCGGAGAGGGATCAGCGCCGGCCGATGCGGCCCAGACTGCCCATAAGCATAGAAAAAGAATTCTGCCTGCGATGATCATCAATCCTCCACCGGTGGCGGCGCCAGGACCGTGCGTGAGCCGTTTCCTTCGGCAGGGCTCACCACCCCCGCCCGCTCCATCTCCTCGACGATGCGGGCCGCACGATTGTAGCCGATCTTGAACTTACGCTGGACGCTGGAAATGGAAACCCGCCGGGTATCGGTCACGAAACGCACAGCCTCGTCATATAGAGCATCCGCTTCGCCATCCGGTTCCCCTGTTTCGCCACCTGTCTCGGTTTCGTCCTGGAACCGGGTGATCTCATCGATGTAGTCGGGACGCCCGGTCTGTTTGAGATACTCCACCACCCTCAGCACTTCGTGATCATCCACGAAGGCGCCGTGAGCACGCAGTGGAAAGCCGCTGCCTGGCGGCAGAAACAACATGTCACCGCTTCCCAACAGGGTTTCAGCACCACTTTGATCGAGAATGGTCCGCGAATCGACCTTCGACGACACCTGGAACGCTATCCGGGTAGGGACGTTGGCCTTGATCAGGCCGGTCAGGACATCCACGGAAGGACGCTGGGTGGGAAGAATCAGATGCAATCCGGCAGCGCGGGCCTTCTGGGCCAGCCGGGCGATAAGTTCCTCGACCTTCTTGCCCACCAGCATCATCATATCGGCCAACTCGTCGATGATCACCACGATCACCGGCATCGGCTCAAGCACCGGCCAGCTGCCGCCCTCCTCCAAGTCGGCGCTGCGGAAGAACGGATCCTTGATCGCCTCCCCCCGGTCGATGGCTTCCTGGACCTTGCGGTTGTACCCGGCCAGGTTACGCACTTTGAGTGCCGACATCAGGCGGTAGCGCCGCTCCATTTCGGCGACACACCATCGCAGCGCCGACGCCGCCTCCTTCATGTCCGTCACCACCGGACTCAGGAGATGAGGGATGCCTTCATAGACCGACAATTCAAGCATCTTGGGGTCGATCATGATCAGGCGAACCTCACGCGCGGTCGCCTTGTACAAAAGGCTGAGAATCATGGCGTTGATGGCGACCGATTTCCCCGACCCGGTGGTCCCCGCCACCAGCAGATGGGGCATTTTGGCCAGGTCGGCGACCACGGGCCGGCCGGAGATATCCTTGCCCAACACCAGGCTCACGGGAGACTTGGCCTGTTGATACTCCCGGCTGGTGAAGATTTCCCGCAGATATACCGTTTCCCGTTGCCGGTTGGGAATTTCCAGCCCCACATAGGATTTGCCAGGAATCACTTCGACCACCCGCACGCTGGGCACCGACAGGGAACGGGCCAAATCAGTCGCCAGATTGGAAATGCGGCTGCCTTTGATTCCCGGTCCCGGCTGGATTTCGAAGCGGGTGATCACAGGCCCCGGATGGACTTCCCTGACCTTGGCCTTGATGCCGAAATCGGCCAGCACGGCCTCCAGCTTGCTGGACATTCTTTCGAGATCTTCCTTAGAATATCCCTGGGTATGGAGAATGCCCTCTTCAAGAAAATCCAGCGACGGCAGATCCGGCTCCAGGGGGATATCCATTTCGAGCGTGCGGGGCGCGGCTTTTTTGCGGATGATGGGTCCATCTTTACCCTGTCGCGCCACCTTGCCAGGTTGGGCCTTGGCAGGGGGAGACTCCTCTTCCCCCCCCAGGTCCTGAGATGGAGCCCCAGCCTGCGAACGGCTGTTCGCAGGGGCGGATTCCTGAGGCAGGGCCACCCTGGGCTCTTTTCTCCTGGACCCGGCCAGCGGCTTCGATCCGGTTTCTGCGACCGGGCGCTCTTTCTCCCGGGTTTTCCACCTCTGCCACAGATCAATGACATACCTCACCCCCCCTTCCCAGCCCATCAGCACACAGCCCCCGATAGTCTCCATGAGATTGAGCCAGGAGAGGCCGGTAAACAGGGTCACGCCAGCCAAAAACAGCACCAAAAGGGCCAGGGTCGCCCCCAAAACCCCGAAATGCCCCATCAGCCATTCGCCAAGCATACCGCCGACGATTCCTCCCGTGGTTTCCGGAAGATCCAGCAAAGTGCTGCTGAAGTGGATGTAACAAAGAGTGGCACCGGCCAACACTGTGCCCACAAAGCCCATCCAACGCAAGGCCAAAATCGCCCTCTCACGCCGGCTATGCAGTTTGTGCCGGTACACCAGCCAGCCATGCCAGGCGATCATCACCGGGAACAAATAGGCCATCAGCCCCACGAAGGATAAAGACAGATCCGAAATCCAAGCGCCAAACTGGCCACCGGCATTGACCAAGGGTCTGCCAGTACCGGTATGCCGCCAGCCTGGATCCTCGAGGTCGAAGGTCAACAATGACAGCAACAGATACAGGCTGAGTGCGAAATAACAGAGCAACCAGACTTCACGAAGCCCGTGAGTGACCCGCTCCACGGTTTCGTCGAAAAAGGCTTTCTTGGTTTGTGACAAGGTAATCGACGCTGTGTGGTTCTTGAATTAACTATTCATTGTTGTTGAATACGGAAGGAATGGCAAGGTCACCTCCCTCATCCGCGCCCCCGCTCCGGACAAAATCCTCCTCGCCAGCCTCATCCACTTTACCTCGATGGGCATGGGCGGCGATACTATTGAACTTTAATCACTTCCTGGGGGAGCATTGTCCATTATGAGCAATAGCAAACACTGTCGTCTGTTGATCCTCGGTTCGGGGCCTGCCGGCTACACTGCCGCCATCTATGCCGCCCGCGCCAATCTGAATCCTGTCCTGGTCACTGGTGTCGAACAAGGCGGGCAGCTGATGACGACCACCGACGTGGAAAACTGGCCCGGCGAACCCGAAGGTGTCCAGGGTCCGGAATTAATGGAACGCATGCGCCTTCATGTGGAAAATTTCAACACCGAGATCGTGTTCGATCAGATCCACACCGCCGATCTCGGCCAGCGGCCTTTTACCCTCACCGGTGACGGTGGGACCTATACCTGTGATGCCCTGATCATCGCCACCGGCTCTTCGGCCAGATATCTCGGCCTTCCATCGGAGGAAAAATTCAAGGGCCGGGGCGTTTCGGCCTGTGCCACCTGCGACGGCTTCTTCTACAAGAATCAGCCGGTCGCGGTGGTGGGAGGAGGCAATACCGCCGTCGAGGAAGCCATTTATCTCTCGAATATCTGCTCTCACGTGACCCTGATCCACCGCCGGGACAAATTCAGGGCCGAGAAGATCCTCGTCGACCGCCTCATGAAACGGGTCGGGGAAGGTAAGATCAGCATCGAGTGGAATCATGTGGTGGATGAGATCCTCGGCGACGACAATGGCGTCACTGGCCTTCGCATCAAGAGCGTTGCCGATGACGCCACCAAGGATCTCGAAGTGAGCGGGGTGTTCATCGCCATCGGGCATACTCCCAACACAGGTATTTTCGAGGGGCAATTGGAACTTGATCACGGTTATATCAAGATCAAGGGAACCGGTGACAATCAAGGCAACGCCACCACCACCAGCGTCCCAGGGGTTTTCGCCGCCGGCGACGTGGCCGATCCCGTCTACCGTCAGGCGGTGACATCCGCAGGGACGGGATGCATGGCCGCCCTGGATGCCGAGAGGTTCCTGTAACAATAAACTCCGAACGGGGCATCATGCTGAAATTGTTGGACCCCAGACAACCCCACGACGAGTTCCCGTCGGTGGATCAGGCGCTGAGCGAACCCGAAGGCCTGCTTGCGGTCGGCGGGGACCTGTCTCCGAGCCGTTTATTGAAGGCCTATAAGCACGGCATCTTTCCCTGGTACAATCCCGGCGAACCCATCTTGTGGTGGTCTCCCGACCCTCGCCTGGTGCTGTTTCCAGACCATCTGAAAATCTCACGCAGCTTAAACAAGGCCTGCCGGAACGGGGGATTCAGGATTTCTTTTGATCAGGCGTTTGCCGAAGTGGTGGACGCCTGTTCAGCGCCCCGCAAAGGGGAAAAAGGCACCTGGATCACCCCGGAAATAAAGACCGCCTACAATCGCCTTCACCACCTCGGTTTTGCCCATTCCGTGGAATGCTGGCTCGAAGACAGGCTGGTGGGTGGTCTTTACGGGGTCGCCATCGGGCGGGTCTTTTTCGGAGAATCCATGTTCCATCGCCACACCAATGCCTCCAAAGTGGCCTTCGTCCGCTTGGTCCAATGGATCAAGGCATGGGACTATGCGCTCATCGACTGCCAGGTGCGAACCGACCACTTGATCAGCCTGGGAGCAGAGGAAATACCCCGCAAAAGCTTCGTCCGGCTCATTGGGCACAGGTTCGAAGAACCGTGTGCCGAGACGGCATGGAAATCACCATGAACATGCCGGACATCTATCTCAGCCCACCCCATGCGTGTGAATACCTAGAGGGGGAACTGGCCAGCATCCTGTTCCTGTCACCCGAGCAGGACCTGGACATGAGCCACTACAGCCAATTGGTATCCCTGGGATTCAGGCGCAGCGGCCGCCTGGTCTACAGGCCCAAATGCCAACACTATCAGGCGTGTATCGCGGTTCGCATTCCGGTCCACCAGTTCCACCCCAACCGCCAACAGAAACGTTGCTGGAAACGTAATCAGGATCTCGAAATCATCGCCCGGCCAGCGGAATACCAGGCAGAACATTACGACCTTTACCTGCGCTATCTCAGGGCCAGGCATGCCGATGGCAGCATGGTGGACTCCAGTCCTGACGACTACCAGGATTTTCTCACCTGCCATTGGTGCGAGACCCTGTTCTACGAATTCCGCCTGGGCCCAAGACTCATGGCGGTGGCAGTCACAGATCTGCTCGAAGAGGGTTTGTCCGCCGTGTATACCTTCTTCGACCCCGATGAGGGCGAAAGGAGCCTCGGAACCTTCGCGATCTTGAGTCAGATCGAGGCGGCGAAACGAATGAACGCCCAACATCTCTATCTGGGATATTGGATCGGGAAATGTGGCAAAATGGCTTATAAAAGCAGGTTCGAACCCCTTGAAGTCTTCAAGGGGGGGCGCTGGCAGGTCCTTGAGGCAAACAGCGATTCGGGCTCGCCGTAGTCCCGACGCAGGGATCTGTCGCCTCGCCTCGATTCCCTCTTCATCCCTAGAAACCAAAGAGAACGACCAATGACCGCCAAAAACGCATTCTACGCCCAATCCGGCGGTGTCACCGCCGTCATCAATGCTTCCGCTTGTGGTGTCATCGAAACCGCGCGCCAATATTGCGATCACATCGGCAAAGTATACGCCGGCAGAAACGGCATTGTGGGCGCGCTGACAGAGGATCTCATCGATACTAGCCACGAGTCGGAGACCGCCATCTCGGCTCTGCGTCATACTCCCGGGGCGGCATTCGGTTCGTGCCGTTACAAACTCAAGGGATTGGAGGAAAACCGCGCTCAATACGAACGCCTCATCGAAGTCTTTCGCGCCCACGATATCGGTTATTTTTTCTATAACGGGGGCAACGACTCTGCCGATACCTGCCACAAGATTTCCCAATTGGCACAGGCCATGGGCTATCCCATCAAAGCCATCCACATCCCCAAGACCGTAGACAACGACCTGCCGATCACCGACAACTGTCCGGGGTTTGGCTCTGCGGCCAAATACGTTGCCCTCTCCACCCTGGAGGCCAGCCTCGACGTGGCATCCATGAGTGCCACTTCCACCAAGGTCTTCGTCTTCGAGGTCATGGGGAGGCACGCCGGTTGGATCGCCGCCGCCGGGGGGTTGGCCGCCACCGAGGCGTTTCCCATCCCCGTTGTCATTCTGTTTCCCGAAGTGCCTTTCGAACAGGCCTCTTTTCTGGACAAGGTCCGGAAAACGGTCACTCAATACGGCTATTGCTCCGTAGTGGTCTCTGAGGGGGTCAGAAATGCCGAAGGCCGATTCCTGGCGGACGCCGGATACAAGGACGCCTTCGGCCATACCCAACTGGGCGGTGTCTCCCCTGTCGTCGCCAGGCTCATCCATAACGAACTGGGTTTCCGCTGTCACTGGGCAGTGGCGGATTATTTACAGCGTTCCGCCCGCCATATCGCCTCTGCGGTCGATATGGAACAAGCCTACGCAGTCGGCAAGGCAGCCGTTGAGATGGCAGTCTCCGGAGGTAATGCCCTGATGCCTATCATCGTTCGGGTCAGCGACAGCCCCTACGAGTGGAAAATCGAAAGTGCACCGTTGGATAAGATCGCCAACGTCGAAAAGAAGATGCCCGAAACATTTATCAGCGCGGATGGTTTCGGTGTCACTGAATCATGCACCCGCTATCTACGCCCCCTGACCTTTGGTGAGGCCTATCCTCCCTACGAAAACGGTCTGCCCCGTTACGTTCGGCTGCAGAACAGGGGGGTTGCGAAACGCTTGCAGAGTTCCTTCAAACTCTGATG